>JACLAD010008576.1_pt1 | contig 43502 bp, 37 predicted proteins | sample 8027901 | NCBI WGS metagenome assembly JACLAD01 (sample SAMN15725071, study PRJNA655200) | protist metagenome | isolation source: fluorescence activated cell sorting (FACS) single amplified genomes of... | place: Spain: Blaines Bay Microbial Observatory, Mediterranean Sea | collected 2016-07-05 | reverse complement strand
AGAGGCCTGTCCGTCGGCAAAAGTATCCGTGAGCTCACTGAGTGTTGCCAGTTGTTATTCTTCAACAAGCTGACGAAGCAGGCTTTTTTTCAGCTTCACCGAGCTTTCTTGGTCGTCCACCTTGCGACAATGGATCTCTCCCTGAGTGGTAGAAACCCCATCGTCTCAGCTACTTATTTTTTTGTAAACATCCTCTTAGTCGACCACTACATATGGGTAAAGGGAAAAGATTGCTCATGAAAGGAAGGACAACGGCTTCACTGATCAAGTCGCAACTGAAAACCTATCCATGGTTCCGGAAACAGCTTAGATCTCATACACGTGGGGCTTCGGCTCGAAGTGAGGAGGGTAGGCCTCACTGGCGGCTGAGTGTCGAGGGCCTTGCTGGTGTTTTGAAGTGTTCTTGGCCTCCGCTGCGCTGGGCTTGCGGGTTCTCTCTATTGATTGAATAGTAACAGCTTCAGGCCCGCCTAGTTCTTGCGTGGAGAGGTAGACGAGCGCCATTGAGAGGCAGCCCAGAGTCAGTGCGGATAACAAAAGCTTATTCATTTGTTTCATGCAAGTTGCGATAGCTGAGGCAGGTTGAAGGAGTGGCTGGTCCCCCTAAGAAACCAGCAGTCTTCAGGAGGCGGGATTTCGCCTCCCTGAGATACAGTCCAAGAGGGTCACGCATTATCTAGAGCGAACCCGCTGACATGCATCGCTAGCCCTCCATCAAATCAACTACCCTCGTTCTGTGAGGGTAGTTTCGATCGACTAGCGACCATGGAGCCGTCCGTATCATGCTCAAGCTGAGCTAACAGTTGCTTGGATTCCTTTTTAAAGGCTGCGAGCGCTTGCCCAGATAAACGCTTGCCTTCCGGCAGCTTGACACGCATGGCGTCGACCTGGCTGTTATTGACCATCAGTTCGTAATGAAGATGTGGTCCCGTGCTGCGGCCTGTGTTGCCGGATAGTGCGATCTCCTGGCCTATGGAGACGCGCTCACCCTCAGACACCAAGCGCTTGGACAGGTGCATATAGCGAGTCTTATAGCCGTTGTCATGGCGGATCACAACGTAATTTCCCGCCCCATTTGCCTGATAGGCCGATTTTACAACGCGCCCATCCGCTGGAGACTGAATAGAAGTGCCAGTAATTACTGCAAAGTCAGTGCCTCGGTGCGGACTAATTCGGCCAGTGATCGGGTGCTTACGGCGCAAGTTAAAAGACGAGCTGATCCTGTAAGTACCATCGAATGGCTTCCGGTTGAAGGCTGGGGCAAGACTGTAACCCTCCGGGGTATAGAAACGGTCATCCGTGGAGTTGCGAACGACAGCTAAGTCTATTTTCTCGCCTGCGTAGTGAGCAGCAAGGATACGTGAATCGGTAGCCTGGCCCTCGATCATGTCGGTTTCTACTAGCACCTGGAACTGATCCCCGCGCCGGGCGTCACGGCGGAAGTTAATCCTTTTAGAAAGAAGAGAGCTCAGTTCCGCCACTTCTGCGTAAGATAGGCCAGTGGCGCTGGCTGACTGAGCAAAGCTGCCATTGACTGTGCCCGCAAACAATCGCTCCGTTGTCTGAGCCGCTTTCTCAAAGCGAGTAACCTCGAAGCTCTTGCTATCGAGGTCGCGTTTTATCAGGAGGCCGGAACGTGCGTCCTCCATGATCCGTAGCGCCAACAATTCACCGGCTTCGTTAATTTTGAAGTCGAAGCTGTCACCGATACGCCAGCGTGTGAAGGCCTTCTTGTTCGGGATCTCTTCGAGAAGTTTCATAACGTCGCTATAGCCTAGCCCTAGGGTACGTTCAGCCATGTCTGCGAAGGTATCACCGGCCTGGATGGTGTAAGTTTCCCATGATGGGACAAACTTCTCGTTGGCTGCCAGTTCCTCCTGCAGATCGACCTCCCCATCGTTGAGTATCAGTGGGTCGATAGATAAGCCATCATAGGAAGTACCGTCAGATTCGCTATCGCTGGTTCCATTTACCGGTCCGGTAAGCTGCATCGCCAAGTGCAGCGCCTGGCTGTCCAATTTGTCAGCCTCCTCATCACCTTCTGGCTTAGGCGTGTGAGCGCTGGGTCTTGCCAGCGTGGACGCACGAATGGTGGTGCCTTGGGTCGTTGCGCTAAGAAAGCGGGTATCAATAACTTCGCCTGCTATCAGGCGGGGCGGCAGGGAGGTCTGTTGCGAAGAATCTACAGTGGGCTTGACGAGCCCGGTCGGCTCCTGAACGGGACTCGCATAGTTGATGCTGGCTTTGGCATCCGGCTTGATGTCAGCCTGCGCCTGAAAATCGGTTGGCAGCCCAATGCTTAGCAAGCTGGCCTCGGCGGGGGGCATGCTGTCCCTATCGTAAGCCTCTAAAAAAGAGAATATTTCTTGTGCGCCCAGAAACGTAACTATCGTAGCTACGGGCAAAATCAGTAGCTTATGGGTGCGGGGCAGTGAGTGAAGGACTCTTGGCATGGAAACTTAGCAACAGGTCAGGTGAAGTGAAATGACAGCACCTTAACCCAAGCAGCACGATATGCCTACCCTACAGGGCAAGCTGATGCCACATGGCGAATCATTGCAACAATGTAATTATTATGCGGAACGCTATGCTTCTCTTCAAGCTAAGTCAACAAATTCCCTAGCGATAAGCCCACCGTGATAGGTGAGGAAGGAAATAAATTTCATCCTAATAGGCGGCAATGAGCGTAATCTTAGCCAGGTTGAGGGCATCTCAGCCGTATAATTAGTGGATAATCAGGGGTTGGTAAAATTAGTGTTTAATCCTATCTTAGGTTTAGACGCGGGTCTCGGATGTCCACACCATGATAGGCGGTGGGTCTTGCAGGAATGGGGCGCACTGGGGTTGCAGCGACCAAGATACCCGCGAGGTGGCCATTGTCTGGGGCTCGTAGGCGAAGCAGTCGTACATGAGGCGACAAGGTCGGACCAAGCACGCTCCCGACTGCCTTTATGTGCTTGCCATGGCAGTTTCGCTGCGTGAACAGCGCGCGAGGCGTTTAGGTAGGTCCGCCTCTGTAGAGGAGGAGAGATGGTAGAACTGGAGCGGGTTCTCGCCTACCTGTTGCCTTGGGAATTCTCGCCGGCTTGGGCTCTCGCCTGCCTAGCTATGGTAGGTCTATACCTGCGTGGTTAAGCCGGCGGCGGCGTAGCGGGAAGGCTGAAGGCTTTTGGCGACCGCTCGCCTTCTTCCTGGGTGTCGTAGCGATCTATGCAGTGACGCAGACCCATTACGACTACCTAGCGCAGTACATGTTCTTCACGCACCGTGCTCAGCATCTGGTCCTGCACCATGCAGCACCGTTTCTCATCGCCTTGGCTGCACCGCTACCGGTGCTGGCCGCAGGCGTGCCGAATCAGATGAAAGGTTTCCCAGGGCGTGCGATCGCAGTGCGCATACTCTGGCCTTTGTATCGTCTTCTGCAGCATCCGGTTGTAGCGCCGATGTTATTCGTCGGGCTGATCTACTTCTGGCTCATTCCAGAGGTTCACTTTGACGCGATGTTGAGCCGCCAGCTCTACCAAGTAATGAACTGGAGCATGATGCTTGATGGGCTGCTGTTCTGGTGGTTGATGCTCGACCCACGGACGCCAGAGCGGCTCGGCTATGGAACGCGTATTGTCGTGCTTCTTGCGGTGGTGCCGCCACAGATTTTTCTGGGCGCTTATCTCACCTTCAGTAAATATGAGCTGTTTGACGTCTATGCTGTGTGCGGCCGTGCTTGGCCGCTCGCGCCATTGGCGGATCAACAGCTCGGCGGCCTGATTACCTGGATTCCGGCGACCATGATGAGCGTGCTCGGGGTTCTGATCGTGATCCGCTACCTCCTTGGGGAAAACCGATGGCAAGCTTTATCTTTACAGTGAAGAGGAGAAAGATGTTGCGGTTTGACCGGCGACTGCTGTGGAACCTGGGGCTGCTCCTGCTTTCTTCTCTAGCCGCCGCCGATATCGAAGTCGAGACTCCCCGCCTGCGATTGCTACCGGGAGATTTGCCTGCGGCGGGCTACTTCAGCCTGAGCAACACTGGTGACGAATCCGCGGCCTTGGTGGGCGCGGATAGCGCCACTTTCGGGCGCGTGAGGATGCACCAAAGCATACAAGAGAACGGAGTGGCAAGCATGGAGCCAGTGCCGCGCCTTGAGCTTGCGCCGGGAGAGACTGTCGAGTTCGCAACGGGCGGTTATCACCTCATGCTCATGGAGCGCGGACAGCCTCTGGCTTTGGGTGATGAGGTGACCGTCACGCTCGAGTTTGAAGATGGCAGGCGCACGCCGGTGGTTTTTCGCGCCGTTTCGCCGGCTTCGTTATAGGTGAGAACAATGTGCAAGAAGCTACTGCTGTTGCTAGGGGTCATGTTGCTTGTCGGCTGTTCCGAGCCAAGCTGGCAGACTAAAGATATCTCTGGGCTCATGCCGCCACTGGAATTCGAGCTGACAAACGAGAATGGAAGGACGGTCAGTGCTGAGGATTACCGTGGGCAAGTCACGCTGCTCTTTTTCGGTTTCACTCACTGCCCCGATATCTGTCCGACGACGCTCTCGCATCTCGCAACAATCTCAGATGAGTTGGGGGAAGAGGCACGTGGTAACTTGCAGGTATTATTTGTATCAGTCGATCCGGCCCGCGACGATCCCGAGACACTAAGCGAATATACTGATGCCTTTGGCGCCGAATTCATCGGTCTTACCGGTGACAAGGCCGCATTGGAGGCACTAACGCGCCGCTATCGCGTGACCTACGGCTACGGAGAAAAGGATGAAGCCGGCAACTACGATGTGTCGCATTCAAGTGCTGTATTCGCATTCGATCGCGACGGGGAAGTGCAACTTCTGATACGTGAGAGCGACCCAAGGGAGGCCGTTGTCGGCGACCTGCGTCAGCTCCTAGCCAGCAGTTAACCTTTGAGCCTCTTGTTACATCGCCCAGACAGACATGGGATCGAGAACGTTGAGCTTGCCTATACCGATCAGGCTGCAGACCAACGCAGGACACTCATCCCCTCGATACGAGCCGTAACAGCTAGTTTCTGCTACCCAGCCACAGTACGCAACGATGGCCTGTGTCCTCCCGATAGCGGCACAGCCCGTCGGATTGAGCATGCAGGCCGTCTATGGCTGCCTTCATATAACGGCCATTGGCCACATGCCAGCCAGGATTACCCCTCAGTCAGCCGGGTAGCAAACGGCGTGGCGGGTTATATCTTTAATTACTGGAGGCGATCTCCTCACGAACTAGGTCTTTTAGTTGCTGCACACCAAATGAGGGAAGTGGCTGGCCATTGACGAAAAATGTCGGGGTTTTCATGATGCCTAGCGCCGCTACATCCTCTTTGTCCTGGTTAATGGTAGCGTCTATATCCGGCCTGATCATACTTTGCCGTGCTGTTTCAACATCAAGACCTGCAGCTTCCGCTGCTACCCAAGCTTTATCGAGACGCGGTCTGCCGTGAGCTGCCCACTCTGGCTGCGCGGCAAGCACCGCCTCAAGAACTGACTTGAAAACTCCTTGTAGCCTTGCAGCCTCAAGGAGGCGTACCACTTCCTCCGAGCCCTTATGGAATGGTGTATACCTCAGGACAAGGCGGACATCGTTGGGATTCTCGGCGAGGATTCGCTTCACTATCGGGTAGAAGGCCCGGCAAGCCTCACAGGAGGGATCAAAAAACTCCACGATGGTCACGGGAGCATCCTGTGGGCCAAAACTAGGCGAATAGGAACGCTCCAGACGGTTTTCCCGATCTTCTGCGGATGGCTCAGTATCCGCTGCTTGCAGCGATGCAGTGCTGGAATAAATAAACATAGCCGCTGCTATGGCCACGGCGACGATTATGACGGTAAAGGAGATAGTCTTTCTGGTCATTGGGATCCTCCCAAGCGAGTGGTCATGACACCACAGCATAGCGTGAAACGATAGATCAGGCAGCAGGGCTGGGCGGGCAGTCGCCAGCCAATGCCTTCGAGCAGTACGGCGCTTCGGCTGATATTGGATGGATGATACCTTCCTTTGCTTGGAGCCAGGCGAAGCGGTCATGATCAAGCATTTAAGAAGAGGCAGCCATTGGTCGTCCCACCAGAGCAGCATTACCCGATCGACGCGCCGGCCTCGGAAGACGAATACTGCCGGAGAACGGGTATCGAGCTTCGTTTAGCTAAAAATCGCCGCAGCTATAAAGAATGGGATGAAACCAGCAAAGAACATTCCGGCGATCAGAGGATTGGATTCTTGCTTATGTGCCTCTCGTAGTAATTCTTCCACAACCAGATAAGCCAGTGCTACTGCCCCAAACGCTTCGATAAATGTCTTGATGTTATCGCCTCCTGTGCTAGCCCAACCTCCTAACATGCCGCCAACAACAACGCCAATGCCGACTAGCCCAGGCATTCCTATTCGTTTAAATTTACCCCAGTCATCCCCTCCTATTTCATCAGTTAGCGTTAATCCCAAGAAGATAAGCTCTGGAATAAGGGCAATCACAAAAACGATAGAGACCATGCTCGGTGGGTTACTGCTGGAATTGATAGCAAGGCCCATTAGTACGCCATCTGCCAGCACATCAGCAATGATAGTGAAACCGAGGGCTATACACTGCCACTACTTTGGCCATAGCTTCTGATAAACAGCATCAAGCCGAGGCCCAATGCCATGCCAATTCCCATGATCCAAGGCCCGGAGGGGTCTTCTAAGAGCCGCTTAAGGACTTCTGCTGTCAGGCCAGCAAATACTGCACCAGCCGCAAGGTGCTGAACCACTGAACGGGTACGCCTTGAAGGCTCGCGAAGCGCTGACCAAATGCCACCGGCAATTAATGATAACATGCCGATGAGACCAATCACTCCCCCTCTAAGCAGCGCTTCAGCTAACACAATGTTATCCCCATAAAGGTAAACTGCTAACTAGACTGATGATTTCTAAAATACTATTGGGTAAGCTAGAACGACGTTGACCATATTGCAAGGTTCCCAGCCATTTATATTGGGCGGAAATGCATTTATGACCAAGCTCCAGGATCATGCCTAACTTTTCGCGATAACTGAACTGTAACTGTAAGGTAACAGTGTTTAATTGTTTAAAACAATACCGCTACTATGTTGCGAAGATTAAGCCCCTGATCGGCTATATAAAATATTGACCACACACCACTGCTCGCTTGCTATAGAGGGACGAGGCTTACAATATGCGTCCTCAGGCCGCAGCCCCTGCCACTAGGGGAAGCTCAACTACAATTGAGACACTTGTAGGCGTTAATTAACGGAGATTGCATGATAAGGAATAGAACCGTCTTTCTGAGAGCTTGGATCGTCCTCACATTTTCAGGGGTCGTCTTGTCAGCACATGCTAAAACGGAGCCTGGCGATCTGCTTGATGCGGCCAGGCAATCCGGCCATTTCGATGTGTATATGAAGGCACTTGCCAAGACCGGCATGGTAGCTGAGATGGAGGGGGACGGTCCTTTCACGATCTTTGCGCCGACCGATGAGGCCTTTGCCCGGATGCCCGAGGACAAGCGAGAGATTCTGTTCAGTTCTGAACATGTCGCCGACCTGAGGAAATTGCTTCGCTATTATATCGTGCCTGGGCGAATTCCCGAGGACGAGGCGGATGTGGTCGGGCATGTCCAGGCGTTGACGCAGCAGTTCTATATCAAGCGACAGGATGGCCAACTGATGGCCAACGATGCCAAGGTCGTGGTGCCAGCAAAGCATACCAGCAACGGCATTCTCTATGGCATCGATAGAGTGCTGATGCCGCACTATCAGAACCTGTTCCTGCCCGGACCTCCCAACAAGACCAACAACGATAGATCCAGCCGGTAACTTAGAGGGCGACCTGCCGGTTGAGGGCGGCAAAGCGACTGTCCGGCTGTGCCAGCAACGCCTGGGGCGAGCCGATCTCCTGTAAATGCCCGGTTTCGATTACAGCGACCCGGTCCAGGCGTTCAAGGCCGGCCGGACGATGCGTGATCAGTAACAAAGTGCGTTCGCTGCAGCGGCGTTCGATCACGTCAAATACCTGGGCTGCCGTGGTCTCATCAAGCCCTTCGGTGGGTTCATCGAGAAGCACGACCGGGGCCGGAGACAGCAGGGCGCGGGCCACCCCAAAGCGACGCAATTGCCCGCCGGAAAGCGAACTACCGCCTTCGTCGGGATAACTGTCGAGCCCTTCGGGTTGGCTGGCGAGCCACTCATCCAGGCCGAGTGCCGCCAATAGGTCGGTCATATCCGCATCGGTAGCCTCGGGGGCGGCCAATCGCAGGTTCTCGCGGTAGCTTGCCACGAACAGGTGAATATCCTGTGGCGCCACGGCGAACGAGTCACGCAAGGTCTCCTCGCTCAGGTTGCCAAGCGCAACATCACCCAGGCGCAGTTCGCCGCGTTGGGGTTCGACAAAGCGCACCAGGGCATCGAATAGGGTGGTCTTGCCACTGCCCGAAGGGCCCAGCAGGGCGAGGTGTTCGCCAGCGTTGACGCTCAGCGTTACGCCCTTCAGCGCCTGGGTGCCATCATCGAAAGCGACATGAACATCGTCGATGGCGAGGCTGGCATCGGCAGGGCAGGCATGGTCGGCCTCTGGGTAGGCAATCTCCGGAACCTGCGAGCGCAGGGTATCGAGCCGCTGTGCGGCGTGCCGGATTCGTCCCAGGTTCTGCCAGGCCTGGGGCAGCAGGGCAATGGCCTCGAAGGCGGCCAGGACCGCCAACCCCATCAGGATGATCAGTGTGGGATCGAGACTATCATGGCTGGCCAGCCAGGCGGCCATGGCCAGCGTAGCAGTCAGGGTCAGACCCAGCAGTGTTTGCGATAGCAGCTGCGACATTCCCCATAGCCTGGCCGAATGGCGCTCCTCCTCGTCACGATAGTACTGGGCCTCGAAAAGGCTATCTGTCTCGTGCCGCCAGCGGCCGTACAGCAGCAGCTCCGGCAACGTGGCGAGCCGCTCGATCAGCCGGCTGCGAATCTGGCCATTGATAGCATGCCAGCGTGCCGTGTGGTTGTGGCCCAATCGCCAGGCGAGCCATGGACCGATGACACCGGATGCCAGCAGGGCGGCGCCGGCGAACAGACCGACCCCTGGGGCGAAAACGCCGATCGCCACGCCGCAGCCAACGATGGCGAACAGGGCGACGAGCGAGGGTGACAGTACCCGGAGATACAGGCTGTCCAGCGCATCAATGTCGGCCGTGAGACGCGTCAGCAGATCGCCACTGCCGTAGCGAAGCAGGGCGGTGGGCGAAAGCGGCTCAATGGCTTCGTAGATATGCCGGCGCAGCAGCGACAGCAGCCTCAACGTGCCTTCATGGGAGGTCACGCGTTCGCCATAGCGGCCGGCAGTGCGCGTCAACACGAACAGGCGAATGCCTGCTGAGGGCAAAAAATAGTTGAAGGCGGCTGCCGTGGTGAACGACAACCCGGCCAAGGCCGAGGCGCTCAAGAACCAGCCAGAAAGTGCGATCATGCCGATGCTAGAAAGCAGCGTCACCAGGCTGAGAAAAACGCCAAGGCCCAGCCATAGGGATAACGGCTGCATCTGTTTCAGGTAGGGCCGGAGAAGGTCCGTATGTTTTACCGAGCGAGAGGCGTCAGGCATGGCTGTCCTCCACGAAACGGGTGGCGTCGCAGAGATCGTGGCGCGTGCGTAGCGCATCCAGGGTATCGACGCCCCGGACCCGACCGCGGTCGAGTACCAGAACGCGATCGGCCAACTGCAGCAGATCGAGGCGATGAGTCAGCATCACCACAGTATGATCTGGCTTGAGACGCGCGAGGGCTCGCATGATACGTGCCTCACTGTCACGGTCCAGGCTGGCGGTTGGCTCGTCGAGAAGAATCAGCGGCGCTTGGCGCAGAAATACCCGGGCCAGAGCGATTCGCCGTGCCTGCCCGCCGGAAACCGGCTGGCCACCGGCGCCCAGCGGCGTCGCCAATCCCTGGGGTAGCACATTGGCCCAATCGGCCAGGTCAGCGTCTACCAGCGCTTGCCAGATCGCCTCATCATCGGCATCCGGGGCGGCCAGGAGCAGGTTGTCGGCCAGCGTGCCGGACAGGATGGCTGGATGCTGACCGACCCAGCCGATAGCCTGCTGCCAAGCCTCGGGAGCCAGCGCATCGATGCGCGTGCCGTCATGCGTCATCAATGTACCGGCCTCGTGCGACAGGAACCCCATCAGCAGATTGAGCAGGGTAGTCTTGCCTGCGCCGCTCGGGCCGATGACCGCCAAGGTATCGCCCGGACGAATGTCGACACTGACCCCATCGAGAGCGGGAGCCTGTTGCCCGGGGTAGCGGCAGGTGACGTTTTCCAAGGTCAGGCCCAGGCACTCGGGCACCGGCCAGTCGGATCCATTCGATCCGTTGGCTGCGGACGATTCGAGCAGAGGCATCAAGTCCTCGGCGGCGGCTTCCGCTTCGGCCTTGGCGTGATAATGCGAGCCCAGGTCGCGTAGAGGCTGGTAGAAATCCGGGGCGACTACCAAGATGAACAGACCGGCGAACAGGTCCAGTTCACGTTCCCAGGTGCCGAAGTCAAAATGCCCCAAATAGACAAAGCCGATGTAGATCGCCAGCAATGCAATCGACAGCGAGCTGAAGAACTCGAGCAGCGTGGACGAAAGAAACGCTAGGCGCAGCACACGCATGGTGCGTGTACGAAAGTTTTCTGAGACTTCGTGTACCACGTCGGCCTGTGCGCGGCTGACCCCGAACAGCTTGAGGGTCGGCAGGCCGCGGAGGGTATCGAGGAAATGCCGGCTCATGCGCGTCATTTCGCGAAACTGCGCTTGCTGGCATTGCTTGGCGCCGATGCCGACCATGGCCATGTTGAGCGGTATGAAGGGTGCAGTGACCAGCAGGATCAGGCCCGCCGCCCAGTTCAGCGGGAATACGGCGAGCAGGATAAGCACGGGAATGGTCAAACACAGCATGACCTGTGGACGATAGTCGGCGTAATAACCATGCAGAGCATCGACCTGGTCCCAGACACGATTGCCCAGGGTCGCGCTGTGCTGACGACGCGCCCACAGCGGGCCGAGTTCACCGATACGCTGAAACAGCTCATGGCGAATCGACTGCCTGACGAGAAGGGCGCCGTGTGTGCCGGCCTCGGTCTTTAGCCAAGCCAGTGCGCCGCGTCCAATAAAGGCAAAGGGCAGAACGAGCAAGGGAACGGCAAGGCTGGTAAAAGGCGCTTCGTCGATGACCATGCGCTGCGCGACGGTGGCAATAGCCCAGGCCTGTACGAAGAGCAGCAATGTCGACGCGCTGCCGGCGAGCACTGCGATACGCGGCCAGACGCCACCTTGGCGGGCCCTGGCGGCCAGCCATCGGCGTAGAGTCAGGGTATCTTTCTTCATGTCCGCTCCGACAGTGATGTCACTCTTCGCTCTCGCGCACCTTACCGCGGAACACTCGGTAGCTGTACGCGGTATAGCCCAGAGTAATGGGTATCATGATCGCGTAGCCCACCAGCAGGAATTGCTGACTGGAGCGGCTCGAGGCGGCTTTCCAGAGAGTGATATCCGGCGGCAGCATGATGGGATAGAGGCTGGCGATCAGGCCGATCAGCCCCAAGACGAACATGGCTACCACCAGCAGAAAGATACGCTTTTCATGGCGGCGTGCGGCACTGCGTACGGTGGCGACGGCTAGGCCCAGCATCAGCACGGCGACAAGGCCCAGCCACAGCAGGTTGGGGAACCGGGACCAGCGTTCGGCAATACGTTCGTTGACGAACGGGGTCCAGACCACGACCGTCAGCATTGAGACAACGAACAGGCTCATCAGCGGCCGAACCATGGAGTAGAATCTCCGCTGCAGCCGGCCTTCGGTCTTCACGATCAGCCAGGCGGCCCCCAGCAAGGCGTAGCCGATCACCAGGGCGGCACCGGTACAGAGGCCAAACCAGGAAAACCAGCCGAAGGCATCCTCGGCGAAGTTGCTATCATCCGAGGCGAGCCCGCCGATCACGCTGCCTACGATCATGCCCTGGATGAAGGCGACGGCAAGGGTCGCGATGCTGAAGCCTATGTCGAAGCCCTTGTAGGAGTCCGCTTCGGAACGAAACTCGAACGTCATGCCGCGAAAGAATAGGCACATCAGCATCAGGACCAGCGGCAGGTACATGGCGGGCAGCAGCGAGGCGTAAACCAGCGGGAAAGCACCGTACAGTCCGGCGGTGCTGAGGACCAGCCAGGTCTGGTTGCCATCCCAGAACGGCGAGGCAGAGGTGAGCATGATGCCGCGCTGTTCGTCGTCCCTGACAAAAGGAAACAGGATCCCGATACCCAGGCTGAAGCCGTCCAGAATCACGTACAGGGTCAGCGCGAAGCCGATCAGCCCGAACCAGACGATGGGAAAGAGTTCATTGTTCATGCGTGTTTCCTATGCCGTTTGCCCAGTCCTTGGACGTATTGCTCCATTTCACTTCCCTGTTTGACAGGCGCAGTATCATGAGTCTCGCCGGGATCGCCGGCTGAAGGGATGCCTGGGGGCACGATTCTCCTGCGCGTCATCATGCTGTTCTTCGGCTGGTAGGGATTCTTCGGGTGTGCGACGGACCAGCTTGAAGAAGAAGTAGGCACCGATGGCGAAAATTAGCGTATAGATACCCCAAAGCCCCACTAGGCTAGTGACCAAGGTAGAGACGCTGAATGGCGAGACGCCCTCGACGGTACGCAGCAGGCCGTAGATTATCCAAGGCTGACGCCCGGCTTCGGTGGTGACCCAGCCCGCCTCGATGGCAATCACACCGGCCGGTGTCGCCAGCATCGTCAATACCAGAAACCAGCGCGAATCGTAGAGTCGCTTGCGCTTGCGCAGCCACAGCGAGAGCGCGACCAGGCCAAGCATGGCAAAGCCCAGGTAGACCATCAGTCGGAACGCATAGAACACCAGCGGAACGTAGGGCCGTTCGTCTTCCGGCCACTGTTCCAGGCCCTGTATCTTGCCGGTCAGCGAGTGGGTCAGGTACAGGCTGCTCAGGCGTGGGATCTCCAGGGTATAGCGGTTCTTCTCCTGTTCCGGATCCGGCCAGGCGAACACCACCATAGGCATGCCGGCGCGCTCGGGCTCGATCTTCCAGTAGGCTTCCATGGCAGCCACCTTGGCCGGCTGATGCTCAAGCGTATTCAGACCATGCACGTCACCCGCTACGATTTGCAACGGCACGACGAAGGTCAGCATCCACAGGGCCATCGAGAGCATTTTGCGGGCCACGGTATCGCGGTTGTTACGGTACAGGTGCCAGGCGGCGATGCCGGCCACGACAAAGGCCGTGGCGATCAGCGCGGCCAGCGACATGTGTACGAAGCGGAAGGGCTGGGAGGGATTGAATATTACATGCCACCAGTTCTCCGGAATGAACCGGCCATTCTCAATGGCATAGCCCGCCGGCGTCTGCATCCAGCTGTTCGAGGCCAGAATCCAGAATGTCGAGATGTAGGCTCCCAGGGCCACGATACAGGTGGCGAAGAAGTGCACCTTGCGGCTGACCCTGCCTTCGCCGAACATCATGATGCCGAAAAAGCCGGCTTCCAGGAAAAAGGCGGTAATGACTTCGTAAGTCAGCAACACGCCGTTGATGCCGCCTGCCTTGGATGAAAAACCGCTCCAATTGGTGCCGAACTCGAACGCCATGATGACACCGGAGACCACGCCGGCGGCGTAGTTTACGGCGAAGTGAGGCAACCAGTAATGATAGATGCCGAGATAGACCCGGTTGCCCGTTTTCAGCCACATCGCCTCGAGAAAGGCCAGGTAGGTAGATAGCCCGATACTCAGTGCTAGGAAGATGATGTGATACATCACCGTGGTCGAGAATTGCAGGCGGGCCAGGTCGACGGTATCTAATCCCAGCATGGGCAGGACTCTCCTTGTCCGGTGTGCTTCGCTGATATGATCGGGACATAGGCCTGCCGCTCATGGCGGAGCCAATACTTACCAGCGTTCTGATCCCGGTTTCGTGAGGATTCGCTCCACTAGGGTAGGCATAATAATAGCCTGTATCGAATCACTGACAGAGCGCTAACCTGGAAGATAGCCATAGATCATACTGTGACTTCCCTGCATCGTAGCCATACGGTTGCACGTGCACCCATGGGTCACTTAACCGTCGGCCCGGCAGAGCGATGAATGATCTCTGTCAAAACAGCTCACGAGGGTATCCACGCTAGGCAGGCCACCATCCCGAAGGTCTCGACGAGCACACCTTAACCGCGGCGCTCGATCAGGTGCCCGACGAAGCGATCTGATCGACCATTGCCTTGATCGCCTGGACCTGCTTACCCTGCCGACTGTCATGGACCGGATCGCGTTGCCAGCTACTCTCGTCGTAGCCCCACCAGTCCCAGCAGGCTTGCGGGTTAGGCAGGCTGGGCTCGGCTTGGGGATACAGCACGACCAGGCGATTCTGTGCGGCCCATTCGTTGAGTCCTGAATAGCGCACGAACGCCTCGCCAACCTGGCCAGCGCTCATGCGACAGCCGTGCAGTACCACACTTAGGCCGCAGGATGCGCCCTCCTCACAGGCCTTGGGCACGAAAACATAACCTTCGTCGGCCAGGCGTCGCCCGTCATAATACCTCGTCTGATCGAAGCGCATCAGTTTGCCGCGGCCCTCGCCCTCGGGTGGTTCCATTCGCGTACCGTACAGCCATTGCAGGGCCTCGTCTGCGCCATCCACGCCACAATCCAGAAGATGCGGGCTACCGCCTTCGGTACAGCCGACCGTATCGGTATTGCTATTCTGCGCGGCCGACACCGGCCAACCATGAACGGCGGTCGGCGTCCGCTCGACCGCCAGCTGAGTTTCGGGATTGGTGAGCCAGTCGCGATACTGTTCTGCAAGTAGCTCTCCCAGGCGAGGGTCGATGACCTCGTCATCTCCACCATGCCAAAGATAGACGCGCTGCTCGGCCAGCGCTGCGGAATCGCCGACCCGACCGTTATCGAGATACTGCGCATAGCGGCGCTCCAGCTCCGCCAAGTCGGGTAGGCCCAGGCGGGTCTCCATGCACTGCGTTATTGCCCGTGACAGGGCCCCCTGGGCGCAGCCCCAGGGACCGGCAGCAAATGATGCCAACCCCGAGAAGCGCTCCGGCCAGGCGACCGCCAGTTGGGTGGCCATATAACCGCCGGAGGAGACGCCCATCACGCTAATCGCACCGGCTTCGATAGTCAGCGCCGGTAGCGGCGACGAGGCACTTTCCTCCGCCGCAACCGGAATCGTCACTAACAGCGCCGCAAGAGCGGGAAGCGCCTTCAACGGCACTCAGTCGCCCTCGCTCTCGCCGCCAGCTTTTTCGACGCCTTGCAATTCGATTTTGAAGGTCAGCGTCTCGTTGGGGCCAATCGGACCGCCGGTGCCTGCCTGGCCATAGGCCAGGTCGGATGGCAAGTAGATCATCCAGGTGTCGCCGACGCTCATCATCTGCAGGGCTTCCTGCCAGCCTTCGATGACTTGGCCGACGCGAAATTCGACCGGCTCGCCGCGCTGATAGGAGCTATCGAAGACGGTGCCGTCGAGCAGCTTACCTTCGTAGTGGACCGTAACGTTGTCCTTAGGCCCGGGCGTGGCGCCGTCGCCGGATTTCAGCACCTTATACTGAAGGCCGGAGTCGGTGACCTCGACGCCTGCCTTCTTGGCGTTCTCGGCCAGGAACTTCTCGCCTTCGGCCTTGTTGGCCTCAGCGGCCTCCTTGGCCTTGGCCTGCTGCTCGGCCAGATTCTGCTGCTGGAACTGGGTCAGCACCTGAGCCATTTCCTCCTGGCTCATCTGCAGGTCGTTACCCGCGTAGACGTCTTCCAGGGCCTGGGTGAAGGCATCGATATCGAGGTTCTCAACATCCTGGGACAGGCTCTTTCCCAGCGTGGCGCCGATGCTATAGCTGAGTTTTTCTTGGTCGCTCTGGGGCGCTGCCAGCGCGAACGGAGCGGCGCTCAATGCTGCGGTGAAGGCAGCAGCGGTCAGCAGTATTTTCATAAGGTTCCTCTGGGATCGATATGTCTGCGGTTGCATTGCCGGTGCCGCATAAGTGCTGACCCGGAGCCCTGGGACTTTAACAGGGCGGCTCGGGTTCCGCACGCATGCCGCAAGCAAGGCGAGCAAGTACCGCATCAGCAATCACGCCGTATGCGGGGCCAGCCGAAGCCTTGCTTCCTTGTCGGCATGCCGCTGCCAGCCTGCTGCTGGGATGGCTCGCGAGCCCTCATCAGTTGCAGCGAAGTCGGTGCCGTTATCGTTCCCATACTGCTCGCTATTCTGTCCTGAGAGCCGTAGAGGGTGGCGATAGATTTTTCGCACTCACTGAACTCTCCACTTCCGCTGCCATCCAATGTCACTGAACGAAGGCGAGCGTAATGCAGACGGCACGCTGTCCTCTGCAACCAACAACATGCTGAATCTGCTCAAGCGCAATGGAAGCAGGAGTACTCAATGCAACGTGTCAGACGACAATTCTCCCTGTGGCTGTTACTGATAGTGGCTATGCTCGGTGCGCAGGCCGTGCAGGCGCGCGAGCTACCCGGCTTCACCGAGCTGGTCAAGCAGGCGGCGCCAGGGGTCGTCAATATCTCGACTACCCGTGAAATCGAGCGGCGTAACATGCGGTTCAACGGACCGCAGGGTCAGGAGATTCCTGAGAGATTTCGCCAATTCTTTGGCGACCAGATGCCCTTCGGACCCGGCCCCGGATCGGGCGGTCCCGGTGATAGCGAGGAACGGAGCTCGCTGGGGTCCGGCTTCATCATCAGTGAAGACGGCTATATTCTGACCAATGCCCACGTGGTCGATAGTGCCGATGAGATTGTGGTCCGCCTGAACGATCACCGCGAACTCAAGGCGGAACTGGTCGGTGCCGATGCCAAGACCGATATCGCTCTGCTCAAGGTCGACGCAACCGACCTGCCGACACTGAGCATCGGCGATTCGGAACAGCTTGAGGTGGGAGAGTGGGTGGCCGCCATCGGCTCGCCGTTCGGTTTCGACCATTCGGTGACCTCGGGTATCATCAGTGCCATCAACCGCACCCTGCCCAGCGATACCTATGTACCTTTCATCCAGACCGATGTGGCGATCAACCCCGGCAATTCCGGCGGGCCGCTGTTCAACCTGGATGGAGAAGTGGTTGGGATCAACTCGCAGATATTTACCCGCAGCGGCGGTTTCATGGGGCTGTCCTTCGCCATTCCTATCAACGTGGCGATGAACATCGCTGATCAATTGCGCTCGGATGGGCGGGTTAGCCGCGGTTGGCTGGGGGTAGTGATTCAGCCGGTGTCGCGTGACCTGGCGGAATCCTTCGGCCTCGAAGGTGTACGCGGTGCGCTGATCGCCGACGTGGCTCTCGATTCACCGGCCGCCGAGGCGGGGCTTCAGGCGGGCGACATTATCCTCTCCGTGAACAATGAGCAGGTCGAGCGTTTCAGCAACCTGCCGCGCCTAATTGGACGCGTCTCTCCCGGCGGCGACGCTGAACTCGAAGTGCTGCGTGACGGTGAGCGTATCGACGAGACCGTCACCGTGGGCGACTGGCCGGAGGACGGGACGCAGGCAGCGACGGAGGATGGCATGAACGATACTCAGACTCGTCTGGGAATCGCGGTCGCGCCGCTGGAACCGGAAATACTGGAGCGCAACAACCTGCCATCTGGAGTACGCGTGACAGCGGTCGCCCCCTCGGGCGTGGCTGCCGCCGCAGGCGTGCGTGCCGGCGATATCATCGTCGCCTTGGATCAGCAAGCCATCGATTCCCCCGAGCGACTTGCCGAAGTGTTCGCGCAGATCGAGGGCAACCGTGTGGTGCCGCTACGCATCTATCGCGATGGGCGCTCCCTGTTCGTGGCATTGCGCCTCGCTCAGAACGAGCAGTGACGCGTGATACACTGAGCGACGACGGGGCCCAGCGGGCCTCGTCGTGTCGTTGGGGCTAAGCGATTCCCCGCGATGCTGTTTTCAGTGGCCGCTCCCTGCCAGCTTAGAGTTCCATGACTTCCGCTCGAACTTGGTCGATAAGCTGCTGTTGGCTGGCTTGGGACAAAGGGCGGCCATTGATAAAAAACATCGGTGCCTGACGCACCCCTGCCGCAAGCACATCCCTGGCTTCTTGATCGAACCTAGCGTTAATCATGGGCTGAGCAGCATCGCGTTTAGCGCTTTCCACATCCAGGCCGGACTGGGCAGCTATTTGCCACGCCTTGGCAAGGTCTGTTCCCTCTTGGGTATTCCAGACAGCCTGAGAGGTTATTAGTGAAGCGAGCACTGGCTCAAACACCCCCTGTAATCGTGCTGCTTCCAACATCTTTATCGCTTCCTTGTCCCCTTTATGAAAGGCAGCATACCGGATTACGAGACGAACTTTACCAGGGTGTTGCTGCATTATTCTTTTTGCTAGAGGGTAATAACTACCGCAGGCCCTGCAGGTGGGGTCTAAGAACTCGACGATGGTTACTGGCGCGTTTCTAGGGCCGAGGATAGGGGAGTAAGGACGAACGAGCTGACCCTCTTCGTGAGCAGCCCCGGCCTTGGGCTCGCTTATCGTATATAAGTAATCACCAACCCAGGCGACAAGAATAGCAAGTGATATAATAGTTACTATAATTCTACGTTGTGTTACATTTTTTCTTTGCTTACCGAATTGGCTATAAGCCATATCTCTACTAGCCATCTTGCTTGCGTATCCCTGGTATAATCAGCACCGTAGCCAATAGCCAGGTTGGCCAGCTTCCGGTACGCGTGAACGGTGTCAGGCCATGCATGGCCCGGATTTCTCCGCGAAGGGTGGCAACCTTGAACTGAGCTGCGCGTTCGATAACTCGACCCTGCGGGTCGATAATGGCCGTTACCCCATTGTTAGTCGCACGCATGACATAGCGGCCATTCTCAAGGGCACGTAGCCGGGCCATTTGCAGATGCTGAAGCGGCCCAATGGAGTCACCGAACCAAGTATCATTGGACACAGTGAGCAATACATCAGCATCATCGGCGCGTTGCGCCACTAGATTCGGAAAGATAATTTCGTAACAGATCGCCGTGCCGATGCGCAGGCCAGCGGCTCGGATCGGGTCCTGTTCGGAATCGCCTGCGGTGAAGTCTGACATCGGCAGATCAAAGAAGGCGATAATGCCACGCAGCAGTTTCTCCAGTGGGATGTATTCACCGAACGGTACCAAATGCGCCTTACGATACACATCCGTCACCTCGCCGGCGCCGACTACAGCATTGTAATAGCGGCCCGAGTCGTCGCGCTGCACAATACCAGTGAGTAGCCCGGTCCCTGATGGCAGGGTGGCATCAACCCGCTCCAACAGCGGCTCGGCTTGATACTCATACATGGGGAGCGCCGTTTCCGGCCATACAACCAAATCTACATCATCGGCAATATCGCGGGTCAAGCGGGCATAGGTACTGGCTGCGTTGCGCTTCCCCTCGCTCGTCCATTTAGTCAGTTGGGGCAGGTTGCCCTGCAACAGACTCACCTGTACGGGCTCCTCGCTGGGTATCGTCCACTGAGTAGGAAACATCAGGGGGGATAGCCATAGAGCAGCGATCGCGCCCCCTGCCCACCAGCGATGACGCAGGAGCTCCACCCCCAGGGTGCCGGTCATGGCAGTAGCCAATGTCAACAGGTATACCCCGCCAACGGGGGCCAGCGGCGCCAAAGGAGAGTCGACGTGCGCACTTCCCAGCAATAGCCAAGGGAAACCGGTAAAGAGATACGTCCGTAGCACTTCAATCAGTACCCATGTCCCGGCGAAGGATAGAAAGGCTAGCCGCGAACCAGTAAAGCGCCGATAAAACCAAAAGGGAATGGCATAGAACAGTGCCAAGGTGGCGGCAAACAGGGACGTAAGGAAGACTGATAGCGGCACCCCCGTGTAACCGTACTCATGGATCGACACGTAGATCCATGACGTCCCTGTGGCGAACAGCGCGATGCCATAACACCAGCCTCGCAGGGCCGCCTGGCCCGGGGTCAGGTCATGCAGGCCTAAGTACATGAGGCCGACGGCGACCGGCCCTAGCCACCAAAGCTCAAAGGGAGAGAAGGTCAGCGTCGTTAGGGCCCCCGCGAAGAGCGCTATTACGTACCCCATCCAGGGGCGGCAGGAAAATCGCATGAGACACTCCTTGGCGTAACGGGCCTTTTGTACCAGAAGCGCCTTGGAAACACGAACGGGACCCAGTGCTACAAAGTGAAACTGTGTATCCGGATTATCTGGTTTAAGAAGCGCTGAGGCCCCTCCTGAACTTTCCCCTAGTTTAGGTCCGCGATCAATGTAAGAAATCGCCCCTCATGCGCACTGCTCGGCATACGCTACCGGTAGTAAATAACCCAGTGAGCTGTGCGGTCTGACATGGTTGTAGTGGGTCCTCCATTGCGTGATTTCGTGTCGTGCATCCGCCAGGCTCAGGAACCAGTGCTGGTTGAGGCAGCCGTCCCGGAACTTGCCGTTGAAGCTTTCGATGAACGCATTCTGCGTCGGCTTGCCCGGCTACAACAATGATAAACCATACAAGGTTGGATTCGACGAAAGAGATTAGTCGGCTCATGTGTCCAAATCCGAAATACTGGTTGATGTGGGGCACCCTTCGCACTTAGCAAATAACTCAATAGCTTCGTCGCAATAGGCACAGTGCCCTTGACAGCAGTCGTGCATCAGAAACGCAACGAGGTCAGACAGCGCCGGGAAATAGCGCTGTAAATGATTAAGCGCCCCTCTCGCCGCTTTTTGACGAGACCAGCATGCTCAAGCTGGCTGAGGTGAAAAGAGAGCCGAGACGATGACACACCACCCAGCGAGGCTCCTATCTCACCAGCGGGTAAACCACTGGCCCCTGCTACCACCAGCAGCTTGATGATGCGGAGTCTTGTCTCTTGGGAAAGTGCTGCAAAGGCTTTAACTGCTTGGGCTTCTCTCATTCCAATACTTCAAGATATATTGATATTATTGAATATACCTGCTGGAAGAATACTGGGTCAAGTGGGATCCCATTAGTTAGCTCTATGCTATTCCGCTACTCAAGTGGAAAATTGCTAGGCCAGTGAGGTTGATCCTCCTTATAGGCGTGTCATCAACCAAGTAATCCGCTGTGGTAAGCGATTGGCTGCGACCTTGTGGGTCGAGCCAATCAACCAAAAAATCCGGATACCCCGAAGAGATAGAGATGGTCAGGTTGTGGTGCAAGCCCGGGGCGCTGATCGCTTCCCTCACTTCGTAGTCCCTACATTTCCATCTTTTCCAGTGCTCGCTCAGGGTCCTGTACGATGCGGATTACCGTGGCTAAATAGGCCGATGCGGGACGTATTGAATTCATTGCCTCGTCGCGCATCAGCGGCACGCCTGAGCCACTTGCTGATCCTAGGCCGGCCTGGGCGAACTTGCCGGCAATCACGGTATTGTCGGTGTGGCTGATTACTACTCGGGAGGCTTGGAACCCCTCTACGGTCACGCTACGACGAATGCCGTGATTGGCCAGCATGGTGCGCACCCGGTCGCCGAGCTACTGCCGTCCTCAAGCTTGCCTACTCGTTGGTTGCCTCCTCGGGCAGGGAGGCCTCCAGCTGGCTATAGAGGGCATGGTCGAGCTCGACGTGGTTATAAAAGGAGCCTGCAGGGATCTCGAACGGTGCTTCAGCCAGCAGCAACGGCTGGGGTATGCCGTTGGGGTTCTCCACCATCTGCTTCAAGCGGGCATAATCGACGAGGAACTTGCGATCGTTGGCCGCCAGGGTAGCGGCGTCGAAGGCCTTCTCGATGCGAGCCGATAGTTCTTCCGGCGAGGTGTCGGGCACCGGGTAGGCCTGGGCCTGGAGCGTGCCCTGTGGTGTCCAGCCAAGCTTCAGCGGTTCATTGATCAGACGAACCGTCGTCCCGACAGGAACTCGATAGATAAGATCTTCTATGTCTTCCGGAAGCATGCGAATGCAGCCATGCGAGACGCGCATCCCGACCCCCTGGGGACGGTTGGTGCCATGGATCAGGTAGCCTGGTATGCTGAGTATCATGGCAAAGTCTCCCAAGGGGTTATCAGGCCCGGGAGGCACGATCCTCGGCAAATCTACACCGCGTTCTGCATACTCCTTTATGATGCTTTGCGGAGGGTACCAGGTGGGGTCCTCTACTTTAGCGGTGATTTGCGTCTCACCTAGTGGTGTCTGCCAGTCCATACGGCCGATGCCGATGGGGTAGGTTTCGACACGCGGTGCCTCGCCCTCCTCCACTGAAGGATAGTAATAGAGTCGCAGCTCCGCGATATTAATCACAATACCTTCGCGCGGGCCCGGCGGAAGGATGAAGCGCGTCGGGACCACAACGTCGGTGCCCTCACCAGGCAGCCAGACCCGGGTGTCCGGGTTCGCCTGACGAATGGCGTTGTAGCCGATGCCATGGCGCAGGCCGATATCGATCAGGGTGTCTTCATGATCTGCCTCGACAGTCTTCACTTCGCCTATGAAGTCTCCCTCCTTGGGCAGGGGATAATGGCCCATCGGCCACGATTCCTGTGCCATGAGCACACGCGGTATCGCCAGCAGGCCCAGTACTAGACAATGAAATACCCTTGGAAGTCTTGCTTGCATTGGCCGCGTCCTGTTTTTTCGCATTCCACTCTTTCCTAGGTACTGGCGAAGGCGGTGCCCACCCAGAAGGTCGTAAACTAAAACAATGGAACGGCAGGGTCCATTTATGCGTTCAGCCTGTGCCCAGGAATTTTTCAGGACCGCAGAGATCAGCATGAGCAGGGCGAAGCCGCCCACGAACGAGGTCAGAACCGACAGATGAGGTACCCTCTTCGCTCTCGTGGGCTTCGATAACTTCCCCTTGACCGCGACGACCGTCATTCGATCCAGGCCATCGCTGAACAGGTCGACACAGACGGTAATCGGCCAGCAGCCCACCAGTATGCCATCTCGAGGCTAGGGGGAGCGGTACGACTTGATCCTATAGCCACTAGAGGGTTTAGGATTTAGTCAACCAATTTGGTCGAGGTAACTTTTCATGACGGTTGCAGATACCGAGCTATCCGATAATACGTACCAGTGGACCGTTCATGGCATGGATTGTCCAAGCTGCGCCGGCAAGATTCGTGGCGCGGTGGAGCGCTTGCGAGGCGTATCCGACGTGCAGGTCTCAGTGATGAAGGAAACCCTGACCCTTGCGCTGGACACGCAACAAACTTCGCCCGAGCGCGTCGAGAAGACCGTCGAGCGACTTGGCTATGCCGCCCAATCCTTGCCCAATAGCGTCAGGCCAAGGAATGACCCCGCCGAGAGTCATTCACACTGCGGCTGTGGCGGTAATGCTCACAGCCACGGCCACGATATGATGACGACACCTGATCGGACCGACTCCGAGGGCACGCTCAGCTGGAAAGTCGGCGGTATGGATTGCGCCAGTTGCGCGGCGAAAATTCGTGGCGCAGTTGAGAGTTTGCCTGGTGTCTCCGATGTCAAAGTATCGGTCATGAACGAAACCCTCACGCTGAAGCTCGACGAACAGCAGACGTCGCCAGAAAGCGTCGAGAAATCGGTCAAGCGGCTCGGCTATAGCGTAGCGCCCCGCGCTGCCATGACTCCTGATATGTCCGACGGCAATACCGCATCGCAGAGTGATGCGGCTGACGGCGATGCCGCTGATGCTGTCTCAACCTCACCCAAACGCTGGTTCTTGCGTGGCAAAGGCTGGCTCGTGCTGATGACGGGTGCAGTCCTGCTGGCCGCCGCGGTCGTCCGCTTGCTGGGTTCGGAGTCGCTGGCTTATTGGGCGTTCTTCCTGGCATGTCTGGTCGGGCTGGTTCCCGTAGCGCAACGTGCCCTTGCTGCGGCGCGAGCAGGCATGCCATTCACCATCGAGATGCTGATGACCATCGCTGCCGGTGGGGCGCTGATCATTGGTGCCGCCGAGGAGGCGGCGCTCGTGGTGTTCCTGTTCGCCGTCGGCGAGGTTCTCGAAGGGGTGGCCGCAGACCGTGCCCGATCGAGTATCCGCGCTCTGGGCAATTTGGTGCCCAAGACTGCACTGATCGAAGATGCCCAAGGGGCGACCCGCAAGGTAAATGCAGCGCAACTGAAGATTGGTCAGGTCGTCATCGCGCGACCTGGGGATCGGATCCCTGCCGATGGGCAGATCATTGAAGGAACATCGGCTATTGATGAGTCGCCGGTGACCGGTGAATCGGTGCCCAAGAGCAAGACCACGGACGAGCCGGTCTTCGCCGGGTCCATCAATAACGATGCTGTGCTGCGCATTCGTGTCACCAAGGCACCCGAAGATAACACCATCGCCAGGATTATCCGCCTGGTCGAAGAGGCACAGGAAGCGCGTGCGCCCACTGAGCGCTTCATCGATCGCTTCAGCCGGGTCTATATGCCCGCGGTGGTCGGCACCGCAATATTGGTTGCGATCGTTCCGCCGTTAATATTCGGTGGCGCCTGGGGGGAGTGGACCTATCGTGCTCTTGCATTGTTGCTGATCGGCTGTCCATGTGCGTTGGTGATTTCGGTGCCGGCTTCTATCGCCTCGTCGCTATCTACCGGTGCACGCCGAGGACTGTTGATGAAGGGGGGCGCGGTGATCGAGTCCACCGCCAAGGCTAGCCTCGTGACCTTTGACAAGACCGGTACCCTGACCGCCGGGAAACCAGTCATTACCGACGTTATACCCGCTGCTGATGGCTGCGGCGAGGATGACGTTGTTGCCTTGGCCGCCAGCGTCGAGAGTGGTTCCAGCCATCCGCTAGCCGAAGCTGTGCTAAGCCATGCTGAGTCGCATCACATTAGGTTTACGCAAGGATCTGATGCACGTGTCATCGCGGGCCATGGCGTCGAGGCGAAAGTTGACGGCTCGCGCAGCTATGTTTGTTCGCCGCGTTACGCCGAAGAGAGGGGCGTAGTGACGAACGCTCTGAAGCCTCGAATCTCAACGTTAGAGGATCAGGGCAAGACTGTCGTCATGGTACTCCGAGACGCCTCGCTCATTGGGCTGATTGCCATGCGAGACGAGCCGCGTGCTGACGCCATCGACGGCATTAAGGACCTCCAGGCGCTGGGCATCCGCTCGATTATGTTGACTGGGGACAATCCGCGTACGGCTATGGCCATTGCCGATACCATCGGCCTGGAATACCAGGCTGGACTGCTACCTGACGACAAGGTATCAGCGATCAAGGGAATAATCTCCAAGGATACGGTGTTAATGGTTGGCGACGGGATCAATGACGCCCCGGCGCTGTCCACGGCTAACATTGGCGTGGCCATGGGGTCGGGTACTGATGTCGCCTTGGAGACGGCCGATGGTGCCTTGCTGCGCAATCGCGTGACCGACATAGCGGCAATGATTCGTCTGGCTCGCGCGACCATGAACAATATCCGCCAAAATATCGCTATCGCACTGGGACTGAAGGCGGTTTTCCTGTTGACGACCATGTTTGGCCTGACTGGGCTCTGGATAGCCATTATGGCCGATACCGGCGCCACGGTGCTGGTGACGCTTAACGCGTTGCGTCTGCTACGCTTCGAGAGCCGACAGGGTCCGACACGCGGTGGAGGAACGTCGGCCGCTGCGTCGCCGGAAGGACCGACACGCGTCGGCTCGCCGGCGGGCATCTAGCAGATCATATCTAGAAATCGGCCAGGGAAGGATGGTTATGGATGGCATTTGGGTTGTACTTGGCTTGGCGCTGCTTCCTGCGCTAGGAAACTTCGGTGGAGGACTCGCTGCGGAGGCTTCCCGGACTACCGGTCGCCGACTCAATTACGCCCTTCACGGCGCCGCCGGCCTCGTCATTGCCGTAGTGGCGGTTGAAATCATGCCGCGAGTATTAGAACACCTCTCAGCGTGGCTGATTGCCTTCACCTTCGCCTTGGGCGGTATTGTTTACGTAGGTATCGAGAAGCTCGTAGAGGGTCTCCAGAAGCGGCAAGGCCAGCAGGGCGAAAGCGGCCAGACCGGCGTCTGGATGATCTATATTGCTGTATCCATAGATCTGTTCAGCGATGGTCTTCTGATCGGGGCAGGGTCGGCGGTCTCACCGTCGGTTGCCTTAATCCTGGCGGCGGGCCAGGTGCTGGCAGATGTCCCTGAGGGATTCGCGACGATTGCCAACATGAAAGACAAAGGGATCCCACGCAGTAAGCGCATCCTGCTCTCTGCCTCCTTTGCGATCCCTGTACTCACTGCGGCCGTCTTTGCTTACTTCGTGCTCAGGAACCAACCGGAGACGTTCCAGCTAGCGGCACTGACGTTCACGGCAGGTCTTCTTACGGTCGCTGCCATCGAAGATATGGTCTCCGAGGCACATGAGAGCGGGGACGATACGCATATCTCGCCACTAGCGTTCATAAGCGGCTTCGTCCTGTTCGTGCTGGTATCGGCTGGCTTAGAAGGAGTACTGGGGCAAAGCTAACGCGCCGTATTGACCCCTGCAGCATAGCCTTTTGTCGTGTTGGCTCTCGGTGTAATGTAAACAAGAGGGAAGGTGATATGTCCACTTACGATAGTGGGCTCGCAGAGAAAGACCGTGAGCCGGGAAAGGTAACGTACTGGCTGGGGTTTTCGCTCCTGTTATTCTTGGTAGATCAGTTGAGCAAGTATCTTGCCAGCTTCATGCTCCCGTATGGCGAAAGCGTCGCTGTCACATCTTTTTTCAACTGGTCTCATCGCCACAATTCTGGGGCAGCGTTTAGCTTTCTCGCTGAAGCCGGTGGTTGGCAACAGCCGCTTTTCATCGGGCTGGCCCTTGTTATCTCGATACTCCTCATCTACTGGCTATGGCGTTCTCCGAGCGTACTAAGTTATCGGCTCGCACTCAGCGCCATCCTTGGTGGCGCGCTGGGTAACGCTGTAGATCGCTTACGGCTAGGCTACGTAGAGGATTTTCTGGATTTCTACTACGCCCAGTGGCACTGGCCATCGTTCAACATGGCAGACGTATGGATTTTTATCGGTGCTGCCCTCTTTATCTGGGCTGAAGTTCGTCATCAGCCAGACAGTGATGAACGCTGACTCTGTTGTTAATCGTTAATATTCCTAGGGACTGTTGACGGAGCATTGCTGAATAAGAGCAGACCCGCAGAATTGAGGCTCCCACGCCAACAATCTGCGAGTCTGCAATGCCCCGATTGATGCTCAGTGACGAACTCTGGTCGAAGCTGGAGAAAATTCTGGTTCAGCAGGCCATCTATCTACCGCAAGCCCGGGCTGCGGATGACTGTGGAAGGCATCCTTTGCCGGATGCGCGTGGGTTGCCCATGGCGGGACCTGCCCCGTGCCTTTGGACACTGGAACTCGGTTTACAAATGCTTCAATACCTGGTCGGCGGCAGGAAGCTGCTCAAGGTATTCAACGCCCTAGTCGAGGAGTCTGATGTCGAGTGGCTATTCATCGACGGGACGTATGTTAAGGCTCACCAGCACAGTGCCGGCGCTGCCAGCAGTCAGCCTGAAGCCATTGGCAAAAGCCGCGAGGGTTTACACGAGCAAGATTCATCCGGCCGTCGATGCTTATGGATTGTCTATCGCCTTCAGCCTCACCGGAGGCAACGTTAATGACAGTACCGAGGTGCCGGAGCTGATAGCGCAACTACCCGCTGGCGGGATGATCATGGCTGACAAGGGCTATAATAATGAACGCATCCGGAGCAGACCGAGGATCCGGGAGCCCATCCGGTGCTCCTGAGAGAACGTAATTCGACTAAGGGCAATACCGACCTGGACAAAGGGCTGTATCGCTACCGGCATCTGGTCGAGAATGCCTTTGCGCGGCTAAAGCACTACCGCGCAGTGGCGTTCCGCTATGACAAGCTGAAGCGGAATTACGAGAGTATGGTGGCCATGGCGTGTGGATTCCTCTGGCTACCCATGTGAAACGTCAACAGCCCCTAGCATGAATCCTGTCTATTCAGGGAGAGCACAAGGAGTCGAACGTGCCTGATCACAGCCACAGCCACAGCCACAGCCACAGCCACAGCCACAGCCACAGCCACAGCCACAGTCATAGCCACAGCCACGGTAGCGGCAAGACGTTGTTATTCGCACTAGTATTCACGACCGGCTTCGCGATCATTGAAGTTATTGGCGGCTTAATGGCCGACTCGCTGGCACTCCTGTCGGACGCCGGTCATATGCTGACTGACTCGCTGTCGCTTGGGGTCGGTGCCTTTGCCGCATGGCTGGCGAGTAAACCCGCATCCAATCACCATTCCTTCGGCCTACAGCGCGCAGAAGTACTTGGCGCGCTGGTCAATGTCCTGTTCATGTTCGGGGTTATCGCGTACATAGCCTACGAGGCGATTCGTCGCCTGGCTGACACCCCTGAGGTCAACGGTGGTGTGGTTCTGGTTATCGGTGGGGTTGGCCTTCTGGTTAATATCATCGTCGCCTGGGTACTGATGCGCGGCGAACGGACTATGAATGTGCGGGGCGCGCTACTACATGTAATGGGCGATCTACTGGGTTCGATTGCAGCACTCGCCACGGGAGCGACCATCTACTTGGGCGGTCCGTCTATAGTAGACCCGATATTGTCGCTGTTCGTAAGCTTGCTAATATTCGTATCCGCCGTCCGGCTGCTACGCGAGGTGGTCCGAGTATTAATGGAAGGGGTGCCACACGGTATTGATGCCCATGAAGTCGGGCAGGCACTGACCGAAATTGAGGGGGTGCGCGCAGTTCATGACATGCATATCTGGAGCTTGTCCTCAAGCAGCCACGCGCTGGCCGCGCATGTTGACATGGAAACAATGGTTCGCTGGGAGATTGTTCTCCCGCAACTGCAAACGATGCTCCAGGAGCGTTTCGGCATTTCACACAGCACGCTGCAACCGGAGGATGCGGCTGCCCGCCGAGCCTGCGACGCCGACCCTGACTGCGGTGTTCAAAACACGGAGCAGGTAAAGTAAATTAACTGCCTTTGGTTTGGGTCCGCCAATGTTAGAACCCGACTTACATCAGTCAATGGGAACGTTCAGACCTTCGCCATGGTCCCCTGAAAATAGAGCGAAACCGGACCTGCGGCTCCCCGGACACAATTCTGGCGATGGGCTCCAATTGCTCCAGACTGCCCAGAAACGGTGGAGACGGCTCAAGCACATCTGGACATTAGCAGCGTCAAGTTTAGGACAAGGAAAAGCGAGAAGGTCGATCAGACAGAGAGTCGACATGACTGCGATCCGCCAAATTTTACAAAAAATCTGCTATTGTTAACGAGAAGCGAATTGGGAAAGAGCAGCCATATACATTGAGAAGTTACTGGCTGCACGCCTTGATATAGGAATTTCATATGGATGCTCTATCTCCTGTTATGCTGGGGCTGCCATGGGTAATCCTCCGATAGTGGCTCATAAGATAGACCATTACTCTTCGGGACCGTACACCTAGGAGGCAGGTAAAAAAGCTCTGTTAGGTTTATATTTAGGTAGGAATTTTTGCTCTGGACTGGAATAACAGGCGGGTCCATGTAGAGGGTGTTTACAAATTCTCAGGCCAAGCGAGTTAACCGATTGAGGAGTTGACGTCCCGCCGCTAGCCAGACCCAGGCCTCCGATACTTCAACACGTCGGTCATGGTGCATCACCAGCTGGCGTGCCTTCTCGATCCAGGCATGTGTTCGCTCAATGCTCCATCGCTTCGACAGCACTGTAAAGCCATTAGCATCAGGGCGGCGCGTGAAGAGATCCCCTTGGCCCGGCGTACACGAACGGCCAACATTGCCATTGGCTGGATGGCGTACGACCTCGACCGCAATATCATGCTGGTGATGGATCGTCTGTGCACAGCGTCCTGCATAACCTTCATCAACGAAGACCGTGGCTATTCCGGCATACTTCTCCATGCCATTGGCCATGACCGGGTGAGCACCGTCACGGTCCTGCACGCTGGCCGCCGTTACACTCACGGCAAGTACCAGCCCCAAGGTATTAACGAGCACATGACGTTTAGGCCCTTGATCTTCTTTCCTGCATCGTAGCCGCTGGTTCCACCCTGCGGTGAACTCCGTGTCGATTGGGCATCCAGTACAGCCGCGCCGGGAATCGGGTCGCGCCCCTCACGTTCTCGCCATTGCGCCCGTAATCGATCATGCATCCGTACGAACCTGCCCTGTTGGCTCCAGAGGCGGAGCGCTCGATAGACGTTCTGCCAAGGTGGAAAGCCCCTGGGCAGCAACCGCTGCGAACCACATAACAGCAGGCGTCGATGAGCAGTCGCCGAGGATAGCGAGGTGGCGTGTCGCGTTGGCCTTCCTCCCCGAAAAGGTCAGCAACAAGACGCCACTCCGCGTCGGTCAATGAGCTGGGATAGCGTTGTACGGGGCGTTGACGGCGATAGGCTGGTTGAAAGCCATAACGACGTTCTGGCTCATCCTGGCGGGCAGGGAGTGTTGCCGCGCGCTCACGCCGAAAGCCCATCTTTTCCAGGCGCCTGCGTATGGTCATGTGATGCACGGAGAGGCCTGTTCGCCAGCAGAAGGCATCTGTGAGCTCGCTGAGTGCTGCCAGTGGGATTCTTCAACAAGCTGACGTAGCAGGTTTTTTTTCAGCTTCGCCGAGCTTTCTTGGCCGACCGCCTTGCGACAATGGATCTCTCCCTGAGTGGTAGAATCCCCATCGTCTCAATGACTTATTGTTTTTGTAAACACCCTCTTAAGTTTCCTCCATACACTTTTCTCTGCGCATAACCTCCTTTGCCCTGCCATCGCAAGGCCATGACAAGTCTCAATCTGGCGCAGCAGTAAAGGTTGAGAAGATGGTCAATCTGAGAAAGATGAGACTGCTTAATGCTACTATCTAAACAAAATAGTTAAGTAAGGAATGAAGCGAACGATCCCCCGTCCCTAAAAGTAACTGAGTACTGTGATGGCTAAATTAGCATGCAAGCCGTTCTTTTTTTTGAAACTCAATTAGTTGAAGCTTTGCCTTCTTGACTCCAGGCCGTTCAGGGCGTATTAGGTTCATAGGGTTTCTAAAAGAGCGGGGTTATGCCGCGACAATATGGTTGGGGACGCTGGCACAAAGTACCGGCCATTGTTAAATTTAATGGGTTTTCGTTAATTGTGGAGAGCAAGGTGGGTGCTGTGAAACCAATAATTTCAAAGGAAAGTAGGTTGGTTGTTAATGCTGCCTGTAAGCCAGCGGGCGATGTGCTACAGAAAGCCTATGGCCAAATGATTTCCAGTATTACGCCACCATAAAATCTGCCCCGTAAGGAAGCTGCTTGATAACTTTTTTTGCTCATGTGTCAAGGGGCATGGGTTGCCAGGAAATTGCTTAGTGATTGAGGCGTAGCGCCATGGAATTTAGGAAGGACATAAATGGCTTAAGAGCGATTGCTGTTGCTCTCGTCGTTCTTTTTCACTTTGAAATTCCTGGAATGCAGGGTGGTTTTATCGGGGTCGACGTATTTTTTGTAATTTCGGGCTATCTTATGACCGGAATTATATTTTCAAGAATGGAAAAAGAAAAGTTCACCACATTAGGGTTTTATCTTGATAGGGCGCGCCGAATAATTCCTGCGCTTGCATTCGTTTGCCTTGCGGTTCTCCTGGTCGGCTGGATTCTGCTATTGCCCTCTAATTACGAGGAATTAGGAAAACGGGTTTTAGGGAGCTTGGCCTTTATATCGAACTTCATTTACTCCCAAGAGCCTGGCTATTTTGAGCAGGCTGTATATGAGAAATGGCTGCTGCATACTTGGTCACTATCTGTTGAGTGGCAGTTTTATCTAATATACCCGCTGGCTATCGTGGTCTTAGAGAAATTCGTGTCGCTAGAGAAGATGCGCTGGTTTATCTTGGTTGCGGCCATTCTCTCGTTTGTTTTATCTGTTTATGCATCCGGTCGATGGCCAACCCACGCATTCTATTTATTGCCAACCCGTGCCTGGGAAATGATGGTAGGGGCGCTAGTTTTTCTTTTTTCAATCCGAATTGGCTACCTTAGTCAAAAAAGCTGGGAGCTGGTTGGGATAGGTTTGATTGTATTAAGCGCAATATTTATTAATTCGCAAGTCGCTTGGCCTGGCTGGCTGGCTTCCCTGCCTGTGCTCGGTACTGCTTTGATTATCATTCAATCGCGGCAGAACTCCTTAGTAACTGCTAATCGTCTCTCTCAGTTCTTGGGAAAAACTTCCTACTCAATTTATTTGTGGCACTGGCCAATAGTCGTCTGGATAAATTACTTTGGTTTGGGAAAACATCCCTTTTGGGTGTTTCTAGGAATTTCGGCTTCAGTGCTGTTTGGTTACCTGTCATATACTTTTGTAGAAAACATAGCAAGAAAGAGAAAAGTGACACCTGCAAGAAGTGCAGATAGCCCACTATTGAATATCGGTATACCTACTTCTTTTGCCGCCGCCGTTGGGACGATAATAGTTTTATCGCATGGCTTTCCTCAGCGTATGAGCGACGAATTTTATGCGGCCATGGAAAGGCTTGACCTTCCACGGGCCACAAATGGTTGGTGCTTTTATGATGTGAATACTGACGAGAGTCTTATTATCGGTGAGGAAGGACTTAAATGCACATTGGGAAACAAAGGGTCTTCACTGAAGGGTTTGTTATTTGGGGATTCTTTTGCAGGTCATTATGAGCCTTTCTGGGATCGGATAGGGAAAGAAGTATCTGCGGAAATTAACTCTGTGACGACCAATTGGTGTTATCCAAGTGCCGATGAGGTTATATATGGCGACTCATCTTCGAGAAGCTACGACCAGTGCCTGATAAACAGGAAATATTTTTTAGACAACGCTTCGAGCTATGACTTTGTGGTGCTTTCGGGGTCATGGTGGAAAATTGACTTGGCTGACCAAATGAAGGGGGTTTATGATGCAATTTCTTATGCGGCCAGCCAGGCTAAGCTTGTTGTTGTAATGGCTGCACCTACTTACTTTGATGTTAATATTAGGGATATGTATGCAAGAAGCGTGATGTTTGACATGGATTTTGATGTCAATAGGTTTAGCAGGGTAGAGGATGCGGGAGCCGCCAAAGTAAACCAAGAGATAAAGAATTATGCAAATCAGTTCCTTAATGTTCTCTATATTGATAGAAGTTCCCTATTTCATGTAAATGGAGTTCCATCTGCAGTGACAGAAGAGAATATTCCTTATAACTACGACCAAAATGGTCATATTAGCATTTACGGCTCCTTGATGGCGGCTGATTCATTCAAAAAATCCAGCGGGTTCCCTGAGCTTTCGAAGAGAATAGCGGAGGTGCGAAAGAGAAAAAATATTGAACTTACCCTAATGCAAGCTATAGGGACGAAAGAGTTTAAGGTTAGCGTCCCTTGGTAAGGTTACGTAAATGCCCAACTGGGAGTGGCGCTCATCGTCTGGCAGTCAAGTGTCGAGAGGGCTCATTTACTATCTAATACCGTTAATAGTGCCTGGCAGAAGGCCCTGCTGATGGAGTTATTTCATTATCCACTTAACGGCTGGAATTGGCCGAGGCTGTGTGAAAACATGAGTTCCACCGCCTCTGCCTGTATCTGAAGGTGAAGCCACTTAGTACTAGTTGGAGATAAGCGCTATACTTCGTTGGTCACCTAACTGCGAGTGAGGTGTGCCAAGCTGAGCGACCTCCTGACCCCTGTGAATCGCCCCTAGTTTCGTAGACACTCCCAGGCCTTATACTGAAGGCATCAGGAGGTTCCATGAGCCGTCAACGATACACCGAAGAATTCAAGATCGAAGCCGTCAAGCAGGTGACGGAGCGAGGCCATCCCGTTGCTGAAGTCGCCGCCCGGCTGGGCGTGTCCGACTAAAGCCTGTTTCAATGGATAAAACGCTACGCCAAGCCTGCGGAACATCTACAGCAGGATGCTGATCTTTAAGCTGAGAACCGGCGCTTGAAGGCAGAGCTGAAGCGTGTATCAGGAGAACGAGAACCATTAAGGGTCTTTACCAGCTTGTGCGCCAGAAACTCTGACGCTTCCTATACTCAATCCGTGTCAGAGGCGCAGCCGTTGGCTTTTTGGTGGCCCTGTCCCCGTCAAAAAAGTGGCTCGGGAATCGTTCTGTACTTGAAAGTGGTGATGCCCCACGGGTGATCCCATTTAGGAAGGTTTGCGCTGACTACGATTCCTCCTCTGACTCTCTGCCCGGGTTCATGAGGAGCCCTACCATGACACGCATGGCATCCCGACTTTCCCGCAGCAACAAGGACGCGTTACAGGTCGTCCACCCTCACGCGGCCGCCATCGACGTTGGCTCGTGTTTCCATGTGGTTGCCATCCCGCTCGATCAGGATGCGCTGCCAGTACGGACCTTCAACACCTTTACCGGCGACCTCTGCCTCCTGGCCGACTGGCTCGGCGAAAAGCAGGTAACCATCGTTGCCATGGAGTCCACCGGCGTTTACTGGATACCGGTGTATGAGCTTCTCGAAGAGCGCGGGTTCGATGTCATCCTGGTCAACGCTCGCGATGCCAAAAACGTCCCTGGCCGAAAGACCGACATCAACGATGCCCAGTGGCTACAACGCCTGGTGCCGTAATGCTCTTTCTGAGCGGGCCCGGGATGACCAGCGCCTGCTGGGACTGATTAAGCACGCCTGGCTCAAAAGTGGCGGTGTGTATGGCTATCGTAAAATCCATCAGGACCTGCGGGAGGCTGGCGAAGCCTGTGGCAAGCATCGGGTGGCCCGCCTGATGCGCCAGGAAGGGCTACGTTCCCAAACGGGTTACCGACGCCGCCCTGGTTGCTACGGCGGTACACCGGCAATGGTATCGCCCAACCGCCTAGACCGACGGTTTGAGGTAACAGCGCCCAATATCGTGTGGGTCACCGACACCACCTACAGTGTGCCTCGACTCTGAAGGCTGCAGGAGGCAGCTGAACGAGCACAAGCATGACTGGAATACCTTCGTGTCGAACAGGATGTTCTCAGCGAAGGACTGCTCTCTGCTGCGAGAGGGCATGAGCCGAAGCGGCGGTGACCTGCCGTGCACTGGCAGGGTGACGTAACCCGTAGGAAACGGGGTGTGAGGCGAAGCCGTTACGCCAAGATGCACCCCTAGGCTGAGTTTGGAAAGCTTGAGGAACACGAACCGATTAATCCGTGTCTGTGGGCTGAACATGTCGCCACCTCCTACACGGCTTAACAGGAGGTGCGCATCCTCAGCAGTGGTATATGTAGGGCCCGCTGCTGCTGTCGGTAGTGGATATGTAGCCCACTGCCGGCGGAGTCACGAGCAGTGTGCAGCTAACTCGTGACAGATGCGCCAACTTGCAGCATGCAAGGGTAAAGACTGCGATCGGCAACCTCCTCCGTATGCTTGAGTCCAGCATGTGAACGAGGGAAGGCTTGTATGGGATGCCAAGGGAGTGCGACCCCGACGCCCGGCAAGCTGGCGGAGCCTCCGTAGTAGTCCGCGATGGGGAAAACCCATTACATGGCGAAGGGAGGCAGTTCAAGTGCCTTGCTCCTCGGATTACCTGACCCTAGAGAGGTGAAGACCTTTGATAATCAGGGAAATGCAGAGCAAGCTGGCAACCTGGGCAGCAGCGGATCCGAACCAGCGGTTCGATCCACTGTTGAGACTGGTTGCACGGCGCGACTGGCTTCAAGAGGCGGCGCTCAGAACGCTGGCGTCGTCAGGGGCCAGAACCGCGGGTATCGACAGAGTAGATCGGCGAGTGTTCGAACAGAATTCCAGCCAGCATCTGGAGGAGATTCGTGTTGAACTGCTGGACGGCACGTATCAGCCGCTGCCGGCACGCCGCATCAACACCCCGAAATCCAGCGGTAAACAGCGCCCGCTGGGGATACCGACCTTACGCGACAGGATTGTGCAGCGTGCCATGCTGATGGCCATGGAGCCCATCTGGGAAAGTGATTTCCATCGCCTTTCCTATGGGTTTCGGCCGGAGCGCAGCGTGCACCATGCCATTCGCACTGTGAAACTTCAGTTGACGGACAGTAATGAAACGAGGGGGCGCTGGATCATCGAAGGTGATCTGGCCAGCTACTTCGATACTGTACATCACCGGAAACTGATGCGGTGTGTCCGCAAGCGAATTCGGGACGGTCGTTTCCTGATGCTGCTATGGCGATTCACCAAAGCAGGTCACGTCGACAGGGGGCTGTTCCATGCTGCCCACGACGGCGTACCACAAGGTGGCGTACTCTCACCATTGCTCTCGAATATCATGCTCAATGAGTTCGACCAGTGGCTGGAACAACGCTACCTGAGCAAGAAAGCCCGTAATGACCGCTGGTACTGGAATTCCAGTATTCAGCTGCAACGGCCTGTTGCCCTGCGTGAAGGCCGCCAGTGGAAACCGGCGGTGGCCTATTGCCGCTATGCTGATGATTTCGTTTTGGTAATAAAGGGAAACAAGGCGCAAGCCGAAGCCATCCGTGAAGAATGTCGTCGGTTTCTGGAAGAGGGTCTCTCGCTGACCCTGAATATGGAAAAGACCCATATCACACACGTCAATGATGGATTCACCTTCCTTGGACACCGAATCATTCGGAAACGCGGGCCCAATGGCACGATGCGTCCCGTCACGTCTATCCCCCGCGCCAAGGCCAGAAACTTCGCTGCTTCTTTGGTGAAGGAATTGTCCAGCAATCACAGCGAAAACCGGATCGACATGGTAGATCGCCTGAACCGCCGCCTGGCGGGCTGGGCCACGTTCTACCAATTTACTGACTATACCGCGATGACGTACAGGAAGATTGATGGCATTGTCTTCTGGCGACTCGCTCATTGGCTGGCACGGAAGTATAGAGCATCTATTAAAGCGTTGATGCGAAAGCACTTCCGCTGACCGCGTGAGAAAGAAACCAAGACATGGCAGTTCTTCGGGCCCAACCACCTTGGCAACTTCTGTGTGGTAAGCCTGCGTCGATTGGTATCAAGTCGGAAAATGTCTTTCCGGTGGCGGCTGCCCGAGGCAAACCCGTATTTGCCAAGGGAAGACGCACGCAATGCGGTCACTTCTCGTTACCGCGATGTTGCCTTGGCTATGAGCCACGCTTGAATGGAGAGCCGTATGCGCTGAGAGGTGTGCACGTACGGTTCGGAGAGGAGAAGCAGGGAAATAGCGCGACTACGCCCTGCTTCTTACTCTACTCCGTACCTACAAGGGCTGGCTCTACCTGTCGGTAGTTATCGACTTGTTCTCTCGACGGGTGGTGGTCGATGAAGTCTCGCATGACCACTGACTTGGCATTGGATGCCTTGCTGGCAGCGGTTTGGCGGCGAAAGCCGCAAGGGGTTGTCATGGTGCATTCGGATAGTAAGACTACCGGGTGCCGGGCATCTCTGGGTTGGTCTAATGAATTGACTGAAAGACCTGGTGCCGTGAGAGCTCCCGGGTCTCCTGACTCACATTCCGATCGACCCGGACAGTGTGTCTTTCCTGGACCTGTCGGTGACCGGGAGCACTGGCGGCGAGGTTTCGCCTCGTCGAAGCATGTGACTCAAGAAGGGCCTGACAGCCTGTCTCGTTACTGTCGTGTCCAGGCTATCGAACTCGGTGAAGCCACCCTGATAGTCTGGAGACTCGCCATGGTCTATCAGCAGAGCGATCACCCTGTCATTATTGGCGGTGTTGATACCCATAAAGACTTACATGTGGCCGCCGTCGTGGATGTCCATAATCGCGTGCTTGGTACCGGCAGCTTTCCGACCACTCGGCACGGCTACAAGACCCTGCTGACCTGGATGCGCTCTTTCGGCGAGGTCAGTCGGGTGGGAATCGAATGTACCGGCACCTATGGCGCTGGCCTGCTGCGCTATTTGCAGCACGCAGGCATCCCTATCCTGGAGGTTACCACGCCCGACAAGAGCGTACGGCGCAAGCGTGGCAAGAATGACACCATTGATGCAGAGAATGCCGCCCACGCAGCCTATGCGGGTATTCGCACGGTCACCCCGAAGACACGCGACGGGATGATCGAGTCCTTGCGTGTACTGAAGGTCTGCCGAAAACGGCGGTCGCAGCGCGCTGGGTGGCCCTTCAGATGACCCAGACTCAGGTAATCTCCGCGCCTGAGGAATTGCGCGACCTGCTGAGGAACATGACACGCATGCAGTTGCTCCGGACACTCGCGGCCTGGCGACCCGATTTGAACGGCTATCGGGATGTCACGATGGCTTACCGCATTGCCCTGAAATCCCTCGCGCGTCGCTACCTGGCACTGCACGATGAGATTGCTGATCTGGATATCATAATCAAGGCCATCGTCGATGAGCTGGCACCGGAGCTGGTAGCTCGCACGGCAGTAGGCTACGAGTCGGCCTCACAGCTACTGATTACGGCGGGCGACAATCCGGACCGCCTTGGCTCGGAAGCCAGCTTTGCGACGCTATGTGGCGTTAGCCCCATTCCCGCCTCGTCGGGGAAGACTCAGCGACATCGGCTTAACCGCGGGGGTGATCGAGCTGCCAATAGTGCGCTGCATATCATCGCCATCGGCCGCCTCCGGCTGGATGCCGGCACTCAGGCATACATTGCCCGACGAGTGGCACAGGGCCACTCCAAGCTAGAAGCTATCCGGTGCCTGAAACGCTATATCGCCCGGGAACTGTACTATGTGCTGCGCAACCGTCATCGGAAAATCAATCAGGCTCAAAATCACCGCTTGACCTTAGAAGGGCGTCCAGGGAAGTCAGTTCAGCAGCACCGACTGGCAGAGCTTTCTGAAAGCCAATCAACTGGTGGGCAGTATGAGTCGTCGTGGTAACTGCCACGACAACGCCGTAGCAGAAAGCTTCTTCCAACTCCTCAAGCGTGAACGGATCAAGCGGCGAATCCATCCGACCCGAGAAGCTGCCCGGAGCGATGTGCTCGATTATATCGAGATGTTCTACAACCCAAGGCGCCGCCATGGGACGAGTGATGACCTGGCACCCGTTGAGTATGAGCGGCGTTACTTCCAGAGCTTGAGGGGTGTCTAGAATACCCGGGGCGATTCATTCAGTATCGACTGGAATGCCTCTCAAGCCGGCTTAACATTCTTTCTTAGCATTGAGAGCCGGCTCTGTCACAACAACAGGAATCCTGGTGACAGAGTCTACTTTATGCTTGTACGTCTTTTTTCACGACCTGGAGTCGCTGCCTCACAGACTGGCGAAGGGGCCCATCGCCCTCAGTCCGTCAAGGAGCTGCTCGCGACTCCACGCCGCCAGGCCATGCTCAAGCTGCTCTGGGATACCACGTCCCTGACGCGGCCCGTCTTCGACGAGTACCTGCTGGCACCCATTGAGCGCTACGCCAAGCTTGTCCAGCTGCTGCCGGCCTCTGAGTCGCATCACCATGCCTATCCCGGCGGGATGCTCGATCACGCGCTCGAGATGGCCTGCTATGGACTGCGCCTACGACAGCGCCACCTGTTGCCGCCCGGCGCCAAGCCCGAGGATCAAAGTTCGGCCGGTGAGCTCTGGAGTGTGGCCATCATCTACGCGGCCCTCATGCACGACGTCGCCAAGGCCCTGGTCGACATCGAGATCCATCTCGAGGACGGCCGCGAGTGGCGCCTATGGCATGGAACGATTCCGGGGCCCTACCGCATGCGCTACCGAGCCGGCCGAGACTATCATCTGCACAGCGCCGTCAATCCGCTGCTGGCTCAGCAGGTCTTGGGCGCTAGGGTACTGGATTGGTTGATGAGCCAGCCCAGGCTCTTCGCGCTGCTGATGTACACGATCAGCGGCCACACCGAGCGCGGCGGGATCATTGCCGAGCTGGTTCACAAGGCGGATCGTGCCAGCGTCGCCAGGGCACTGGGTGGCGATCCGGTCCAGGCCCTCGCGGCACCGACCGACTCCCTTCAGCGCAAGCTGGCCGAGGGGCTGCGCTATCTGGTCAGGGAACAGTTCAAACTCAATCAGAAGGGCGGGGTGGGGTGGCTCACCGACGATGCGCTCTGGCTGGTCTCGCCGCGGGCGGTCAACGAGCTCAAGGCCCACCTCTACGCGCAAGGCATCAAAAGTATCCCCGCCGACCTGAACCGACTCTATGGCGAGCTGGAGGCCCATGGGTTAATCGAGGAGGTCAGCGAAGGCAAGGCCGTCTGGCAATGCGAGATCGTCGACGGCGACTGGCAGCAGACCTTCAGCATGGTCAAGGTGTCACCCACGCTGATCTGGGGCGTGGAGGGTAGGCCGTCCGAGTTCAGTGGCACCTTGACGGTTCAGGGCGCTGGGACGCCGGAGGACCAGACACCCGATCAGTTGGGCGAGCCCGACTCGAGGCGCTCCACCGGCAACGTACCGGCACGGGCCGAGGAGCCTGACGCTCCGCCGGTAACAGATCAGACGCCGCCTGCCCAGGCTAGAACGTCAATCTCTTCTACCTCTGAAGCACCACAGAAGATACCTGAAGCACCACGAAACACGCCGGCAGCGTCTCTGGACGAGGAGATCATGGACCTGTTTCCTGAAGTCGAGGGCCGTGACTCAGATAAAGTCATCGCAAGCGACGGTCAGCATTCGGAGACAGAATTTTCAGACATTGCCGACACGCAATGCCTCTCAGGCTCTGCTAAAACAGAAGTTTCGCAAATAAAGGCAGCGCAAGAACCTGACAACACTTCGGACCTGGGCGAACAGTTCTGGCAATGGCTGACGACGGGGCTGGCGAACCATGCCCTGGTCATCAACGACACGAAGGCGCCGGTGCACACGGTGAACGGCACCTGGTTTCTGGTCAGCCCCGGCATCTTCAAGCGCTTCAGTACGGAAGTGCTGAACGACGAGGCGCAGTGGAAGACGGTCCAGCAGCGCTTCCAGAAGCTGGGACGCCACGTCAGAACCCGGGGACAGAACATTCACAAGGTGACCGTCCAGGGACCGAACAAGACCCGAACGCTGATGGGGTACCTGATCAAGGATCCGTACCAGGTGAGTCGCACGCTGCTGCCCGATAACTGGGTGTTGACGCTCGCGACCGCCCCCGCAGAAGGGGAAGAGTCCCATGTATGATGTGTCGTTTCTGGAACTGGTGAGCCGCTACGCCGCCGACAAGCATTTGCGCCCCAAGAGTGTCAGCACCTATACCGCCGTCGTCCGACTGTTTCGGCGTTATCTGGGTCACGAGGCCTATCCCAGCATGGTCACGCGGTCCATGGTCATCGAGTGGCGTACGGCGATCATCCGCACGCCGGCGCGACCCGACGGCATCACCGAGGCGAGCTGGAATAACTACGTCCGCCACCTCAAGGCGCTCTACAACTTCGGCATCAAGCATCAGCTGATTGCCTGCTCCCACAATCCGTTCCTGGAGGTCTCGGTCAAGCAGCCGAAAGCGCCGAAGAAATCCCTGCAGCCGCTGCAGATACGCTACGCGCGCGAAGTCCTCGAGGTGTGCCGGCGCTTCGAGACCGCCTACGACGAGTGCTCGAAGATCCATCCGGCCTGGTTCTGGCAGGTGCTGATGGAGACCTTCTTTTACACCGGGATCCGGCTCAACCAGCTGCTCCATATCCAGGCCGGGGACGTCAATCTGAAGAAGCGGCTGTTCCGCGCCTCGGCCGTGGGCTCCAAGACGCACTCGGAAAGCATCCTGCCGATTCCGGATGGCCTGTATCCGCACCTCTATACCCTGATCGTCGCGGCCCACAACTCGGGCTTCAAGCGTCAGGATCAGCTCTTCAACGTGAACCGGTTCAGTCACCGGCATCGGCGCACAGACATGGATACCTGGCAGGTCGAGCACTTCTTTCAGGTGTTATCGGAGATGACCGGCTACAAGCTGTCGCCGCACCGGTTCCGGCACTTCCTGGGCACCAGCCTGATGGAGAGCCCCGAGCGCAATATCCATCTCACCCAGAACATTCTCAACCACACCGACATCCGCACCACGATGGAATACATCCATCCCGATGTCGAAGCCATGCGGCGGGCGCTCAATGCCCGGCCACCGGTGTGAGGACAGGGCGCGGCGGGGGAGATGACCTCCCTCGTCATACCAATACATTAGTGGGTTGACAACTACGGGGAGGTTGGCCATGATTCAAAGCGCCAATGCAGTGCAGGGGGCAGTCAGGCACCGTAAAGCGGTCCTCCCGCCATCACTGTCTTTTCCTTGGTCCACACCGATCCGGTACAAGTCGGCTTTACATTTAGTTACAAACTGCAACTGACTTGTAATCAGTAGGTCCCGGGTTCGACTCCTGGTGTCGGCACCAAACAGCATGGAAATCAAGAGCTTAGATGGATCCTGAAGAAGCCGCTTACAATAGCGGCTTCTTTTATGTTTACACTAGCTTAACCCAATCTGCAACTCCTATCCGCAGTTACCCAAGCCTTGAGCCACGTAAACCTGATGCTTAGGCAAGAAGCAGGATAACTCCGATTATATAAAACGCAGTCATCCAGAACATGCTTCAAGGTGGCGCATACTGCAATAGAGCCCGGCATACAGGCCGGGCTTTCCTCGTTCTGGTTATCGACAAAGCGCTTCGCAGGGTACGCACTGTCCCCATCGGGTTGGCGGGCCTCAGAGCTACATGATGAGGCGGCAAAGCTTAGGGGGCGCTGGAGCGCATGCCGGGCTTGTTTGATTAAGTCCGGTCGTGGACTACCGGAGTCGAGCCGTTAGTCTTGACGGAGTTGATCCCGTTTTCGCGAGCAGTCGTGGACGAGTATGACTCACTGACCCCAATCACCTGCCCGTTTGCAGCGTGCAGCGTGAAATAAGGTTCCCCGCCTCGAGTAGTTAGCCTCTTGTAGCGGTCATCGTAAAGACAGTTCTGCTGACAAGAGGCTATCCCGTTCCTGGCACCCTGTTTCGTGGTGTAGCGTTCGCTGGATAGGATCACCTGATTGTTGTCAGCGTGAAGATTGAAATGGTACTGAGTGCCGGACGGCTTTAGGACGTAGTATCCAGGCATGGTAACTCCTTTGCTGTTCTAGACTGAGGCCAGCCTCAAACGAAGCTGCCTAACCTTTCTCTCTCTAAGCAGAAGGCATGACAAGATGTTAAAAAGTCGTAAGCGATTAACCACGCGCTGATTCCCCACTAGCTCAAATTGGATCGCCGGCGCTTGCGGATGCCCTAAAAAGGCCATCGCGTACTTCGCCAGAGAATCCGATTGAGGTATACGTTTATCCACGACCATGCGGACCAGTACCCGGTGCGGCGCCTGTGCCGCATCATGATGCTGCATCCCAGCGGCTGCTATCCTGGTGCCGTAGCGGCCTGTCTGAGCGGGCCCAGGAGGACCAGCGCCTACTGGGACTGATCCAGCACGCCTGGCTCAAAAGTGGCGGCGTGTATGGCTACCGTAAAATTTATCAGGACCTATGGGAGGCTGGCGAAGCCTATGACAAGCATCAGGTGAACCGCCTGAAGCCGGGAAGGGCTACGTTCTAAAACGAGGTACCGGCGGCGCCCTGGTTGTTATGACGGCACTCAGGCACACATTGCCCGACGAGTAGCACAGGGGAAACTATTCGGTGCCTGAAACGCTATATTGCCCGGGAACTCTACTATGTGCTGCGCAGCCGTCATCGAGAAATCAACCAGGCGCAAATCGCCACTTGACACTTAGAAGGGCGTCCAGG
>JACLAD010007030.1_pt1 | contig 43667 bp, 22 predicted proteins | sample 8027901 | NCBI WGS metagenome assembly JACLAD01 (sample SAMN15725071, study PRJNA655200) | protist metagenome | isolation source: fluorescence activated cell sorting (FACS) single amplified genomes of... | place: Spain: Blaines Bay Microbial Observatory, Mediterranean Sea | collected 2016-07-05 | reverse complement strand
CTTCGATGGACTATCTTCGTCATCACGGCGATGACGCTGTCGAGCTTTTTTCAATTCAGCTCGAAAGTCGCCTCTTTCCTGTGCAGCAGCAGTACTCATCATAGATTGCGCTTCGTCTTCATCAAGAGGATATTGACAAAAGTCACCAGAACATTTACCATACTTGTGACTCTCACCTCCACCGAGACTGATCTCAGATGCTGTATTGGATTTTCTTTCCAACATATCGTTGTATTCACTCATACGTTCATCTCCTCTTGTTCCGGTACTATTGTTGGCATTGGCAGATTTGAAGACAATCTCCGATACATGATGCAACCAGGAGATCTTGGTTCCATCATCTGCTGTTTCCAAAAGAAGAACAGCAGTGAGCTTGATAATTTTCCTTCTACTACGAGCCTCCAGTTCCCGTTTCAACGCAGTCATGAACTTCTGTGTGGAATTGCATATGACCTTGTTCAAACAGGTTAATTTCTGTTGAGGCAAAGCATAGTCTATCTTTTCCACTTTTTCGTAGAGATTCGCCTTCTTAGCTCCAAGATCAATCTTGTTTCCGTTGTATAGAGATTTCGTTACCACCTTGACCGGTTCTGAAATACGTTTACTATCTTCAATTGATACTTCTACAAAACTATGAGTGCCTTGTACATGACTATAACTTAAAATAGCATGTATTGCAGAAGCTTTGCCAACAAATTTGACAATATTGCCAATTTCCAATGGTTTCCAAATGCTTTCCTGAGACTTGAGTTCTTTGTCTGTAAACGTATGAGGCACCCAATAGTGTGCTTTCAATGATAGTTCTAATGATCGATGACCAAAGTCTTCACATTTCTCACATACGGCCGATGCAGTCCAACGAGATCTTCCACGACTCTTCACTTCACCAGTAGTAGCACTGGTAAATAACCAGCTTTCAATAGTGCCTTTGTTTAAGACAATCGAGTCCAGTATATTCATAACAGTGAATTTGTCCTGATTGGGTGACCATAACTGATTCCATGCCCATTTTGCTGCGGTTTCAAAACTCAAGTAGTCCTCTACTGCCTCTGGGCGCAACAACAACTCATTATCACTTTCGATCATTGTAAAAGAGAGACTTTTAATTCACTTAACAGTCACTCCGTGGGATCCGCACCTCTTTATTCCCGGATCTCTTTGCCCAGAGGGCTGACAGCCCAACACCACCTCCCAAAGCCCAGCAGGCATTGTCCGTAGTCTCTTTAAAGAATAAGGTTCGCTTCGTTGATGGAGAAGGATATTCTTTAGCTGTGTATGATGTTAGTGGGCGATATAATGAACGTGAGTTGATTTATAAAAGTTACAATGAGTGCTAATAATACAGTGACTGTAGATTTCTATCCAGAAGAACCTAAGCTTCGATAACTGTGGTTTCTAGTCCTTTTACTGGGCCTGGAACATGTGTTACTAGTGTGTATAATTTCTCCTTTGCATCTTCGTCATCATTTCTTCTGCGAGATAATTGAATTCGTACACGTTTAGGTACACTTTTAATACCTGTAGACCAAATGAATGCATTCAAACTAGCATCAATACGAACATCAGCAGTACCCATATGTTTGTTGGCGAACTTCTTGATCTCGCGAATAGCTCTGGGCGCTCTGTTCTTGAAGGTAGTACCTTGGATATATTTTGCCATGTGCATTGTGTACTCTCTTGCCACAATGTCACTGGACTTTTGTCTTCTAATACGTTCACTACCTGCTTTTACCATCTATTCGAGCAAATGAATCATTGAAGAAAGATAATAATAGCGGAGGAGGGAATAGTGTAAATAAAAAATGAAGATTAAAACAGAAAAAAGAGTATACAAAAGAAGAAAGAGTTAGATATAATGTTTCTTTTGGTAATGCGCTCTTGTATCAGTCAAGATGACGATAGTCGCTGCGGTATGCTGCTCAAAATGGATATGATCTCCCAAGACGCCGTCTCCATTGATAGATCACCTTACTCTCCCCATTTCACAAGACGAATTGATTTCTTTGCGAGAGAATGGAGTTAAGGCGCCATTGCTTCACATATATATATCTGTAGCACTTCAACTACAAATCATGTCCTAGTGATCTGAGTCATTCCATGTTTCAGTAATCAAATGCGCCACTTACCCTTTATGTCAATGTATCCGCGACACAAATCCAGATGGCCAGCAATTTCTGTAGGCCTCCGACCCGCCGTTTTGGACTGTCGCTTCCGCTCGCGGCCTTCGCCAAACACCAACGTGGGGCGACTGAACGATCTGGATCTCTATTGCCAGATTTAAGTGGCTCACAGTACCGTCAAGGCATTGAAAGATTGGATTAGTATCTCTATAAGTCAATTTTCATCCTCTGTGCCGAAAACAATCGGAATCTTGAGGACTTTAACACGTACTTGCTTTGTCAGTGCTCTGAACGTGGATAGTAGACTCGTCGACGGACAATCCATTCGTCATTGACGATGCAGTTCAGCAGGTTGATTTTGCTGCTCGTTGCTTACTGTTTATTGCATGAAAGCATTCAAGCATATCTTACAGGGTTACGAGCTTCGAAGAAGAAGTCTCTTTACACTACTAATGGACGCTCTGTGTTGTATTCTCAGACAGATACAGATAATTTCACCCCTACTGCTGAGATTCAGAGTGGAGATAAAACTTCAGATGCTGGTAATGTATTAGGATCAATTAATCAAGATAATGGAGGCGCACGAGTATATACACCTAAATCCAGAAGAGGTGTTCCACCAAGTCACAGTAATGGTGGGGGTAGCAGTGGCGGTGGCGGTGGCGGTGGAACTCAACGCACATACAATGGTGGTACCAGAGATAGAAACAGTTATAGTAATAATGGTGGCAGTAGTGCGACTGGTGGTCGTTCATATACTCCTCGAGGTCGTGGGGGTCCAAGACCTGGAGGAGGTGGAGGGGGTGGAAATGCCTTCTATCTACACAAACCTCAATTATTAGTACGTTATCGAGTCCCTCGTATAAAATCTGAGTTCAAGATCGAATTGGAAGGGTTGCAAGAACAATATACTGCTGCAAGTGATGATTGGAGTGGTGGTGATTATTATGGTGCACGAGATATATTTGATACTATGACTTCTAATACAGGTGGTGGTAAAGGTAAAAAAGGAGGCCGTAGTACTAGTCAAAGTGAACGAAAAGGTTCTGAAGGAACGAAACCCAAGAATAGTGGATCAGATCGTCGTTTAGGCACAGAAGAGCGTGATGATGAATATGATGATGAAGAGGATGATGATGATGATTATTATGGAGATGAAATCAATGTTTCCTTATCCATTGTCCCCCCTGGTGCTTTACGCACTATGGAACAAGAAGGATATTCCTTGGAAGAGATGCAGATGTCCGTATATAGTGAATATGGTGTGAAAGCATCCATCATGGCTATTCGTAGAAAGCTACAAGAGAGTAGGAATATGCGTCGTGGTAAGAAGAAGACCGGCAAGACAAGACGTGAACGTAGTAAAAAACGTAATGCAAGATTCAATCCTGTTGCAGAGGAAGCCATCGAGATTCCAGAGACTCCTATTCAAGTACAAGACTTAGCTAGTCTTATAGATATTGGTGCAGGTGAAATTGTCAAACATTTAATGCTTAACAAAGGTATCATGGCAACCATGACACAATGTATTGAGCCAGCCATTGCTATTGATGTAGCAAAAGCTTTTGGAAAAGTAGTCGCTGGTGAAGAAGACGACGATGAGGATTACGATGACGACGAAGAGGATGAAGAAGATTCTGGTGTACCAACAAGTGGTCCTTTCAAATACGAATTAGATGTGGATGAAACTGTAATGGTTGGTGGTAACTTAGTTGAAAGATTAGCACGTTCACCGGTTGTCACTGTGATGGGACATGTCGATCATGGTAAAACATCTCTTTTGGATCGTATTCGGCAAACCAAAGTAGCTGCAGGGGAAGCAGGAGGAATAACACAGGCTATCAGTGCTTTTAAAGTATTAACGGATACAGGCAAAGAAGTTACCTTTTTCGACACTCCAGGTCATGCTGCATTCAGTGAAATGAGAAAGAGAGGAGCAACAGTCACTGATATCATTGTTCTTGTCGTGGCCGCAGATGACGGGATCATGGAACAAACAAAAGAATGTATTGTTGCAGCAAAGACAGCTAATTGTCCAATAGTCGTTGCCATCAATAAAGTTGATAAAGAAGGCGCCGATGCTCAACGAGTCATTACGGATCTGACTGCTTTCGATGTAGTCGTGGAGGAGTTTGGAGGAGAAGCACAATGTGCACAAGTATCTGCCAAGACTGGACAAGGTTTGGATGAATTATTGGAAAAGATTTTGGTACAATCTGATATAATGAATCTAAGAGCCGCATACGATTGTCCTGCAGAAGGTACCGTCATTGAAGCAAGTATCAGTAAAGGTTTAGGGACAATCGTTACCGCTCTTGTCCAACAAGGAAACTTGAAAATCGGTGATAATGTGCTAGCGGGTCCATCGTGGGGTCGTGTCCGTAGAATATTGTCAGATGAAGGAGAAGACCTGATAGAAGCAGGTCCTAGTACACCCGTGCAGATTGTCGGATTGAATAGTGTGCCCAATGCTGGTGATCCATTCATTGTGACTTCTGATGAAGCAGGAGCACGAGAAGTTGCTGAAGCTCGTCAAAGAATTGCACGTCAATCTGTTGGTCAAGCCACCGCAGGCGCCATCATGGCAACTGCTGCAGGTTTTGCTGATGGCGTTGTGGATACGAGAGAGATATTAAAGGTGCCAATTGTAATCAAGGGTGATGTTGCAGGTTCTATCGAAGCACTTAGATCCTCTATAGAAGAGTTAGAGTTGTCTGATGATGAAGCTATTTGTAAACCAGACATTATCTATTCTGGAGTAGGAGATGTCACATCCTCAGATATTGCCATTGCTACTACTTCTAAAGCAAAAGTAGTCGCATTCAACGTCGCAGCAGCTAATAATGCCATGGACGACGCGAGAGCTTCTAATATCGAAATCGGTTATTATTCTGTTGTCTATGAGCTTCTCAAAGAATTAGAGGATGAGATCCGAGTTGCATTAGCTCCACCACCACCAGGTAATCTCATTGGTCGTGCCACTATCCAGAAGATCTTCAAAGTGGGTAAAGTGGGCAAAGTTGCTGGTTGTCTCGTCACAGAAGGCTCCATCAAATCCGACTCCAAGGTCAGAGTCATGCGAGGTAAAAGGCAACAAATCTACATTGGTTCTTTGAGTAGTCTAAAATTAGTCAAAGATTCCGTCGGAGAAGTGCCAGGTGGCACTGAGTGTGGTATGTCTTTCACCGACTTCCAAGATTTCGAAGAAGATGATGTCATTGAATGCTTTGTTGGTGGTAGCACCGAAAATAAAGATGACATTTAAGGTCTACAAAGATCAATAACTTTTTAATTTACAGTTCTTTTATATGATGTAATTCGCGAATGTTGATACAGCCAAATATAATATGTAAGAATTCAATTCTCTACAATCTACAACTCATCACTTGCTTCACAGGGCTTGTCTGAGATCACAGGTGCGGGTTCTTTACCGAATCTCTTGCTGGCGCTCCAAACACCAGGTACAGGAGGCAATTCTCCTTCATATTGGCAGCCTTCGGGCTCCACACAACGATAATGGGTCTCAGGTGGCCATGGACTATCGTTTGAAAAAGGTAAATGAGCGAGAAATGCAAGACAAGCAAAGGAAGATTAGTAAGGGTTGGCTTTAGATTACAGGCGATAGAGAGGAGAGGAAGGCATAGACGGAGAGAAATCGATCTGTGTGATTGAATGGTAACAGTATCTTCCTTCACTGTATCACAAGATAGGGTCTAGAGCCCTTATCTAATCATGTCAGGTAGTCTTGTAGGACAAACTTACCCCAAATCTCCAATATACCAGAATCCTTTGTTTCTAAAGATGCTCATCTCGTTAGCATTTGAAAAGACATAGCTGCCATCCACTTTGGTGTCATCTGTAGACTTGGTGTACGCGCCCAATAGATTGCTGTCGCCTGCTGAGCATATGTAATAAGTTGCACTATCTCCATGCACCACCAAGATGCAGAGACAGAGCAATACAGCTATATAAAATAACATTCCAAAAGTAAAATAATGGAATATATAGGTCTACAGACCTTTTAAAAGTGACAATCAACGCTAGTATAGACTCAAAGGACTCAACTGCATGCAACTTTGTGTTTTTTGTGTACGCTTGGAAGTGACTCGCAAGTCAGCACACCCCGAAATCGGCTGGATATTGGGAATTTGCAAATCGAGGTTATAAGGTTTTTTCCTTTTGACTGGTTTCGATTGTGGTTTGGTTAATACACGAATCCGTTTTCTGTCTTTTGATTTCGTGCAAGTATCAATTCCTCATATTGTATTTGATTGAGAACTCAGGCTCTAATCGTGTGTTTTTGGTGATTTGCTAGGTGATTTGGATTTGAATGGCATAGCTCTTGTTCTATACAGAGATAATTGACATTTATTAGTACCCCACGTTATCGCTTCTGTGATTTAGAAATTCGCCATGTCATTGTTCGCTACTCTCTCTCAAGGAGACATCTGGACTATCAGTGGAATCTCATTTGCCAGTCCTATCAATGATATATTAGAGAAGGAAGAGTTCACACTTGAAGATTTGCTGAGAGAAGAAGAACTACTACAAGAAGTGAAAGCCAAGAATATGCGCTTGATAGAATTGTACGTATTGCAACACATACATCATCTGTACTCCCTCTGACTTTTCTGTGCGAGATGTACAACAAGCCTGATAGAAAGAAGTGAGCATTTACAATGGTATTGTAAATGGGCACCCTATTTGTTATTCATAAAATAAGACTAACTGCCATCCCTCCTGATTTATTTATATCCCTTTGATTCTTCTTGACTTCATCTGATCTTAATCTATTATAGTCTTACCCAACCCGAGAGTATTCAGAAATTGCTCGAGTATATAATTGTTCCACCTGATGAAGATGCTGATTCTTTGCGTCGATTTAAGTATCCTTACATGAGTTGTGAGGTCTTTTGCTGCGAAATTCCAGACATTTTGTTGGTGTTTGTGGAACACGATAATGGCAAGTTCTTGAATTCCTTGATTAGTTTCTTAGATGCAGATGGTCCATTAGATAACCATCTTGCTGGATACTTTGAGAAGATTTTAGAGATGTTACTGCGTCAGATGACAACTCCTGTGATTAATTTCTTGAACGAAGGAGGTACAGCAATTCTTGAGAAGTTCTTAAAACACATGGATAGTTATTCCATTATGCAATTAGTTCAGCGCCTTATGTTGCCACATATTCCTTTCTCTATGACAGCGGATACAGATCCCATGGCACCTACTAGTCAAAGTGATCAATGTAATTGGTCCTTTTTGGATGAGACGTGTGATGCACTTTGTTCGCGTATGGTGGCATCTACTGATTCAGATACACCGTTGCATATTTCAGATCTATTCATCACAGTTTTACAATTGTCACCACCAGAAGCTCCAATTTTGGTACATATTTGTCGCGAATCTTGTCTGAGCCAAATATTTCAAGCTGCTTTTGTAGATGATGTTGATGTAGCGGATATCAATGATGTACCCACAGCAAAGGCAAGTATCAGTTTGGCTGCATTGTCAATAGCAGAATCTATTCTATCGAGATTAACTGAAATTATTAGTTCTTTCAATGAAGATTCCACTTCAGATTATGGAGATGATATCATTCAAATTAGTTTGCGATTGAAAAGCTGCACTGAAGCTGTATGTAACCATTTGCAGAACCATTTGACCATCATTGCAGCACAATTAGAGAAATATTCATCCATGAAACCATGTGGTACTTTGTTCTGTCAATCAAAGAAAGAGGTTCCCCGTCTAGGTCACAGAGGATTACAACTAGTGAAATTAGTAGAATCAATGGTAAGGGTAGGTCGTAGTGATTTGGACGCAAAACTTAGTGAAACAGAAGTGTTATCGAAAACGATGGGTTTAATCTTTTCCTACGAAGCAAATTCAATGCTTCATTTGTCTATCCAAAGAATCGCTTTGATGATCATTGAGGGTGGTGAAGATCGTAGAATTATTCAAAATCATATTTTCGTTGAATGTGGATTTCTAAAACGCATGATGGAATCATTGACTAAAGCTAGTGCTGTAGATGAAGCAACAATAGCCTCCGTTCGTGCACCCAATCTAGCACATTATAGTATTATTGCGCAATCTATTCATCACGCAGTTATGAGTGAAGGTGATACAGCTGCTCTCAATGCCGAAACAGCTATTGAAAGAGATCAGAGTGCGGAAGCGACTGATGACCCTAGTAGTGCTACAGCAGGTGTTGAAATGAATGTAGGTGATGAGAATAATCCTATTTCAGCAAACCAGGAAGCAAGTAGTGATCCTTCTCCGAAACCAACTTTCATATCTATAATTGATACAGGTGAATTGAGAACTGTATGGGATTCTTTCTTAGATAATGTTCTAATTCCATTAGAAGAGAAGAGCGTAACACAATCAGCTGATCTTGATAAGGAAAAAACAGATGCATTGGCACAACAGATGGAGTATGCTATGCAAGCAATGAGATTAGCAGCTGAAAGTGAAGCAAACAATGCTTCTTGGGCGACTCAAGACGACGATGACGACGACGACGATGATGATATCGATAATGCCATTCATAATATGGATAGGGGACAAACTGATATCAATGATGATATGGAAGATGAGGAAGATGTTAATAATAATGATCCATTTGGTAGCATAGTCAGTGGACAATCTGATAAAGACTTAAATGTGAATTCTTTTGCAAACTTTGTTACGGAATTTCCACCCGACAACACCGTCTCCGATTCTGCAGTCACAAGTGGATTGGATCAAGTCGCACCTGACCAAGTACTAACCAATCCAAATGATATTGCTCCAACAACCGCAAATGTTGTTGGAAATGATACTGACTTCGCTGATTTCGAAGACATGCCTATCAACGAAGCAGTTACCCCAGTTCAGACTTCACAAACTAATGAGAATGCGGCATTCGATGTTAACTTTGCCGACTTCGATTCTTTCCCCAACCCGACTAATCCTGAAACAGCGACAGATCAAGCCGCAAGCAATGCCACAACAACTGTGCAAATAGCAGATCCGTTTGCCTAATAATTAAATTTATATTTGTAATCATAAGCCAATAACAATGTGCACTTTATTCATTTTCTACTTGTTAAAACTTGAGTCATGTAACTTATAAGTAAACAAAGTCGAATGCATTGGACAATTCATGCTGCTGTTGAAGTCAGATGCTACTACAAGCGCTGAAAAAGTGGGGCGTCAATGGAATCATACAATTGAATTGTAATTAAAAGTAATGCAAAGCGATTTGGTTTCTTGTATCTATGAATCTGCAAAATTATACGAATGTTTGAATAATTTTTGCTCTTTAACTTCGCACTCGAAGACAACGAGAGAAGCAATGAATGCTTGTTTTCGCTTTGGCTCTTATTTTCTTCAAGAATGCCGGGGTGCTTGTATAAGCGTCATTGATAGAGTGAAAAGGAGTAGGTAGATGAATAGGAGTAAAATATTAAAGCTTGTACAATAGTACCACTTACTATCTGTAATATCAGTGAATATTGCCTGGAATGAAATTAGTACGGCTTTCATCATCGTGCGGTGCTACAGTAAATGAGCATTGACTGAAACATTAAGCCGGTTCTGATTGTCGTTGAATGTATTCAGTAGAATTTATTTGACGGGCATAACTTGCTTGAGGTTTTAGTCATACCGCTGGGAAGTCAATGTGAGAGAAATTATATTTTCTGACATTCAACGATACAACGATACAGTCAACAGGATTTAAATATACCACACATACATGGATACATTATGCTACATGTAACCAATACATACACGTTCGCTTTCGGTATCCAATTGGATCCCACTAAAAACAGGGCAGGCATTCGAATTTGTAAATATTCATCGCTGACACCACTTACGACCAGAAACCTTTGAGTCCGTTCCAACCCGAATTCAGAGCTGACATGATGGACGAGTTGCCTTTATTGTCCGATGTGGATTCGCCTGCATCTTCTTCTTCGCTCTTGTCCTCATGCACAGTGAATACGGAAGGAAATTGATCGATGATACCATTGACCTTTGTCATTGTCTCCTCATTCAGTTCTTCTGCTACGCTGTTCTTGTGAAAAGAGGGCAAAAATCTGGATGACTTGCGAGCTGTGAATTTGAACACATTCCTCTTCTTTGCCACATTGATGATCTCATCGTCGGTGCTACTACCTCCATCGCTCTCACTGTCACTAAAGATTCCTACGTCTTGGTCCTTGACAACAGCAGTGATCTCTTCAGTGCTCTCTTCAATGCTTTGAACCATTTGCTTCACTACGCTATCAACACTGTCAACATTATCATCAGCAACACCAGTGGTGTTCTCGATTACTGAAACTTTTTGTTCCTCCTCCATGTCTATGTTCTCACTATCCTATACCGATCACCTACAGAAAGATGATTATTCCTTAAACTCAACGATGGAATGTAAGGTCCTCCTCTGAATTCGAAATTCGAACCTAGAAACAGAGACTCTTCTACACACTTTTCAGACCTTCTTTCTTTGGCTTTGAGTCGATATCGATCTTGTTTAGAGTCACTCCCTTACGCTCTCCTTTGTGAAACCTTTCGCCAAGATGTCAATCTACACTTAAATGGTGTGTAACTCGTGCTCGACAGATCTGCTGCTTTGTGGCACCGAATCTCGAGTTGATTTCCGTCTCTATCTTTCAAACTTCGCAAACAGGCTCTACAGTCAGTAGTATAGCTTGCGGGCACTTTCAATTGCCTCGTAAGAGACTTGAACAGTAGCTATGTCACACCGCAATAAGACAATCACAGTGGGTACGGACCCGGGCCAGGCGATTTTCGCAACTCCTCGTGAGACGCTGTTGCATATGTGCTTTCGTTGTCGCACAGAGGGTGGCTTTTTGCCGTTAATAATGCTGGGAAGAAAGCATCGCCCAAGAAAGGGTCTAATACTCCATCTTCTGCAGTAGATAAAGCGGATTTAGTGAAAGCGAGCAGGGAGGGCAAGAGCAGACAGATTTGCTTTACATAGGTATTAGCTCAAGTGTGTCGATTATGGGTAAGAAATTGACGACGTCGTACCTCTTGGTTTTCGTCCTCATGTTGCTGTTGGACTGCTACACTGTGGATGGCGCCATTTTGGGCACTCGACGCCTCTGTTCATCATACAAGAAGAGTCGTGGCTTTCTTTCTGGCCTTTCGAGTCTATTCAATGCACAGGCCACCGACGTTGAGTTTGTCCCTGCATTGTCAGAGGTATCAGCGGACTTCTCGAATGCTATCAATGCATTCGTCGGTCCTCCCAGTTCAGGCAAGAGTACTTTGGCCAAGTGTATCCATTCTTTGGTAATGGATGCTTCAATAGATCAAGTAGACTCTCAGCTGGTGGTCAACTCGGGAGAGATATTACTGACCTCACCACCCGCTCCAATATTGTCCATCTACTTGGATCCTTTGTACTACTTGACTTATGACGTATCGTTACCAGCACACAAGCTGATCTCTCTGTCTCGCTTCGATATGAGTACGGGAACAAAAAATGATCTCAGAGCGAAGTTGAAGGAGATTCTACAGATGTGGAATATTCCCATAGATGACGCTCCCGTGGATATGTTCGAGTCGCAACGCAAGTTGTTCGAGATCGTGTTAAGTATCTTGGATGCAGCCAACAAAACCACACCTCTCTCTACGGATGTCAGCAGAAGAGATAGAGATTTCGATGAATGTAGAGATAAAGATAGAGGTGGTGACGGGGAGGCGTTAGCAGGGCGACGGCAGCAGGAAGATGTGACTATTGTACTCTTCTTCGACGAGTACTTCGACAAGGATCTGTCAGTCGTGCTGCAGAAGGTGATATCCTCCCTTCGAGACCCAGAGCTGCAGGCAATGATCCAGGTACAAACCTTCATCATCACGCACAGCAAGAGGGTCATGAATCTGGCAGACCAAGTCGTCTGCATCAATGCAGGCGCAGTGTTCCATCAAGCACCGCCAGCACAAGTTAGATTACCTAACCAGTTACAGTTCATCGACTCCTCCTAGGCTAATGATATCTCGAACTGAAAAAGTAAGTATGTACTGTGTATAATGTAAGTGAATGTATCGATGTGTCTGTTGTAACGAAAGCATATAAACCAACACCCACTAGTAATAGGATATTAGAAGTGACTGCGCAGGTGGGCCTCGCGGCGAAACTTCGACGAAAGAAAATAAATTTCCAGTACACTTCACTTGAGTGCGTGTAGCTGAGCGCCTCCGTTGGGATTCTGTTCCCGTAATCTTGTTGCGAAGTTTTGAATCCTACTTCAAGACTCTCATCGCAATATGTCAACATCCTTTCGCGACAAGTACCACTTGCCTACCTCGTCTCAGGCATTGCGTCATAGTAACAAAGAGACTCGAAATTGGTTACAGAAGCGTAACAAGAAGGTATCCCAAAAGCTGAACGATGGAAATCGTCATGCGATGGTTCATGAGCATTTGATCAATGGCATCATTTCCAAAGATGCTGAGCGCGAAGTCTTGGACAATGTGATGTTTATGAGTCCTTTGAATGTAGAAAAATCTAAAGCGCGTGGTTCAAATTATAAGGAGTTGTTCAAGACAAAGAAATTCACAGCGGCAATTGACAAACTGAAGAAATATGACGAAGAAGATCGATGGTCGTGTGGGGTGAATGCCACTACCTTGATGACAGAATACCGGAGGAAACTGATATTCCACGCTTTGTTGGCAAGCAATGATGTGGACGAGGAAAGGAAAGAGGCGCAAGAGAAACTGAAACTATTCATGGAAGTGAATGCTCCGCATCTGTTGAGTGACGTGCAATTGGATGAGCTTCAGAATGCCAGTCTGAAGGACGACGCGAGCAGCACGAATCAGAGCTCCACCTATAGACAAGAGCGTAGACAGAGTACTACCAAAAAGAAGAAGGACAAGCTAGGGGACCCGAGGTTATCGATATTACGGAAACCTAAATCGGGTCACTTCAGTCCAAATTACGATGATTACGATGTGATGCACAACCGATGGTATTATTTGTATCCTCAGCTGACAGCCATGAAAGATGCAGAGTTACGTGTGCCAGTCACCACTAATCGAGCACTGCCCTCAGATGTGACCAAGGCCAATATTAAGGGAAGCTTACGTGAGATCTTGCACTTCGAAACACACTCCAAGGATGCCTTCCAAAAGAGGAACGTGTCCACTTCCACTCACGGCAGCAAATAAATCTGATGTCTGGGTCTCGATGCTTATATTATCATGTTTGCGAATTTGTATAAAATGTCTAGTATTTCTATTGAATTTATTTATAATAATCAAAGGACTTTGCACAACACTATACATAATAAGCACAGTCTTTTCTCTCAAATTATATTTCGTGTCATCTCACTTAGAGACTGCAACGGGTGTCTTCACTCCTTCTAGAGAGGTGGTTTTGATTGAGTCAACTTTTACTGGTTTGGGCACAGGGTACAGTCCCTTTCCGAACATTTCTCCATTGGTCGACACTGTGATATCCACATCACCCAATAGCTCCAGCCTCCGCAGAGCAGCTCTCAGTGCCGTAGTGTCGAGAGCGCGACGACAGAATTCGTACACTCTCTGGGAGAATCTGTACTTACCGACTGCTTTTCGGATACTCTTAATACTCAGTGCGACATGAGCTCCATCTACAGCCTCGTTGTCCAAACAATGTCTGATTACTGCATTGGTGCCCAGCTCGAAGTCCCGAGCAGTCATCTTCTTGCTGATCTTGCGCATCTTCTTCTCGTCTTCCTTCGAACCATTCTTGACCTTCAAAAGAGGATACTTAGGAGACCATCCACCAAGCTTTCTTGCGAAGTTCAGAAGACTAGTCTGGGCCTGAACATCGGCTTTCGCAGCCTTCTTCGCCTCTTTCTCTTTCTTCTTCAGTAGCTTCGCCTTAGCAACCTTCCTGGCAACCTTCTCTTTCTTCTTGTCCTTCTTGCGTTTCTTCTCATGTTTCTTGACCTTGGAGGCATCGCTACTTTTTGCCTTCTTCGCCTTCTTGTCCTTGCTAGATTTCTTACCGACTTTCGAGTCTTTGATTACGGAAGTGCCATCGCTCTCACTGCCAGGAATGATATCTTGCTTGATTTCATCGAGACCGGGCACTCCAGTCTGTTCAGCAGTAGTGTCCATAGCATCAGAATCCTTCACCTCCAGCTCCTTGGTCTCTGAGGCCTTCCTCTTCTCCTTCTTCTCCTTTTTCGCCTTCTTATTCTTCTTCGCTTCGACAGACTTCTTGGATGCCGTCTCATCCTTCTCGCCCTCTCTCTTGTGCTTCTTGGACTTCTTCGCAGTAGAATCTTCGGGATCATCTTTGTTTTTAGTTCTCTTCTTATTGATCTTCTTGCCGTTCTCGCTATCCTTCTTCTGTGTAGATGTATCGTCCGAAGCCGAAGCACTGCTTCCGAATCGCCCCCTTATGGGCTTGTTAGCAGCAGCAGCGGCGATTGCTTTCATTTGCTTTTTGTGTCCGCGCTCATCGTACATGCTACTGGACCAATAGCTCATTCTCTTGACGGGTTCCACGTAGGTGTCATTCGAGCTCTTGTCATTATTGTTGTGTCTACGAGGCTCCACATGCGAGAAAATACCATGGCCTGTCTTGTTCTTCTCACTGTAAATAGGTCTAACCTTACCATCTGTTCCATAGATGATTCTACGATAACTGAGAGAACTAGGTCCTTTAGAATTCGCAAGAATCAACTGTGTTTGGGCGCCTCCAGCTTTGGCAGTATCTTCCGTGTCTGAATCTTCCTCGACATCACAACTCGCACGATCAGGATTGTAAGAGTTCATCTCACAATACCACTTCTCGGGCAATTGAGAGAGATCTACATGGCCAGGAAGCTTCCTCCACTTCTTACAATTCTTTCGCTCACATTGCACCCATTGTACGACTGTTTTGATGGGAGCATCTGGATCAACAGGTCCTTGGTTCATACTTGCAGTGCTACTGGCACGACCTCTACTTCCACTCTTAGCTCCTAGAAAGGCACCGGAACCAGGCAGAGGTAACATTAGCTCGGACTCATCCTCTTCTTCCTTAGCGGAACACTTGGCATATAGAATATTCCACGTGTTCATGGTACATTCCCACGAATCCGGTAGAGTTTCTGTGTCAATACTCAGGGGAACCTTTCTCCACTTGTCGCACTTATCGCATTGGATCCAATTCACTTCCACAACTGCAGGAGGAGGGCCTAAAAGAGCATCTCCACTCTTTCGCCCGGAAACACCATTTTGCAAATACTGCGGTTCGTTGAGAGCTGCGAACGCCTCTGCCTCTTTCTTGAGTCTGGCGATTTCAGCCGAATCCAATTCGACAAAGGCATCTTCGACTTCCAACACCTCTTCTTCCACTGTACATTTGTCACGCAAAGCATCCCATTGATTGAGACTGCAGAACCATTTCTCTGGCAAAGAATCCATGTCAACACTGCCCGGAATACTTCTCCATTTCGAACACTTGTCACATTGGACCCATTGTGCTTGCAATGTTCCAGCTTTCTTGGCTTTGGCCGTAGAAGTGATTTGTGCTTGCACCTCCAACTCAGTATTGATACCAATATGCTGTCCTCGAGCAGATATCTTATCTGTTGCTGCAGCAGATGCAGCTCGTTTCGATTGATAACGGGGAGTGGTATCCAGCCCATCTTCACCCGAATTTTTGCCCTTGTCGGCACTCTTGGGTGCGGATTTCGAAGAAGGGTCAGGCGATTTAAGACTAGAGGAAGATGAAGAAGACTTGCTCTTCTTACTGCTCGGCTCCTTGTCCTTGTTGTCAGACTTGCCGCTATCATCACCACTCTTCTTCTTGTGCGATGAACCGGAACTCTTGGACTCTTTACTTAAGCCAGATTTGCCTTCTTTACCTGAATCCCCTTTGCCACTCGAATCACTCGATCCTTTCTTGTCACTGAGTTTCGAACTACTACCAGATTTCGATTTTGGAGCAGAAGAACTTTTGGATGATTTCGAACTACTCTCACCACTTTTACTGTCTTTGCTACTTCCGCTTTTACTGTCTTTGCTACTTCCGCTTTTGCTGTCTTTGCTACTTCCACTTTTGTTGTCTTTGCTACTTCCACTTTTGTTGTCTTTGCTACTTCCACCAGAACTCTTCTCAGGTGCTTTCTTTTTATGATCTTTTGAGGATGATGATTCTTTTTTCTTACTCACCGGCTGTTCCACAGACTCCGTCTCACTCTTAGCACTGCCATCTTTACTGCCCACGCTTTCGCTACGCTTTCGCTTGTTGGTTACAGCAGGCTTGGGAGGAGGTTTGGGAGGAGACTCGGGCTTCGATGCCTCCATCGATAATTTCAAAGCCATGCGTAAACTACTCATGTTTAATCAATTACGCTCAACAAAACCTTTAAATCACCCGGAATTTCGTAATTTATAATCATTGTATCAATTCATCCACCGCAAGTACATCCAGGGAGACCAATGCTGCGGATTTTTCTTGTCGCGAAGGAGCAGGCAAGGAAGTGACGCAGGGTCGATTTTCTCGGATCGCATGCAAGAAGAAGAGGATGCACTGGTAGGGTTCTCGACGATGAGAACTCACTTCGATTCTACTATGCTTGTTCATATAATGAACAATTTTGGATAATGTGGTCCCTTTTGCTATCATTGTTGTGGATTTCGGGTGTTTTTGGTGTGACCAAGAACATCTTTGGTCGGTATGGTTCTGTGAAGGTTGATTATACTCGATCCAAAGTGGAACCGTGGGGAAAGTCGTGGCCTGAGGCGATCAATCTGAATGACAAGTCCTATATGAACAACACGAATATCCGGTCTCGTATCATCAACAAGAAACGATTGCGCACGTATCAATGGATAGCGAATGAACTATATATTACATGCAATATGACTGCATTGGCTAATCCCAGTTGTACGCGATTGATTCCACCTTTGCCTTGGATTAGTACATCTGATGTGAAAGTTAAGATCAACCAGAGAGGTCTCATTTATGGTGAAAAGGGTATGAATGATGGCAAAGCAAACAGTAATGCGATGATTACTCAAGAGGAAGCAGTGGGGTTGTTTAGGCAAATAGATGTCAATAATGATGGTCGTATCGATTCAGATGAACTCACCAAAGCCTTGGAAATGTGGGGTATCGATGCCACCAAGGAGGATATCACGTACATGATAGAAAGTGCTGATAAGAATGAACCAAGAGATAATATGATTGATCTGGACGAATGGAAAACAATCGCGTCTCAAGTGGGCGTGTCTAGTGATAAGTCTGCACAATCACAATATCGATCGCTGTCACCGTCAAAAAGTGATGTTCAAAAGGAAAGTAAAAGAAGTGTGGTCGATAAGACTAATACTATGACCTCCTGTAGCAACGGTACAGACTACAGTGGTAATCTAGCCTCATTCAGATGCACCGACAATGCTGGCACCATTGCTTCCGAAGGAGAGACAGAGATTGGGGATAGTATCATAACGATCGAAGTGCCGAGAGAGCTCGCAGAGCAATCGCTGAGCTCCTTGCGTCGCTTTGGGTTCAAGAGAGAGGATATGTCTCGTATCTTGGACAAAGGCTCATGGGTGCTGGCTTTCGAAGTGAGCAAGACACTTCCCAAATTATTCTCAGACCTAGAAATGGATCTGGGTATGACGAGAGATGAGGCTCGACACATCATATCACATTGCCCCTACTTGATCGCACAATACTCGAGGTATCGAGGCAGAGATGTATCCATCACAGCGAGAGTGTTGAGGGATGTGGGCTATTTCGGTAAGAATGTCAAAACAGATATCATGAGGTTCCCGAGTGTGTTGGCAGCTCCTCCCGATCGACTGAGAGGGTGGAGTTCTCTCCTCGAAGGATTTGGAGTGAACACTACCAATGGCCTCTTCGGAAACACACTGAAGCGAGCACCTTTCATGTTTAACGTCAATCCTCCTTACTTACTTTTTATGGATGACGACTCATCCATCAAGGAGACGAATATCAACGATGTGAGTACCACAGCGAGTGACTTCACTGTGTCGGAAGCACTCAAAGTGTTGCAACTCTTAGCGTCGTACGATATGGATATGGACAAGGTTGTGCGGTCGAATCCATCTATCTTGACTTGCCCTTCGAGTGAAGTGCACTGTCGGCTCAACTTTCTAATGAATCTCTATTTGGAGCGCAAATACCACAAAGTGATCAAGCCTACACAAACTGATGCTGGGGAAGTGTATACAGAGGAGAGTGAAGTAGAAGTGGATGTCGGTGTAGGCGATTCGGCCGACAAAGATTCTCTAGATATCATTCGGGAGATGATGTTTGAGCAAGATCGAGTGAAAGCACGAGCAGCAGCACGAGCATCGTTACGAACGTTGTTACAATCTAACCCGAACATCTTATCGATCGAGTACCAGCAAATGCGCAGATCAGCAAATACTCTCCTACGATCAGGTATTCGGAAGAAAGATGTGATCGAGTTGGCCAAACGGTATCCACAGATCTTGAATGTCAAAGACAACCAGTTACGTCCATTGATCAATTGTCTCAAGACCAAGTGTTTTATGAAAAAGTCCGATGTCAAGACCATGATTTTACGTTTTCCTGCTATAGTGGAGCTGAGTGCAGATGATATCGAAACGAAGGTGGATTACTTGTACAAGATCTTGAAAGGCACGCCTCGCCTTCTAACTTCGTTCCCTCGCTACCTATCTTACGACTTAGATAAGCATATCTTGCCAAGAACAGAATCGTTACGTGCGATTGGTGCAGATCCAGTGAGGGAAGGATTGCCGTTTGTGCTTAAGGCTTCCACGAGTAAGCTGGCTGAGAGGGTCGGTGTTGCAGAGGAGACCTTTGAGAACTATGTGCACAAGTTCGAGGAGATCAACTACAAGACCTTGTTGGAAGAGAAGGCCAGCGAAGAAGCGCGTCGTAACGCCGCAGACCGCTGGGAGCAAGTCATGAAGCGGAACAGAGAGACAGACGTCAGGTGGGCAGGAGATGTAGATTTCGAGTTGGACCTGGAAGATCTGTTAGGAGAAAGTGATATTGAGTTCTAGACTCTAGGGTCTGTGATGATGGTGGAAATAAAACAGATATAGTAATTGCAAATGACTGTATGCATAATGTTCATAATGATGATAACGCGTGTTCATTTCTTAAACATTTTAAAAGTAAGTTTCATTTCTATACTTCAACCGCAATCTTTATTCTATTCGTTAAAGCTAGTACTGCCATATGTACTGACGTTGGGTTTTGCATCCACTTGGGATAGCAGCAAATGCTCCGATCCCTGCGGGTTCTCCACATATCGTTTACACATGACGTTCACTTTGGCAATCGTAGAGTTCTGATATAACCATTCCTGCCCGAAAAAATCCTTTGCGTCGAGCCACTCCGCCTTCTCTATCTCACTCTCTTGGGCTGTAATCTCCACGGATTCAGCTTCGCATACGCATAAGAAGAAAAGATCACACTTGCCCAGAAAGCCCTTCGCCAGTTGTCTGAAACACAGCACTCCTTTGAAAGTTGCATCTATATTTGTCTCCTCTTTTAATTCACGTAATGCAGCCGAGGGAATGTGTTCATTCTGATTGATCAAACCAGTGGGAATTTTCCACCAACCTTTGTCTTTCAAATACCCATTACGCTCCTGTACTGCTAAAATCTTTCCCTCTTTGTTGAGCACAAGGCAGCCCACGCCAATGTAAGAAGAAGCATTGCCGGGTAATGTGTCCTCTTCTTCTCCTTCTAGCAGCCATTTATTCAATATGATTTCAGATGGCTCCGCACTGTGCACTTTGAAGCCGTATTTACTCACTGCTGTCTCCACAAAGCCAATGCGTTCTCTCGATGTGGGAACCTTCAGCCAAACACCACGCTTCTTCTCTTCTTTCCATCTCGCCAGACTGGTGCCCAGTCGAGATGAAAACTCCTCTTTGGTAACAGGCAAGTTTGATGACAAGATATTCACGCCATCGTAGAAATCGACTTTATGCTCCAAAGTTTTGCCTTCGCAGAGGCCCGCAACGCTGGAATTCGCGGAAAGGACTAGACACGAGGTCGATGTGAGGAAACGCCGCATGCTCTGACGAATGTCGCCCAAATTCACCGTGAATTCACGGCGTTACTCAATTGAAAATAGCACCGTGTAATGACGTGTGGTGGCAATATGTCGCGTTCGAAATTTTGCAGAAGGCAAAATATTCTCTCCCATTTCCATTAGTTTTCTCTGGAAAAGGCATAAAAGGTATTCTTGTGTCACAGAAAAAAAGGACACCATGGAACACACAATTAATAATTTCTAGTTCAACGTTTTTCAATTATGGCGACATTTGGTTTTGGTCAAAACAATACTCCTAGTGGTTTTAGTCAAAACAATACTCCTATTAACCAACAAACTAGAGCATCTACTTTCATGAGGGAATCCAGTGCTTATGTTCCAGGCACGGCACAAAATGTATCCCCAGCATTTGGCCAATTCCATACCGGCAGGATTGTTGTGTACGCAAACAAAAGAGATGATGTCGATGTTTGTGTCAAATGTTTCCCTAAAATGAGTTCTTCTTTGAAGAACAGATTAAACCTACAACCTTTCTATAATTGGAGAGATCGTGGTCACAATGTTTCTATTGCTTCTCAGTTCACATGTGACATATGTTCAGAAAATCAATCGGAACCAACCACAAAATTGAGCATTGCTATCAGCTTAGTCAATTCAGGACTTGCTCCTGCAGATATTTCTCGCGCTTGTAGTCGATTTGATTATAATGGCACAAAAAACGAATTCCGTAATGCGTTACAACGGGCTGGTTATGATAATAGCAGAGCTAACGCGTTGAGTGAATTGATCCTCAGATAAGTGACCAGTGAGACTTGCAGAGATTTGTACAGTTAATATAGGTTATTCCAAAGGTTTACATTTTAACTAGAGGACATACCCCACTGTAGAGGAAGTGAGAATCCTTTCCATCGCTTATTGAGGATGATCAAATGGTCAATCTGTCCAAATGTTACCTCCAGATAGCAACAGTATTAATCGAATTATGGCTTTACAACCCAATGTTAATGATCCCTGCAACACGACCTCTGTACGTCCTTACAAAGACGATCCTTCCTAATTAGAAATTGACAATTTGCACTAGATTTGCCTTCATATTTACGAGCTAGCGCTCCTTCAGTCGCAATTCAGTGGCCCTCGAACATGAAAGTAGTAACAATTTTATTATTAGTAACAATTTTATTAATTATTTCAAATTCCTTTTTTATCCATTTGGTCTACATAAATAAACACCGTGTATACACTACGCTTCTCAACACACTTACACGCTCACTTTCTCATCTTGGCCTTCTTCTGTTTGGACTTGTAACCGTTGTTGCCTTTGTTGTGACCATAATGTTTTCGTTCATGTACTTTCTCGCTGATCTTCTCCAGCGTATCCTTCACTTGTGGCACCACGGTTTGTTCCAGAAACCCTTCTGAGGACAACTCGATGAGTCCGAAGGTGGTCACACAAGCTGGTAACTCTGCTTCCAATTTGGAGAAGATGTACACCTGGGCATCATGCATAGGAAAGGACTTTTTGTCTAATACCTTTCTATTCGTGTAGCCCATATACAGGCACTTGTCGAAGACGACGGCGCCCTTGTAATACAACTTATCATTACTATCCTCATTGGCGCGATTTATCAGCTCCTGAATGCCCCACCAACAGAATGGCTCGATAGTCTTGTGAGCAATGTGAATCTCACCTTTCTCGGTCAAATAAGGTTTCGCAGAACGAAAGAATTCCCGTACCAAATTCTTATTCTTGTCGAGCTCAGACACTTGTCCATCGGCTGCCTTCTCAACCGCTGCAACACACGGGAAATTCCAACAAATCACATCAAAGGCATTCTCTTTCATAGCTATAGTACTTGGCAAGGTGTCAGCTAGCTTAGTTGCATCCACTTCATGATATACTTGACAAGATACAAAGTCGTGATGTAAACTGTGCAGAATCTCACCAGAAGTCATGTATGTGGACATGATACTTGCCAGCGATTCATGGGAAGTAGCAACCAATCTCGTAGAATCAGATTTTCCCTGAGTAGAAGTATGCTTCAGGTCAAGGAGCTGTTTCGCAATCGACAGCGAAAACGAGAAGTCTCCATCGCCCACTGTCATAATATGATTGCCTCGCGAATACAGAGTACCTGACGATGGCGATGCTGGTGGTATTGATGAGGATGAATCACTAGCCACCTTTCTTTTCTTTTTATTGATATTATCATTCCTGTCTATAGATACGTCTGACTTCTTGGCGTATCGAAGACAAAGCTCAGGTCGTTGATTCGGAGGAAAGGTCAGATCATACAATCGACCATTGGGGCTCATCTTGTACAGACAAGGCACACAGCCCAATAGCGCACACTCTAACGTTTGTGGATGAATCCACAGAGGTCCAATTGAAATGTCACGGCCAAACATCGCGCAAGGTTGTCTCCAACTACGCTTCACTTCCGCGCGATCAAAAAATTCGATCTTACTGCACCTATAGTAATGAAAAATAGTGAATCTCAATAAAACAGCAGTCTAGCAGGTTTAAAGTGATTTTGTAGAAGTGACCTTGGGTCGGTCATTCATTGGGGGTTCTACTGTGTGGCCGACTTGAGTGCGTTGTCAGTAATTTTGAGTGCGTTTCAGTATCTTAGGCCCCTAAGTTGAACGATAGGCATTGTGGAAGATCCTTTCGCTTGTCATTCTCCTAGATATCGCGTTACGGTATCTTGCTCGATTTTCATTCAAACTTTGGAGGTGAGTCGATAGATCAATGGAGAAGGTCGAGTTCGGCAATGGTCTGTCTGTGGAGTTTCCGTTCGAGCCCTATCCTGTCCAGCAGCAGTTTATGTCAAAGATCTTCGAAGCACTGAATTCTCAGGGCAATGCCCTATTGGAATCACCCACTGGTACAGGTAAGACGCTGTGTTTGCTCTGTGCAACGATTGCTTGGCGTGAGAATTTGAAACGGGTCAATGCCAGTGTTAATGCAAATCAGACAGGGCCTCACTATCCTAACTTTGGTGGAGGTGGAGGTGGGATCACGTTACAAGTGGAAGAAGAAGAGGATGATTATTACGGAATGGACGATGGCCATAGTAAGAAGAAGGTTGGCGACAAAGTAGGTCCAATCATCTATGCTTCTCGTACGCATGCTCAATTGACCCAAGTGATCAAGGAGTTCAAGAACACAAGCTATGCCAACAAAATCAACATGACAGTGTTGGGCTCTAGAGACCAACTCTGTGTGAATCCAAAGTTTAAAGGCAAATACAAAGGAACGGCCTTGAACAACCGATGTACTTCAAGAAACTCAAGAGGTGGGTGTCACTACAAGAATCAGCTGGAAGCGACCAAAAACCAGGGAACACCTGGATCGAGTACATGGATGAGTAATATGAGCAAGAAGAGCTGCGTTATGGATATTGAAGACTTGGTGAAGAAAGGCACCAACGATCAAGTGTGTCCATACTACTATTCACGAGAGAAAGCATCAGAAACAGCCGACATTATATTCATGCCTTATAACTATGTGTTGGAGAAGACTATCCGTGATACACTAAACATCGATTGGATCGGCTCGATTGTCATCTTCGACGAAGCACACAACTTGGAAAAGGTGGCCACCAGTGCCGTTAGTGCCAGTTTTAGTGCATTGGAGAATGCCAGTTGTATCGAGGAGTTGAAACACATCTTGACAATACTAAAAGATTCGTCGTCCTCCAAAAACGGTAACGATTCCAGTGTCACCAACATTCTCCTGGAAGATGAGAAGATTCGACCCGACAAACTCGTGGTGACAGCTATGTTGAAAGCACTGTATGCGATGGAAGACAAAATGGACCGAATCCCTCTACGCAAACAGAGCTACGGAGCTACACCGTCGGCTACTTTGACTGGTATGTGGTATCGAAGGATGTTGGCTGAGGTTGGCTTCACAAAATACCACAAGAGGCGCGTACTACACGAAATCCGCAAATGTGCAGACTTTCTCATGCTACAGCTGAACGACACGAGCATAGATGGCGAGGACAAAACAAGTAAGTCCAGAAGTCCTGGAATGCGTCTTCAAGAGTCTCGTCTGGACAAGTTGAGTCGTATGCTACAACTGGGAATCATAGATCCTGGTCGTACGAGAAGCTACGAACGGTTCGATGACTACAAGGTGTACGTCTGCAAAGAGGAGAAGTCACAACAGCCAGCGAATAATAATAATCGGTATAACAAAGGTAACAAGAGTCCCTCGTCTGGCAAACCAGAACCGTGGGTACTAAACTTTTGGTCATTCTCCCCAGGTCTAGCTCTGACAGCAGGCAGATTCAAGAACGTGCGGTCCTTTCTGCTCGCTTCTGGAACACTCTCCCCGATGGATGTCTTTCAGAGTGATATGGTGGTTCCCTTCAACTCCGTCATTGAAAATCCACACGTCATCAAGAGAGATCAAGTGTGGATCGGCGCTATCAAGACTGGAGACACGGGCGTGTCTCTGAATTCTAATTACGAGAATAGGAGTCGTGTGGAGTACAAGGAGGATTTAGGTCGCTCTATTGAGATGATATGCTGGACCATGCTAGGGAAAGGCACCAAGAGCGCTCCTACGGGTAAATCTATGGATGGGGGGGTGTTGGTCTTCTTCCCTTCTTACAGCAGTATGGAGGATATTATCAATCAGTGGAAACAATCAAGCGTGTGGAACGATCTGGAGAGAGCAGCTTCGAGAGTGTTTGTCGAGCCACGAAACTTCAGCGAAGCGTCTGACGCGGCAAAGAGGGAAAGGGAAGGAAGACAATCGAAGGCTGGTAAATCGCTCGAAGAACCGCAGGACGAGACTGAGGAGCAGAACTTCTTCGACGCGTTCAAGAAGCATGTGTCCACGCGAGGAACCTGTCTCTTGCTGGCAGTGTGCAGAGGTAAAGTCAGTGAAGGTATGGACTTCCCAGATAACTACTGTCGAGCAGTGGTCATCACTGGCATCCCCTATGCACCTCCAAGAGATGCCTGGGTGAGCTTGAAGAAGGCATGGATGGATGAGAAGGGCAGATTCCTGAATGAACAGGCAGCTGAAGTGAACGACAACAAGCGCGATGCTGAGAGTGCTACAAACACAAGTAATGTGGATAATAAGAGACGCGCCATCGGTGCACCAAACACAATGATGGCTGCTACTAACAGTACCTTTTCTGGAACGACTCAGAGTGGCTGGTCTAGCAGTGCCATTCGTCAGAAGATGTCGCTCAAGGGTATTGAGGTTTCAGTATTCGGTCACAGCACCACCACTGTCAACTCTCACCCAAAACCTGCACAAAGGAATGGTTCAACCTCTTCTTCACGCAACAGGATTCAATTGAGTGGCACCAACTGGTACGTCAAATCCGCAAGCATGGCAGTGAACCAAGCATTGGGTCGCATCATCCGACATAAGGACGATTGGGGAGCCATCTTCTTGCTGGACGAGCGCTTTCAACACGAGCAGCAAATCAACAACTTGAGCAAATGGTTACGGCCGTCTGTGAAGAAGTATGCACACTGCAGCGACGCACTCAAAACCTTTCGTGCTTTTCTCGAAAACAAGGAGAGTAAGCCGAGATACGAGGATCGAAATGTGGTGGCCAGAGCGATTGCCAATAATGCGCCGCCAGTGCATCAGAGTATAGATGATGAGCTTGGTTGGGGCTGTACACTCAGTCTGGTGAAGAACGTAGTAGTGGACGAGAATATGCTGCCTCCAAACGAAGTCACCAGTTTTATCGATCCACAATTGCTACTGACACAGCCTTCATCTTCGTCTACAAGCAATGCAAAAGTCAATGCGGAATGGACGTCTTCTCTCCACGGATCTGACTCCGAGGTAGGAGGAAGTCAGACAGTCACCACTAAGAGTAATAATAGCACTGATTCTAGGAGTAGTAGCGGTAGTAATTCTACTCAAAGCAAATCACTGTTCGACATCATCGGCAACCACAACTCTACTAGTGGTAATACGGATGCTTCTAGTCGTGTAGCGAAGGAGAGGACCTATGCTGACAAGAGAAGCCACTTGAGCACGGAGGAAAGCAGCAGTTTTTACCATGACGCCATCCGGAAAAAGGCCAACACTAGCAGTTCAAGAGGTACTGGTATCAAGATAGGCGGCAGCAGCAAGTCTTTCGGGCTGTTGTCGTCCAAATCAAAGGTGGCTACGGGTTCATCCAAGATGATTGCGAGTGCCAGCTGGACTGTGAAGGCTAACCTCAAGCCGAAGAACAGTCAGAGTAGCAAATCCACTGACATGAATCTGTTGAGTTCCCAGAGTGTAGATATGCCTCTCGACCGGCCTTTTCGTAGTAGTGAGGCATCAAACACGAAAACTAGCACTGTTGTTAGGAACTGCGGCAAGCCTCCATTGTCTTCACAGGCATCGAGATCGGAAGAGCGAGTGCAGAGACATGTTGAGAAAAAAGAGTGGGAGAAGAAGAGGGATAGAAATTCAGGAGATTATGACGATTTTGATGTCGAAAAGATCCAGCTTAACAAGAGGCACTCGAAGCCTAAAGCTAACACTGCATCGAAGAGGTGGGAATGTATGGTGTGCAAAGAGTCAGAGCTGAAGGATCCATGTGCGGCCGCATGCGGACACATCTGCTGCTTGAGCTGCTGGAAGAGGTGGATGAGGGTCAACCCTGCGTGTCCATTGTGCAAGAAAGACGTCTCCATGAAGACTCTGAAGAGACTGCAGACGAAATCACCAAAGAAACTGTAAGTGTATGTTTTGATTATGCTAATACTGACACCGCCATTTGCAAATATTGTAACTTAGATTGTAACAATGGAGACAAAACGCGCGAATATCCATGTTGGGAAGTGTCCGGCTGGGTTTGGCAGCCACCGAAAGTTTTGTGTCGACGACACAGTGTGACGAACCCCAACCAGGTATCACCAGTTTAGTAGGATACTTACAAGCCCTCTCTACTGCTACTGTGGTACTTAGCTAGTCATTTTATTGAGCACATCGCTTCAGGACGCCGCCATTTTTCTTCCAATCTCGTTACAATTGTCCGCTTCCTGTAGTCGATATCGCGGAGACTCTAGTTAGTTTTATTCCTAAGTATTAGTACAGTGCGTTGTTTGATTATACTTGAGTATGAGTGAGGCTCCTCCTCCCTCTTCTGCTAATCCCTCGGGAATAGAGGAATTAGAGCAGGTGAAGTCTCGTCTAGAGAATGAACTCCGTTCAACGCAGATGCAGATGTCTGACACTTTGAAACTGAACGACGACTTGTTGTTAGAATTGAAGCAAAAGAATGAGCTTTTATTGAAACGCGAGTCGTACTTGAGCATATTGAGCGAGAAGAACGATGCGGATCTGAACCAATGGGAAACAGAGAACAATTGTGTCGTTGAAAGGTATGGCTACGATACGAACTACGCTAAAGCGCAATTGAATCGCCTTGAGTTGCAACGCGAGCGATACTTGCGTCTAAGAAACGAGAATGATCGTTTGAGGGAGACTTTTGAGCAGTTGGGTAATATTCGTCAGGAGTCAGGCATCGAACATGCCAACCGCATCCATGAGATGAACAAGGAGATGGGGATGGTGCGAGAGAACTTGGAAACGAAATTGCGCAAGGAATTGACGGCTATGGATGCTCGGTACCAGAATGAAGCGTTTCGCAATCTGGACGAGCGTTTCAAGCAAGACATCTTTGAGAATGCCAAGCTGAAGGATGAGGTTACTTTACAGAGCATCGGTATTGCCAATTTAAGTCTGCGCTTGGATAAACAGAAACACGCTACGCGCAACAATCTGTCTGAGATCAACGTGTTGAATCGGAATGGAGAGCAGCTAAGAAACGATCTGAGCGATCTGCAAGTGAAGAAGAATTATTTGAATCAAACCATCAGCAAGCATACCAACGAAATCCACCAATTGTATGAGAAGAAGGATGCATTATCCAAAGCAGTGGGCCCTTCCGACTTGGAGAATCTCCAAAAGGAAATCGACGAGTATAGAGAGAAGATTGCCTTTGAGACGTTGGACACCGAAAAGTGGCAGCACCGGTTGGATTTAATCTTCAAGATGCACGACTACTTGATCCCCACCAGTGGTAAGGAAAAAGACGGATTCTACTTGACACAGAACTTCTCTATTGATACTACCAAGTCTGAGGTGACTTCGACCGAAGTGCCCAAACAAACTCTTATGGAGACTGCAGCGAGTGCACTGGCTGTTGATGAGTTGAGAATCTCAGATGTCCTGGATGCGATGGAAAGAGACAAAGCCTTTGCCAAGGCGGTGCAAATCTTGAGAGGAAAGGAGAGTGTATTGGCTGGAGGAGCAGCCAAAACCAAGGATGCGAACGTGGAAGAGGATTGCCAGAACATGGTTGCGTGGGTTGTCAACGAGTTGATGGTGGTGTGGAAGAGCACCGAGAGTGACTTCCGAGATAAGATCGCTGCTACCAACATATCAGACATGTCTGTCCCTTGCGACAACAGTAGCCCATTGAAGCATGTATCTATCGAGAGTAAGAGTGACGACAATACTACTCCTGATGTGGGGAAAGAGCAAGATATCGATGACGTGCAGCATCCATCTGAAGGCAAGAAAGGGACGGAAGAAAGAGAGGAAGAAGAGAAAGTTTTCGAGGAGGTAAAACAGATGGATTCTGCACAAAGTGTAAAGATGCAAGACGACGAGAACGACGACGAGAATCTCGACCAAGAAGATATCGATGAGTTGTGGGACGACGTGATCTTGGCCGATCAGCACTTGGAAAGTGATGCAATGGAGAGTACAACCACTTCCTGGTATGCGTTACTCGATGGTGCGAAGAGATTGCCTCCAGACATTGAGACAGGCAAGAAGAACAATGACGAGAAATTCAAGCATGACGCTATCCGTCCCGCCAAGATATCCACCGACTTCGGACCTCCTGCCATCACTAAGCAAGATTCCGCCGACGACCTGAGCCTGGACCAGCCAGAGATCAAGAATATGCGACGAGCAGTGAGCACGGGTACTATGAAGGCATTCCAAACCACCGCGAGCAGTCTCAAGACCAGTAAGGGCAACCGATCTTCCACCAACACGTTGCAGAAGAGAACCAACTCCTTGGTGTCGTCCGGTGGAGTGCCCATGTGCAACCCTGTACGGACTCAAAAGAGCGACTCTGCCATGCAGCTTGGAGCTCACGAGGCATTGAAGCTGGAGCTAAAGCGCAAATTGATCAGAAAGTCAACTGGGGCACTATAGACCGAGACAGCAGAGTATGTATGAACAGATAATATTGTAGCTAGTTTAAGAGATTTGGTTATTGTTGTACAGTAAGTAGTCACATTACGATCCAAAACACATTAATAAAAAAGAATTTCCATAATCACCAGCAATGGTAGAGCTAGTCCAGATGATACTCGTCCGTGGCACGCTTAATGCTGAGTACACTCATCTTCTGCATCTTTTTGGTACCGACGGCAGACTGCGTTCCTCCGCCACTCACCTCCGGTTCATAGCTCTTACGAATGTTTAAGATGAAGGTGAGTGCAGCAATGACGGTGAAAATTACTGTAGCAATAAGCACCCCACGCGTGGAAGACATAACTTCGAAGCGATAGCCGAGAATGGACTCCTCTGTGGTGATGATCACATCCACCACACCGTCACTGTCAAAGTCGCCCACAATCGGAGGAGCGATGGGCGGCCGAGGCAATTCAATGTGGGCCAGAATCCTGCCTTCACGGGACAATAGAGCAATGCTCTTATCACCTACAACCAAGACCTGCGAATGCACAGTGTTGTGGCTACCCACATCATCTACACGACTGGCATCCACATCGAAAGGCAGAACACGCGCATGCTTGTAGTCTTCTTCCCACAATGGTGTGTCGACCTGCTGCCATCTGAAGTGACCCTCTCCGGTGTAGGCTGTCACTACCCCAGCATTGATGGCCACTACCACATCCTTCACATGTGACTCACCACCCGTCCTAGGGTCTAGTTTGCGTAGCTCGATGGGCGGTGCTGCCACTACCAGATCGGGCGTATCACCCTGTTTGTTGTATTTGTTGGATTTCTTGCTAAAGCTTACTTCCTGTAGAGAATTGCCATTCTTGCACAGTGTCCCATTGAATAGCTGGGAGTGAGCAGGTAGGCCGCTAAGAACGACGAGCGAGCAGTGCTTTAGCTCACCTCCATCATGAGAGAAAGCATGTCCCACCGCAGACACCTCTTCTGCACTCCCAAGCACAAGTGCTTCATCTACAATTCCATCTCCATTCAGATCGGTATACAAGTGATTCTCATTGAGGGCTAACGAGGTGATAGGTGCTCCAGATAGCAAGGAAACCACTTCGACGCCTCTCTTGGTATGCGCTACAATCACATTGGGGTACTCTGTGTGCTCTGCCGCATCGTGAGGTAGTTTTGCAGACAAGCTCAGGGGTGGGATCTCAAACCCTTTAAAGCTACTGCTGAAGTCCATTTTCTTACCGGAAAGTGACCTCTTACCCCCGGAAGGGGAAGGAGGTGATACTGGACCTTTGGTCTTCTTTGCAGTACCCACAGGAGCGTAGGGAGAGTGCGCATGGTGTGTATAGAAAGTCGTCGTGTCCTGATTACGGCGAGCAGAGCGTTGCGGTATTTTCTGCTTGCCTCCTGCTTTGCGTACTCGTCTGTGAGACCCAATGTGGTGTCGTTCGAAGTGTGCTAAGCGGATAGACGTGTCTGCCCGATTGCTCCAGTCGTGTGGCAACTCCGACAATAATGAGTCTCGGAACACGTTCCAATCGCTCGTACCAGGAGCATGATGTGCTTTAGTGTTCAACTCTCTCGCATCTAACTTGAATGCGTGCTGCGGTAAGGATACCTTGTATTGTTCTTGGTGCACATCCAATCCATCGTGTCTCCATATCACATGGCCAGAATGGGAGTCCAAAGCATAGATATTGAAATGCTCCAATGCAGCTTGAGCATGCATATCCACATGCTCCTTGTTGCCATCCTCTTTCATATCCAGTCCATGCTCGAAGCGCACATCTGAACCTGGTACATTCAGTCCATCTTTGAAAGTCGTCATACTGGCCCCCACTACAATCAAACCTTTGGAACCTTTCTTGAGACTCACCGGCAAAATCTTGATGGTTATCTCCTCAATGTGAAACTTCTCTTTCAGCACATCCATCTCGTGCGATTTATGTGCGATGGCCTTTTCCCACAACATTTTCAGACTGGAATCATAACACATCACAGTCCAATCATCTCTCACCACGACAATCACTTGGCTTCTCTCGACAGTGGAACTGTAAGGCTCAATGTAGCCCACCGCCATGGCCACAGGGGCCATACCAATGTTGGTATTGAACTGGGAAGAGGTCAGTCGACTTGAATAGATCGCTTCGGGACTGTAGATGGAAGAATAGTCTTCATTCGGGGCCCTGGCTGACAATACCTTCAATTCCAGCTCTTTTGTAATCAATACCGTCTCCTTACTTCCATCGCCATCCAAATCTGTAATGATCGGAGCCACACTGGCGTAGTAAGGTGTCTTGTTGCGTTTGTCGAAAAAGTACCAGCACGGATCGATTGAATATTCAAGGCTCGACTCACCACTGAAGGAAAGATAAAGTGAAAGGGCAATGATCACCACCATGAAGACATCTCTGCGGCGAAAGATGCCTTTGTTAGGGACATTCTCGCTGTTGCTCATGATCCACTTAGCTGAGACACACTCAATTACCTAGAATGACTAATGAGATGCAATTATTCTCGTCTTATTGCACCCAACAAAAATCACTTACTTATGAAAGCCGAGTTCGAAGATTACAGCTTATAGATAGTATATCGATTCACTCTACGAAACACCAAAATTCCACAAGAGAAGCTTTCAGCTCGGCAAACCCCAGCCTTGAAATAGCCAAATAGGGTGGTGGCAGGCGGGAGAGTGGGGTCGGACAGATGGGAAAATGAAGCCCACCTGGGATTGTAACTTCTGATTAACCCGGACCCTGGTATATAAAAAAAAATGAAGTACGAGTTCGTAGCGTCAGTTCGGCTTCTTCTAATCAGTTACAGTGATATATACTTTCTCTGACCTTGTTATAGCTAGATATTCATTGCTTGACGATAGTAGTGTAGTTGTGGGTGATGACATCTCCTTCTCTCACTGAGACTTCTTCTGCGCCTTGTCACGAGAAGCACAAGCCTCGCGAGGTGGACTACTTTCGCGAGAGCACCCTGCGTTATTTGGGCTATACGAACGAAGTAGGTGAAGCGTTCAGGCCTTTGGTACATCCACGGTATGTGACTGCTTCATACGGAGTAGCCTTTACTTATGTACTAGCGGATGCATTCTTCCAAAGCAGTAAGACGAGTAATGCGAATCAACACTCAGGGCTTGTGTTCGTGGACTCTTTGTTGTGGCAAGGTCTGGCGAGTGTCGCCATTCCTGGTGTCACCATCAATTTGATTACCAAAGCATCGACCAAGCTGATGGTAGCGGCGACGCATAACAAGACAGTACGCAAGTTTGCACCTACAGTCATTGGGTTGTCGGCCATTCCGATAATCATCAAGCCCATTGATGAGTTCACGGACGTTTTTATGGACAGTACTTTTAGAGCAATGTTCAAGTAGTGGCAAAGACATACAGTAGAAGACAGATATGGTGATAACGACAGAATATGGGCATGTTACAATATTATAATAGTTTATGACATAATTGTAGCAAATAGAGTCAATATAAACAATCTCTCTCTCTATATATATATATAAGACTAACGCGATCGCTTATGTATCGTTGTATTCATCTCCGACAGACTCAGTGTGAGACCCTTGTTCGAGGTCGCCAATCAGAGACTCTGTCACAGACGCATCCTTCTCGAAGGCTTCTTCTGTGTAGCTCTCGTCCGCTGCCTCTTCGGCAATGGAGTTGTCGCGCTGCCCTGATCTTGAATGAGGCAATGCACCTTGACGAGACCCACCCCGACTAGATCCACGTTCACTGCCTTGGGAAGTGCCTGGTCTTCCTCCGACGGGACTTGCCCCCAGCCCATCCCTGGACACGAACTGGTTGGTAGACATCTGCTTTTGCTCTGACCAACCAAAGTCTTCAAGGTTGCCTTCAATCCCGTCCTCGTTAACATCATTGCCATCAAAGAGGTCTCCCTGATAGTGGAAAGTGTCCTTCTTGGGTTTCTTCTTCTTCTTCTTGGTCTTCTTAGATTTGGTCAATGTGAACACGCCTTTGCCTTTCATGCGGCGAATCTCTCTTTCTTGTGCCTCCAGTTCTTTGATGAACTCCTGTGTATAATAAAAGTAGGAGAAATGTGGAAATTGAAGGTTAGCAGTGCGTGTCGAGAATGAAAAAGAATGAAGGAGGAATGGTGACTCGTGACTTACCCTAGTGTCGAGTGATGCTTTCGGAAATAACGCCGACATGGACTGTCCCTTCTTGAGGTTGTCACTGCTTCTGGCGGGAGACATGATACTACCCATGGATATCTTCTTGGAAGTGAAGCCGCCCTTGCGGCCAGGCTCTAAACTGGGTAATGCCGGAGCCAGACTACGACCATCTTCTCCTTTTGTAGAGGCTAGTTTCTTCTTCGCAATGGCGTCCTCTGTCATCGTGCCCATATCTTCATCAGGTAACACTGGCCACACGATTCTTGTGAGTGTTTTGGCCTTCTGTTCCGCAGCAAGTCGTCGAATGCGCTGTTCTTTCTCTACTTGTCTACGATTCACCTCCGCTCTGTGTGTCAAGATGTTATTGGACCTTTCCTTTAATGCAATACGAAAAAAAGTAGTCATGAATTCCACACAACTTACTCCGCCATTCTTATCCGTATCAAACATATACACCATAGCATCTAGCTCTCCTGGAGTGAGATAGATGTCAAAGTTTGTTTTAAGCAATTCTTTGAATTCTGTGGGGGTCAATTCTTCGCTCTCGAAGGACTTCCACAGATTGCTGGAGAACACACTATCTCCTTTGAAGTAAGTAGCAGCCATCTTGATCTTTTGATAGGCGCTCACATGGTCCTCTTCAGTGGCTGGCGTGATCTTGGCCTTGACCATCTCACCGAAGCGATCCTTAATAGCCTTACGACGTATAACCTCCTCTTGCATGTGTTTCTTCGTCAACTGTTTCTGGCGATTAAAGTGATAATCTCTTTCCTTGCGACCAATCTTGAAGAACTGATACAAAAATTCGCGTGTATCAATCATACCATTTCCAGCTTTGTCGAACATAGACAACAACGCTCCAGTTTCTTCCGGGGTGAAGTTCACCTCGAACTTTCTGCGCATGATTTCTCGGAATTCGGAAGCATTCACATAGATACAATGATCGAATGATTCCAGTCCACCTTTGAAGGCATCATAGGTAAAGGCTATATGAGCCAACTTCTGAATCGCTTCTCGTTCTTCGGCTTCTGTCCATTTCGTTGCCACTTTGGTCAGAGAAAACTTTTCAAGATATTCTCTTTGTCTTTCTCTATTCTTCACTTGCCATGACTCAATACGAGCCTTCTCTGCTTTTTGAGCCATATTGAATTTGCTTCGCTCTTGTTTACCCAGACGGAAGAACTCATTCTTGAATTCAACAGAATCCACAAAGCCATCTCCATTCTTGTCAAACAGGAACACCAGTGCACCCAGCTCCTCATCAGTGACAATCACATTTAAGTTGCGGCGCAGCTGCTCGCGAAACTGAGTCGCATCCAAACAGACTGAATCAAAGCCAGAAAGAGAAATCTTTTTGGGATCGAAAAAGGCAGCCACACGGCCGATCTTCTTCTTTGCCGACATCAACTGAGGCAATGTCAGCAAATAAGGATTCGCCGATTCGCTCATGATCAACTTTCTTTATCCAGTGAAAACCACCACTACAAACTTTTCGCGCGTTTCTTACGGAAGTGGAGACTGTGGGTCGAGGGGACAGACTCCACTGACATAAAAGTCGACGAAAGGCCAAGTGCTTATCTATCGCAGAGAGGGAAAGAAAGACTGCTTCAATGTTTAGAACTAACTGAATAGTCATTTCCGATCATTTTCCAAGACACTTTAGTACAAGAAAAGACGAATCCACATGTTAGAGCCATCGTCATCGAAGATGTCGGAAGAAGAAGAGGAGGAGGAGGAGGAGGAAGAAGAAGAGGAATTAACATATAACCCTGATGATATTCGTGTAAAATATATGCTTCCATCAGAAAAAGTAGAAGGCACGGAACACATGCGTTCCAGGTTGTTGTTCTACATCGACAAGATTGGCGATCCTCCTAATTCTCATAAACTCGTGCTGAAGATGTTTTGTTATGAGCGGAAGAAGATGAAAGAACTAAAAGAAATTGATGAAGAAATTGATAAAATCCCAGCATCGGCACCGCCTGATAAGAGGCGAATGTTGAATAATAAAAGGAATGAGGTTGTGAACTCCATAAAGGAGCACAAACGTCGTTCAAGTCGTGCTCACAAAGAAGAATCGGATATGTTGAAATGTTTGAAACCTGGAGGTCGCCGCATTGCTTGTACGATGAATGTATATGATACGGACCTTTTTTTGTACTCTGATACTGGAGAGAAATATCCTACTATCATCATGGAAAATGTGGAAAATGGTAATTTACTCGATAAGATCAGGAATGAGGGGAAGATGAATGGTAAGCACTACTCTTCTCACTGCTGTCACACCCTTCTTATGTTATTACTGTCACCATGGTGGTGGTGCTCATACTCATATCACTTCGTCTTTCTGCTCTCTTTCAACAATGCGCTTGTTATCCACAACATAGAACAACATGTCTCTTCTATGCTGGAAGATATAGCCAAGGCCTTGATGCAGTTACATACGAACGGCATTATCCACAGAGATATCAAACCGGAGAATATCTGCTATCGCATGAGTGAAGTAGACGCAGTGTTGATCGATTTTGGTGAATCCGTTAAAGTGCAAAGTCTTACACACCCTAATTCTTCTACGAATAGTAAAATCTTTCATGAAGATGAAGAGGCAAAAGGCACTCTAGGGTATATGGCCCCTGAATCATACAAAGATCCTGATCTGCCTTCTTGTAATTGCCAATATAGCGACAAAAGTGATATCTTTAGTCTGGGTATTGTATTTTATATCATGCTGATGGGCCACCATCCATACGAGCAACTAGATGACCTAGATATGATGAGAGATCAAATCACAAGTAGGCCTATCAATAAACTTCCTGGACGCTCCGAACTAGCAAATAAGTTGCTATTAAAAATGGTCCATTTAAATCCTGCAGAGAGACCATCTGCAGCACAGATATTGAATCATGGTTTCATCAAGAAGTATACTGCTTTACCTGATGTAGACTTCGGTGAAGACTACAGATCTTTTATGCGCCGTTTCCGTTGGAAAAAGTTATATAGAACAATTGTAGCGGTAAATAAGTTCAGTAGAGGTGACAGTGATGAGAAAGGTGGCGGAGCAACACCTGAAGAAGTGAAGAGTGATGAAGTAGAGATCAAGAGAAGGCGAAAATCATAAGGTGGGTATCTTCAGGAATTACTCGCTTTCTATCTATCATATATGTAGAAAACAATCATGCCTAGTCAGTGATGATTGAGTATCATAGAGTACATATGTCTGATCTACTGGAGACCCTGAAAGTATCCGAGATAGCAGAAACGTTAATTGTATCACCCTGCCAACTCTCTATCTTGACGAAAAATATCTCGTGCTTTGTATAACATATTGCTCAATTTTATATACAATGCCTTACAAATCTCGTCACTACTTTACACTAGATTACTACCATGGATTTCTTTCTTTAATGCTAGTTCCATTGCCTCTACCTTATTTAGACGTCCTTCTCTTCGCCTCTCTTGTCCTTGCTGGGTGATTTGTTGGTCTTGAGGTGAAACGATATCACGAGCACTGTCACGTTATCGACAGATCCCAATGCGATCGCTTCTGCCGTCAACTCCTTGGCTGCAATGGTCAGATCATTGTTCTTATTCAACAATTTCCGCACAAAGTTAACTGCTAGTTGCGGACTCATGACATCCCACAACCCATCTGAGGCGATGATGCCGAACTCCGTCATAGGAGTGATGACTTGGCTGACGACGTCGGGAGTGGAGATGACAGGAGAGTCCTGTACACCTTTGGTCTTGAAGGCGATATCGCCAAAGGCTCGTGATATTGCGAGCACGCCATTCACACTGAAAGCAAAGGTACACAGATGAAGACGATGAATATCATAAAGGTTAGTATACAGTTATAGCTAGCTACGACGTCAGGAGTAGATGAAATGCTGGTGACTTACCGATTATTCAAGATCTGTCCACCAGCCTCGATCACTCTCTTCCTCTCTGCTTCCGCATCTGGCCCCGATCCGCTCAATCGATGTGCGTTCACCACGGTCAATGCTAATCCGCCGCGACTCAACACACACATGGAGTCTCCCACATTGGCGACAGTCAGAATATGTCTCCTGCCATCGTAGACAGCAATGACGCCCGTGGAACCACTAGAATTGTCCTCATCTCGCAGAATTTGGCAAATCTTCTCGTCAATTTGATGACAAGCGTCCTCTAGCGCAGCCTTGGGGTTCTTGCCGAGAAACTTCTCATGTAATACCACATTGGCAGCGAAGTGTTGCTGTAAATACTGCGCACATCTCCAGCCACTGTGTCCATCGAACACTCCAGCGATAGTGAACTTGCGCAACTGGTCAATAAGATCAGTAGTCAAGGGAAGCTTATCTACGACTTTGAGAGTAGACACATCTGCATGGATTACACACCGATCCTCCTGACTAGGCCGCTGTCCCTGCTCTGAATGGTACGCTGCACCAATGCCATTATTGTAGTTGCGCGCTTGTGCTGAGAAGAGTGCCGGTGTCAGAGATACAGAGATAGGCTTAGCTGGCTCGTTGTCCACGAGCCCACTCTTGGGCTGTAATGAAAGGGTGTCCATCATGGTACCGAACTCGTCCATTGTGAGTCTATTGGCACGGCTAGCCTCCAAGTCGTCTTCATCGTCATCGTCGTCATCGTCGTATTTGCCATCATTATTACTGCCCAGTTTGTCATTGAGAGCCGAATGGCTGTTGTCGTTGGAAGATATCTCACCATTGGTATTATTGGACGACGAAGATGCCACTTCCTCAGTAAGCACATTCTCTTGGCTTCTACGTGCTTTGCTCTGGAATCTCTTGGCACGCTGCTTTTCCTCCTCTGTACTCATCTCACTACGCTCTGTGACTACGGTGTTCACAGTGCGAGTAGTCGCCCCGCCGTCCTCCTCTCTCGATTTCAGTGTCAATGAAGAACTTCCTTTCTTGTCTGCTGCCTCCATTTCAAGAGAAGATGCCTGCTCATCATCACTCTCGTCGTCCGATCCAGAGTCTATGTCATCTACCATCTCAAAGTCACCCTCTCCCCATCGAGTAGCCATAAGATCCAACTCCTTACCACTACCTCCGTCTTTTGACTCATTATTAGAGGCAGCATTGAAGCCAATGGACATCATCATGTCGTTCTTATTGACAGTGTTAACGGGCTTATCCATCGCCGCCGCCTGTGCTTCATCATAGGAAGAAGGTGGAGCGAAGAATTTACTGGCCGCAGAAGACCCTGGACGTGTAGCCTTGGAAGGAGAGCCTGTTTTATGTGCAGGTTCAGGTTGTTTGCGCATCCACGGGTGCATGATGACCTGCTGCAATGATAGTCGTTTCTTTGGCTCCTTCTTGAGCATGTTGTCCAGCAAATCATGTAACTTAGACTCTAGTTCGTGCGGAAATACGAGGTCGTCGTTCTGGATCTTGTAAGAGAGGTTTACGATGTTATTGTCTACAAAAGGCGGGTGTCCGAATCGCAACATAAACATGGTGGCACCCAGCGCCCATACATCGGCTAACTGCCCACTGAACGCCGCCCCTACTTTTCCTATATCGAATATTTCGGGAGACATGAAGGCTGGTGTACCGGAAGCGTCGGCCAGTTGCTGTCCACTTGCGTGCAGCATCTTGGCGATACCGAAATCAGCGATCTTTACCACTCCATCCTCGCCAATTAATAGATTCTGAGGCTTGATGTCGCCATGCACGATGTTCTGGTAATGCAAGTATCGAATGCCTGCCGCCACTTGTCTGAAGATGTTCCACAGCTCTAGATCCGACAAGGGTATGAAGGAGTCGAAGTCGGTGTCCTTCACGTCACTCACATCGCTGTCTCCTAAAGGTCGCCTCTTCAAGATATTGATGAGATCGCCCTTTTTCATGTATTCCAAAATCAGATACATCTTGTTCACCTTGGGATCGTCCAACACTTCGAATAGCCGCAGCACATTCGGATGCAGTAGTTTTTTCATCACGGCGATCTCGCGCTTCACATCTTCAAAATAGGTCTCATCTGTGCCACCACTCTTCTTCTTGCGCAGCATGTCCTTGCTGAATATCTTGACCGCATACAAGTGGTCCGTCGTCCTATCTTTGCATAGCCGTACTTCACCGTAACTACCTGCTCCAAGAGCATCCAAAAGGATGTAGTTATTTACAATATACCGTTTCTTCAACCAATCTCCGCCCGTGGGCTTGGCATGACGCATCTCACTGGGTAGCTGAGCCTTGTTTCTCTTGACATCCGTTGTTTCCTTGACTTCGTGAGGGTTCTTGTTGGCCGGCTTTGGAGGTGCTGCATGATTGGCCGCACGTCTCTGGTTTGCGCTAGGGACACCTCTCGTACTCTTGGATGGAGAAGAGATTGGCACTGTACCTGTATTCTGAGGGTTGGTGTTCATTGTCTCGCCATTTGAAGCATTGAAAGCAGTACGCATAGCAGATAAAGGGGGTTTGCCAACAGGTCGTGGTGGTGTAGCCATCGGCACCTTGTTGACATTGTTGGAGTTCTTGGGGGTCATCTCTGGAGCAATACGGTACGATTTATTGTTGGTGTTATTACTTGATGATGATGGTGAGGCGATGGCTAGCATAGGCACCATGCTGGGACGGGTAGGCGTGGATGCCGTCTGGTTCGGCAGCTCAAAGGATGGACTGCCGAACGTGGCATACATGTCCTGATCATTATTCTGTACGGCAGCAGCCTCGCTAAAGGGCCGCCTAGGCAGGTTGGATGACGGACCTTTGTCGCCCTTCGAAGCCATGTTGCCGCCTAGTGCACTAGTGCCATCCGTCTCCCTCGAGGATTTATCCTCTGTGGGTTTATTGCTTGTGGCATTATTTATCTGTGCTAACCCACTCTTGGTGTCATAGGCAGTCCAATCATATACTTGGCTGCCATCATCCAGCAGATCTTCATCACTATCGTCACTTACGTCTTCATGTCCTCCTCGACTGCTGTTACTATGTCCACGGCCACTCACAGCCTGACTCGCACCACTGTCCCGATGCTTGATATCTAATGGTGGCAACTCCACGCGGGCGCTCTTGTTTGGACTACCCATGGTCACTCCAGGGTCTTGCTGTTGCTGTTGTGCGGTTAACGTAGGTGGTGCTGAGTCTCGAGCAGCGATAGGTCTGGGCAATATGGATGGAGCTTGTACCCCTTTCATATCATTATTCTTATCCTCATCTGCAGTGCCCTTACGATCTCCACCATTAGGAGGCGGACCAGGACCGCCTCTCTTATTGGGGGCCACAGTGGGCCTTCTTGGTGGAGGAGGCCGACTACGCACATTCGGTGTAGTCTGGCCGGTCATTTGCGTTTTGGCCGGTTGTTGTTGCTTGGCTAATGCTCTCGGATCTATCGAAGGTGGAACATTACTACTCTTTTTCGATACAGATGGCCCGTACATATCACTTAACCGCTCCGGTTTTAAACCAATAGGGCCGTCTGGAGGGCTTGACCAATGCTGCGTCTGTACTTTATTCATCGCCAGTTCAGCTAATGTATCCTGATAATCGCGTTCTGTATCATTGTAAGAAGAGATACCCAGAGCCATCTTCTTCAGTTTACGCGTCTCCGACTTGCTCATGTTCGAATCATCTTCAACTATTCCGCCATCTTCCTTGAACGGAGAAGACTCATAGCTCTCCACGTCCCCTTTGGCCTCCTTGTATCGAGCCTCGTATTGAGAGGATGCTCCCGCACCCATTATGAGCTATATTCAAACCTCAATTTCAATATAATAGGTTATGTTAGTATCTCAGATGCCGCTGAGATGCCTAATTGTCCGACATCCGTGATGGTCCGCATCATAATCGACTTTTGGCTCCGAACGTAAAATAGCGAGGCATCGACCCAGTCCTGACACTTACATTAAGATTTGATTTGTTGGTGTGTGTGGATAACAGCCATCATCTAAAGTGTTTTATATCAGCTTTTGCATACACTAATTTTAGGTAAGAGCATGTGGTCAAGTTCAATTGTGTACCTATTAGTCTTATTATTCTGCATTGGCCTTGTCTCTTGCGATGAGTCTTTCTTTGACTTCACAGTGGAGGATATTGACGGTAATCAGGTTGCACTCAGCAAATATAGCGAAGCTAGAGCCATTATTGTGGTGAATGTGGCCTCGAACTGCGGATACACGTACACCAATTACCGTGAATTGAATTCCCTGTATGATGATTACAAAGCCTCTGGTTTAGAGATCCTTGCGTTTCCTAGTAATCAATTCGGAGATCAAGAACCTGGAACAGATGGAGAAATCAAACACTTCTGTACCAATTTTGGCATCCAATTCCCTTTGTTCAAGAAGGCCAATGTCAATGGTCCCGACGCGATGGAGGTGTTCAAGTACTTGAAGAGGGAAACAGGAGGGATGGAGATTAACTGGAATTTCAACAAGTTTCTGGTCGTGGATGGCAAGCCTGTCAAGAGATTCCTGGCCAACGTCAAGCCTAAGAAACTGTTTGAGGAAGTGCTACCTTATCTAGACAACACAGAGCTCTAGAGCTAGAGCTCCTAGAGTGTGAGGATTATTAATATAAATTTGAGCTAATTGTAGAATTATATATTACTTACAATGACTGTTCCAGTATTCACAAATCGATAACATATGTATATGTAATTTTAAAATTGGTTATTTGCAGAGCGGTCCTGCTCCACTGATGCGCACATCCGACACGGTAAGGGGAATACTACCTCTCCTCCTTGTTGATGGCACTGCAGTGGAGGATTGTATTTCCTTGAGCTGATGGATGAGTGTATCACAGGTTATACCGAAATTCAGGTCATCGTTGTCGTGATTCTCGCATAGATTCAACAGGTCTGTTACTCCAGAAGCCTTGAGGGGGTTGAGCAGCAGTGCCTTGGACATATTCAGTAGTGGAGAGGAGACGTGTCCCTCCAGATCGTAGCAGATACCCTGGTTGTTCCATTTGATGGACTTGAGCACGTTTTGCCCACCTGATCCCAGGATTCCTATGGTGGTGGCCACTATCGTGCGCTTTGTCTTGGTATATTCCATGAGTCTCTTGCTCAATGCCAATAACTCTTGCGACTCTGTGCGGTTGATTTCATTGGAGATCAAGACCAGGTCGAACACTGCCTTGACGCTCTCGCCTGTGATACTGCTACGACTCATCTGCTGGAGTCTATCCACGGCGTCGTTGGCTGATAAACAGATGAATGTGTCGCAATGCAACTTCTTGATGCTCTTCTCCATCTTCAGCTGGTACTTAGCATTGGGCTCTACAATCATGATCTTGGGTCGATAAGAGCCACTAGAATGCTGCTTCCTGCCACTCAGAGGACCCAAATAGGCCAGTTTGCTGTTTTTGTATATGACAAAGGCAGGCAAGTAGCGCACATCCAACTCTCGTAGAATGGAAGTATCCTCGCCCGCATCAACACGTACCAGCTTGATGCCTCGCTCCTGCGTATGGGTCATCTTCTGTTTGGCCAAAGCAGCAATCCGTAGGTAAGCCATATACTGAGGTTCCCCTGTTCTACCTATAAGACAGGCTAGCATCTCCGATCCACTCACTTTGGCCTCAACATCTGCTTTTACTTGCTTCCAGGTCATTGTCGCCAGCGCTTCTCCCTGTGGTACGATCATACCCGTTGGATTCGAATGAGTGATGTTTTGTGCATCTATGATGGCCATGCGACTGTATCTACCACTATTACACTTGAGTACCGCGGTCCTTCGCAGAACAGGGTTCATCTCTTGCAACGAAGAGCGCACATCTGTATCGTTCTTCCATGTGCCGTCCTTTTCGTGCACTAGATGTGCTGGTAACGATTCTTTGTGCGAACACACCTCCTCGTTGTCCCCATAATAGATATTCTTGCCGAGACCGGTAAATTCCCCTGTTTCTGTGCCTGCAGGCATAATTTTTGGTAATTCTTTGATGGTACTCGACAGCGCTTCTGATTTCCATGTAGTGCCAGGGCTGGGGCTGTTGCTAATCTTGGTATTGATGGTATCAAAAGCATTCTCTAATTGCCTCACAATAGGAGCAGCCAAATCCAGATTCTCGCTTTTCGGATGGATTTTGCTGTGTTTTGCTAGCATTTGGGCATTGAAATCTTCTGCTCTTTGTCGCAGAGACTTGGCCGTGTCCACACTCAAAGGATGCAATTTACCAGACAAATCCTTACGACAACCCACAAGATAATTCG
>JACLAD010017167.1_pt1 | contig 43926 bp, 31 predicted proteins | sample 8027901 | NCBI WGS metagenome assembly JACLAD01 (sample SAMN15725071, study PRJNA655200) | protist metagenome | isolation source: fluorescence activated cell sorting (FACS) single amplified genomes of... | place: Spain: Blaines Bay Microbial Observatory, Mediterranean Sea | collected 2016-07-05 | reverse complement strand
ATCTCTGCTCAAAACCTCATTTTTGAAGCATCAATCTCTCAAAGTTTCCGCGGAAGTTTCAAAAACATACAGGTCTTAAAAACAGCATTTTTAACACCTATTTAGTTTCAGAAATAACAGGTTGGAATCCCTGGAAAAGGAAAATTTCGGAATTTCACTGAAGAAGTTGAACCTATTGCCACCCAAAGAGCCAACTCAGCAGAAGTTCAGATACGCCGAACTCCAGTTCCAGCCAAATCATAAAGCCTGTAAAAAATCCTGCAAAAATTAATAAAAACAATTCCCTCCCACTTTGAAGCAAGGAGGTTTCTAACTCGCCAATGGTAATTTTGTGTAGATCCCCTATCATTTTTAAGAATATTAAAAGAGCACAGTAAAAGTTAGGGGGAGACTTTTCTCGTACTCAAAAACCTACTGCAATATGTTAATTATTAATGAATTAACCTACATTTATTTTTGAAAAAATTTTGTTAAATTTTAAAGCTAAGTTAAAAAGCTCTTACCGCCTTTGATTTAAAAAAACATAAAAACCTCCTGTAATTCCTTGAAATCACTAGAAGTGCACTTGGTCTACGAACTTGGACACACAAGAATAATTACTGAAAAAAGCAAAAAGGTTAAAACTCTTTCTTCCAACAGGTTATACAAAATACAGCTAAAAAGCTCATTTTTAAGATTTCTATTCCTTCCTAAGAGGACTCAAAAATGTCTAATTCACTTCAAGTTCTGGCCAGAAATTTTTACTCTCAAAACTTCCAGCCTTTCAGAATGATTTCAGAGTAATTTCTTAACATTTCGATTTATGCAGGTTCCAGAACCTTTATTCTCTATCCTCCAGGGCCAGCTTTTTTATCTTCAGGATGTGCTGTTTCCCTGCACTTAAGAAATGTATTTGTAATGCGATTTTTGTTTAAATTCAGAAGGATGGCGTTTTTCCTGAGATCAAAACCTGATAGTCCCGAATAGCCACTGTAATCTTATATGTCTGCACAAGGCCTTCCGGAAATCGATACTAATATATACTTAAAAATATACTGAAAATCCCACTTTTATTCCCATAAATCCTACTTTAGCCCGCCGATATTCATAAGGAGAAATTGTAGCTATTATCTGTCAAGAAAGACAGCTTGCTTCCGAAGAATCGGGTAAAAAAGAAAATTTAATGGTATATTGTATATACAATTCCAGTTTAGAATGAAAAGGTATTTAATATACGGGTTTCTTACGATTCTTATAATTACCCTCAATTTTGCTTTCATAATCGTTTTAATTACAGATGACGTAAGAATCAATTACAGAGTCCTCTTTTTATTATGGGTAGTTGTCCTTTTAGCCGCAGGAGGTTTGGCTTACCTTGAAAAGACCAGGAAAAAACGAAAGAAAAAGGCCGCTGCGCTTTCAAAGGCTGTTGTTAAGCCTCAAAAAAATCCTGCTCAAACTGAAGATAAGTTTAAAGCATCCAACATCTATAAGAACAAGTGCATTAAAAAAACAAAGATCCAACTTCCCGAAAATCTTACAACTAAGGTAAAACCGGGCTTTTTTGCGGGGTATGTTACTAATGAGGAATATGCCAATGAAAAAGTACAGGCTGTTTACACCTGCGAAGATCAACTTCTGGGATATATCAATAAAAAAGATGAACAGTTGTGTGAAAACATCGGGTTATTGTACAACGAACCTGTGCCCTGCTGGGGCGTAATTCGCTGGGATGATTATGAAAAAAGATTCTTCGCCAAAACTTACATTCCAGTGCTATACAGTGAACCTGAAACTAATAGATTCAGGAAAATAGCCGCTTTAAAAGAAGAATTGATTGCCATAAAGCCTGCCCCGGAAAATATCCTATGCCCGGATTATCTTCAAAAAGCCGAGAATTTTTATTACCAGCAGCAGTCTGTATCTATGCCATCTTCACTCGAGTATGATATTGACCTACAGAAATTACCCGGGCTGGCAAATGAATTATGCAAAAATGAAGAATGGGAAGAATTGCTTCGGTTAAAAAAATATCCTATCCTCATAAGCCGTTTAAAACAACCCGAAAGAAAAGAGCTTTTATGTTCTATCCAAAAAGCTGAAAACCCTTCGGCAACCTAAACCTCAATTAACTCTCTTAGAGCTTAGCCTTATTTGTTGATTTCAGTTTAAATCGTACATTCGCTACTTCTCAAATTAACATTAGCGATGTCCCAATTTTGGTTGTATTTTAATTTAGGTTTACAGCATGTCCTGGACTGGCAGGCTTATGACCACGTCTTATTCATTACCGTACTTGTAGCCGCATATTCACTCACCGAATGGAAGAAAATTCTTTGGCTGGTAACCCTCTTTACTTTAGGTCATACGGTTTCCCTGGCCTTGTCTACCTTTGAAATCGTGAAAGTAAAAAGTGAACTGGTAGAATTTCTTATCCCCCTCACAATTTTACTCACTGCCGTCTACAACCTCACAAAAGCAGGAAAAAAAGGCAGGAACAACAAAATACAGGTGCTGTATTTCGCAACCATCTTCTTCGGAATTATTCACGGACTCGGGTTTTCAACCTATTTTAAAATGATCTCGGGAAGTGCCACAAATAAAGCTTTGCCATTACTTGAATTTGCTCTGGGTATTGAAACCGCACAAATTATTGTGGTCCTGGCGGTGTTACTCATAAGTTTTCTGGTTCAGTATTTATTTAAATTCTCACAAAGAGACTGGATTCTGGTGGTTTCCTCCATTGTTATAGGTTTTGCAATACCTATGCTTATTGAAAACATTTTTTGGTAAAAATTTACAAAGGATAAATTGGTTATAATGAGCACTTACAATAATTTAGTAAACAGGCTGTTATAAATCTTTATCACTCAAAGTTTCTGAACAATATGTATGATAAAAAACAGCTGAAGTACGATAAAGCATATTTGCGAATTGCAAGGGAATGGAGCAAACTATCCCACTGTGAACGAAAGAAAGTTGGCGCACTTATTGTGAAAAACAGAATGATAATCTCTGATGGTTACAATGGTACTCCTACAGGATTTGAAAATTACTGTGAAGATGACGAAGGATATACCAAATGGTATGTGCTACATGCAGAAGCAAATGCTATTCTTAAGGTAGCCGCTTCTACACAGTCCTGCCAGGGAGCAACATTGTATATCACTATGTCCCCCTGTAAGGAATGCAGTAAATTGATACACCAATCGGGCATAAAACGCTTGGTGTATCAGGTAGCTTACAAAGACAATTCAGGTCTTGAATTCCTGGCAAAAGCAGGAGTTGAACTGGAACAAATACATGAACTCGACAGTTGAAAGGATACTCTAAAAAATACTTGCCATTATTACTCGGCCTCGCCTGTGCCGTGGGAGTCATCCTGGGCGCAAAATTAAACTTTTCAGATTATTCGCACGGACTGTTATCTGCCAATAAAAAGAAAGAAAAACTCACCCGTCTTATAGATTATATCGAATATGAATATGTAGACGATGTAAATGTTGACAGCGTGGTAGATGTAACCGTGAACGGCATTTTACGAAATCTTGACCCACATTCTGTTTATATTCCGGAGCAGGAATACTCTGCCCTCACCGAGCGAATGCAGGGCGATTTTGTGGGAATAGGAGTTAGTTTTTATAACATAAACGATACAATTGCTGTCATTCAGGCTCTGGAAGGTGGGCCTAGTGAAGAGGCGGGCATACGTGGCGGCGACCGCATTCTGTATGCTAACGGTACTCCGCTATTCAACAAGAATGTTAGCGAAGATTCACTTACCTCTCATTTAAAAGGAGAAGAAAACAGCACTGTTGAGTTAAAAGTACTTCGGAAAGGAGTGCCGGAATTACTTCAATTTGATATCCGGAGAGGAAAAGTACCGCTTAAAAGCGTAGATGCTGCTTATATGTTGACAGAATCTCTTGGTTACATCAAGGTGAACAGGTTTGCGGAATCTACTTATAAAGAATTCAGGGAGAGCCTTATTGAACTAAAAAAAATGGGTGCCACCCAAATTGCGCTGGACCTTAGGAACAATCCCGGCGGATATCTTGGAGAAGCCACTAAAATGGTGGATGAATTCCTTAAAGATGATCAACTCATTCTTCTCACCAAGAACCGAAAAGGCACTATGGAAAAAACCTTTTCTACCGAAAAAGGTAATTTTGAAGAGGGCGAAATATATGTTCTTATAAATGAAAACTCTGCTTCTGCCAGTGAAATCGTCGCCGGGGCACTTCAGGATAATGACAAGGGTTTGATTGTAGGTCGCCGCTCCTACGGGAAAGGCCTTGTACAACGGGAAATGGCATTGGGAGATGGCAGTGCAGTTCGTCTTACCATTGCCAGGTACTACACGCCTACCGGAAGATCTATTCAGAAGCCTTATGACCACGGAAACAAAGCCTATTTCAACGACTATCTTGACCGCTATAAGAATGGAGAACTGGTAAGCGCCGACAGTATTACCGTGGTAGATTCTCTTAAATACACGACTCCCGGCGGGAGAACGGTCTATGGCGGTGGCGGCATCATACCCGATGTTTTCGTTCCCAAAGATACAGATTACGAAAAAGAAAGCCTTAGTTTTATCTTGCGCAGCCCCTTTATGAACAGGTTTATCTTTGAAGTACTTGAAAGAAACCGCGAATATTACAACAACCTGAGTCTTCAGGAATTTAATGACACTATTTTAGTGGACGACCAACTGGTGAAGGATTTTATTAATTATATCGCAATACAAGGTTACGAACTACAGGTTGAGGAATATACTCCCTTGCTGAAACAGTACCTGAGGGCCACAATCGCCCAGCAATTGTATGGCACCAATGTTTTTGAACAAATAGTGAATCAGGGAGATCCCATGATAGAAAAAGTAGTGGAAATTTCCCGGGAACAGGAATCTTCTTTAGACTAATATTTTTCCCGGACTTTCAGTCTTTTCTAACAAAGTTTACTACGGAAATTAAAGCTTATCGTGCACCTTCGTGTGTTCTCCACGATTCCAGGCTGTAAGGATATCGGTTGCTACAGAAGCACCACTTCCGCAGGCGATAGAGAATTGAGAACGCCAGCCGGCTAAAGTTCCGGCCACATAAAGTCCCGGTGCCACTAAGTGATCTTCATTTTGAAGCTGGATCCTTTCCTTCTCAGCTTTGGTCTTTTTATGCGGAATAACATAAGACTCCAAACCTTTGATATTCATTAGTTTTGTATAACCAACAGCAATGACCACATTTTTTGCAGTGTAGACATTCTTGTTGGTTTTCACCTCAAAACCCTGCTCCAAAAATGCTATTTCGAGCACCTTTTCTTTTTGAAGCTGCACCACTTCAGGATAAAGTTCCTGCAGCTGCTCCTGTCCTGAACTCAGGATCTCTTTTCCTGATGTTCCGGGGGAAATCCCAAGGGCATTATTAAAAACAGCAGTTTGCAGGTTTGAAGATTTTTGGTGCATAACAATAGCCGCCTTTTTTCCTTCAGCATAAGGTTTTGCCAAACCCGAACCAATAACCAAAGCACAGGACATTCCTGCAGCACCACCGCCTATAATTAAAACATCAAAATCCATTTAATTTTTTGCTTTTTTGGCAATCGCCTTAGACATAAGTAAAATGACCATCAATACGATCACAATGCTGGAACAAAGAATCCCGATTAACGCAGTACCGCTGTCATTTTGCAGGAGATTATTAAAATCAAGAAAAGTTATGTTGTATGCAATAAGGCCTATTGCACATGCAATTAAAATGTAGATAAGGATTTTCATATAAATAGGTTCTTGATATTTGCAGCAAAGAGCTTCACGGCAATAGCAAGCAAGATCACTCCAAATATTTTTCGAATAACATTAATTCCCTGTTTTCCGAGGAAACCTTCTATTCTTTTTGAAGATTTCAAAACAAGGTAGACAAAAATACTATTTATTACGATGGCTGCCATAATATTAACAGCTTCATATTCTGCCCTTAAAGAAAGAATGGAAGTCATGGTTCCTGCACCTGCGATGAGCGGAAACGCCAGCGGAACAACCGCAGCAGTTTCGGGCGCTTCATCTTTGTAAAGTGTCACTCCCAGGATCATTTCCAAAGCAAGAAAGAACAGGATGAGGGAACCGGCGACGGCAAAAGAATTTACATCAATGCCAATGAGGTTTAGGATCTCTTTTCCCAGGAACAGGAAGATGATCATCAAAATGCCCGCGACTATTGTCGCCTTTTCACTTTGAATATGTCCTGCTTTTTTCCGAAGATCAATGATGATTGGGATACTGCCAATAATATCAATCACCGCAAAAAGAATCATGCTGGCCGATGCTATTTCCCGTAAATCAAGTTTCATAATCCTTTATTTTAAGCCGCAAAAGTACTGTGAAAAACAACAATGAAATAACCTGAAGAAAAATTTATTTTGACCAAATATAGAACCACAATTTCTTGTGCTTAAACATTTAGAACATTTATCTTTGCGGCATGTTTCAATTAGGAAAAACCATCGTTTCAGAAGAGATCCTTGAAAAGGATTTTGTGTGCAATCTTTCTGCCTGCAAAGGTGCCTGCTGCATCGCAGGAGATGCCGGCGCACCACTTGAGAAAGAGGAAACAAAGATTCTCGAAGAAATCTATCCCAAAGTCAAACCTTTTTTGCGCAAAGAAGGTATTGAAGTTATAGAAGCCGAAGGAACTTCGGTGATTGGTGATGATGGTGAATTCGAAACCCCTCTTATTGACGGCGCCGACTGTGCCTATGTCACGATCGATAAATTTGGAACCGCGCTCTGCGGAATTGAGGAAGCTTACAACCAGGGTGAAATTTCCTGGAAAAAGCCCGTTTCCTGCCATATGTACCCAGTGCGGGTGCAGGATTATTCAGAATTTTCTGCTGTGAATTACCACCAGTGGTACATTTGCGATGACGCATGTACGCTTGGAAAAGAACTACAGGTGCCTGTATATAAGTTCGTCAAAGAAGCCCTTATCAGGAAGTTTGGTGAAGACTGGTATGAAGAACTTGAGAAGGTTGCTCAAAAAATGAAGAAATGAAGCTTATTTTCAAAACTTTAGCTTTTTCAAATCTTCCGTCCAGCAAACCTTAAGCTTCAAAGGAACTGGTTTTCAATATTTTGACTTGAAATTTTCTACGCGAGAAATTTCTTTATCTGTTTTAATTTGGTATCTTTAGTCTGGAATTTTTGGAATAAACTCTTCTAAAACCGTCATTTTTGCCCCCATTATATTAGCTTATTCTACCGTGCTTCCCCGCCAGCTTTAGATTGTATCACTTAAAATCAGAGCTTATGAAAAAGTTAATTTCTTTCCTTATCATACTTACATTGGCAGCTCCTAATGTGCAGGCCCAGTTCTTCAAAAAACTAAAGAAGAAAGTTGAAGAAAAAGTAGAAAACACTGTGACTGAAAATGTTTCAGACAAGACTGCAAGCGAAACAGAAAAATCCCTGAACAATATGTGGGAGAAAAGCCTGAGCAATTCAGCGATCTCTTTTGGAGCCGAAAGAGTGGACCCTGCATTGATTCCCGAATCCTACGACTTTAATTGGGAATACACCATGGAAATGTCTACTCGTGAAGGCCCCATGGAAATGGTGTACCTTTTAAAAGAAGATGCGCCTTATGTTGGATTTAAAATTCCGCAGGCACAAAGCATGGTAACGGTGCTGGATAACGCCAATGATCTTACGGTGATTTTCATGAACTCAGGCGAAAACAACATGGTCATGGCCTCCAAAATTGATGTTTCTACTGTGGAAGCCGAAGAAACACAGAACCAATACAAGGACATGAAGATGGAAGAGATTGGAACCAAAGAGATTCTGGGCTATAAGTGCCAGGGTTACCGGGCAGAAAATGAGGATTACATGTACGAGTTCTATGTCACCGATGAAGCCGGTTTAAGTTTTACAGATCTCTTCCAGACCAATCAAAAAAATGTTCCGAAAGGTTTTGATGCAGAATGGTTAAAGCTAAGCGAGGGATTGATGATGGAAATGCAAATGAAGGACATGAACAATCCTCAACAAAGCGTCTCCATGACCTGCACCGGAATCGAAAAGAAAGCTTTTACTATAAAAAAGGCAAACTACACAGCTATAGGCGGGTAATTCCAACCTAATTTTGATAACTATAAAGTTTAGCAAAAATGGAAAATAACACGCACACCACTAATGAAACGGGCAGCAGCGGCTTTGACGCCAAAACAATAGCAGTAATTTCTTACCTCACTGTCATAGGTCTCGTCATAGCCTTTATCATGAACAACGACAGGAAGGATGACTTTACCACTTATCACATAAAACAGTCGCTAGGACTTACAGTTCTTGGCTTCGGGTTATTCATTATTGGAATGATCCCATTCCTGGGTTGGTTGATAAGCTTCCTGGGGTCAGTTTTTCTACTGGTCTTATGGATCATGGGACTCGTAAATGCCGTCAACAACAAGAAAGAACCGGTACCACTGTTGGGAGATTACTTTGAGGAATGGTTTAAGAACATTTAATATTGTTGCTAAAAAGGGCATTTTTGACACTATACTTCAGTCAACCTTTTATGCCTTGGAATTAATTCATACTCCCGCCTGAATAAAAGTTAGCATTATGAGGATGGAGAGTTATTAACAATAATCTAATTTTTGGGAAGAAAGTTATTTCCTCTGTTTTCAATGGTTTTAATTGATTAAATTTAAACTTCCTTAAAAGGCTGCCATGGACAACAGACGGAATTTCATCAAAAAATCTGGTTTAATGTTAACTGCTTTAAGTCTTCCCTTTCCCGGAATCCTGCTTCCGAAGCCAAAGAAAAAACTTGGTGTTGCATTGGTGGGACTGGGCTATTACAGCACCAACTTACTGGCGCCTGCGCTTCAGCAAACCGAGCATTGTGAACTCCGCGGAATTGTCACCGGCAGCCCTGAGAAAATTCCGCAGTGGCAGAAGAAATATGGTTTCAAAGACAGCAATGTATATAATTATGAGAATATGAACCAGGTTGCGAATAACGATGACATTGATGTAATTTATATCGTCCTGCCAAATTCCATGCATCCAAAATATGCTATAATTGCAGCAAATGCCGGCAAGCATGTGTGGTGTGAAAAGCCCATGGCACCCACTGCTGATGAATGCCGCAAAATCATTGCTGCCTGTGAAAAGAACCGGGTAAAACTTTCCATTGGTTACCGCATGCAGCACGAAAAGAATACGCAAACGATCATGAAATGGGCCAAAACAAAACCTTTCGGAAACATTCAAAAAGTGGATTCTGCCGCGGGGTTTTACGGAAACGATCTTGGATGGAGACTTGAAAAGGAAATGGGTGGCGGCGCGATGTACGACATGGGCGTTTATTGCCTTAATGCCGCCCGCTACTCGACCGGACTGGAACCGGTCTCCGTCAGTGCCACGCACACCACCAACAGGCCACAATTATTTGATGAAGTAGATGAAACCACCATCTTTACACTTCAATTCCCTAACGGAATTACTGCCAACTGCCGTACCAGTTTTGGTGAAAACCTTAATAATCTCGAGATCAACTGCGAAAAGGGCGGGTATTACCTGCAGCCTTTCCAGGCTTATTCCGGGGTGAAGGGAAAAGCGAGTGACGGGACAGTGCTCGAGCCTTTCGGGAAAAATCAACAGGCAGTACAAATGGATGACGATGCACTTGCGATCCTTCAGGATAAACCTGTTTTGGTTCCTGGGAAAGAAGGGCTTCGGGATATCGAAATTGTAGAAAAGATCTATGAATCTGCTGCACAAAATGGAAAAATTCTTTCTCTCTAGACATCCAAAAATGCTATTTTTGTCTGGTTTTCCCCACCGTTCGTCCTTCTGAAAAATTGTAGGAAAAACGGGCTTTCCCGCTGCTTTTAATTCCACACCTAGAAGCTGTTATTAATTTTATTAACAAGCGTCAATGCACTGATTTACAAATATTTATACCCAACATTTAACAAAACTTAAGTAACAGCCTTATTTCTAGGCTGTTGAAAACTTTGTTGAAAAGCTTTAGCCATCCTTCTTATAATTTGTCCTACAATTTGCAATCTTTGTTAGACCGACATTTTAATCAAACTAACCAACCAATTAAAACAACCATGGCTCAGCTGGAACCCATTTTACAGGAAAACAAAGACCGATTCGTAATTTTTCCAATAAAACATCACGATATCTGGGATTGGTACAAGAAAATGGAAGCCAGCTTCTGGACTGCTGAAGAAATTGACCTGCACCAGGATCTAACTGACTGGAATGACAAATTAAATGCAGATGAGCGCTACTTCATAAAGCATATTCTTGCATTCTTTGCAGCATCAGACGGGATCGTCAACGAAAACCTGGCCGAGAATTTCGTAAATGAAGTGCAGTACGCCGAAGCGAAATTCTTCTATGGTTTCCAGATCATGATGGAAAACATCCATTCTGAAACCTATTCCCTGCTTATTGACACCTACGTAAAGGATGAAAAGGAAAAAGATCAGCTTTTCAGGGCGCTGGAAGTATTTCCGGCGATAAAGAAAAAAGCAGAGTGGGCTCTAAAATGGATAGAATCTGATTCATTCGCTGAAAGACTTATCGCATTTGCGGCAGTAGAAGGAATTTTCTTTTCCGGAGCATTTTGTTCTATTTTCTGGCTTAAAAAACGTGGTTTGATGCCGGGACTTACCTTCTCAAATGAGTTGATCTCAAGAGATGAAGGTGTTCATTGCGATTTTGCCGTTCACCTGCACAACAATCACCTGGTGAACAAAGTGCCAAAAGAACGTATTCGCGAGATCATTGTAGATGCGTTAAATATCGAGCGGGAATTCATTACCGAATCACTTCCTGTAAGCCTTATAGGGATGAATGCCAAATTGATGACGCAATACCTGGAATTTGTGACAGACAGATTGCTTGTGGAGCTGGAATGTGAGAAAGAATACGGAACTGCAAATCCGTTTGATTTCATGGATATGATCAACCTCCAGGGAAAAACCAACTTCTTTGAAAAACGTGTTGGTGAATACCAAAAAGCCGGCGTTATGAACAAAGACAAGGAGTCTGACAAAATAAGTTTCGACGCTGACTTCTAAAAAATTCCAAAACAACGAGTAGCATCGCGGCGCCCCCAACGCGGTGTTATTCGTACCTATATCAAAAAAGTAGTTTCAAAACGGGTTTTTTCGAACCCCTGGAATGCTTTTTTCTAAATTTAAAATTTTCAAGTTCCTGAATTAAAACAATAAGCGTATGTATGTAGAAAAACGAGATGGCCGCAAAGAGCCGATAATGTTTGACAAGATCACCGCCAGAGTAAGAAAACTTTGTTATGGCCTCAATGACCTTGTAGATCCTGTGAAAGTCGCAATGCGGGTAATTGAAGGCTTGTATGACGGGGTTACCACCAGTGAACTTGATAACCTTGCAGCCGAAATTGCTGCGACTATGACCACAGCACATCCCGATTACGCCAAGCTTGCCGCACGTATTTCTGTTTCAAATCTTCACAAGAACACGAAAAAGACCTTTTCTGAAGTAATGACAGATTTATATGAATATGTGAATCCGCGCACAGGAAAGAAAGCACCTCTTCTGGCCGATGATGTTTATGAAGTCATTCAGAAGAATAAAGAAAAGATAGATTCGCTCATCATCTACAACCGCGATTTCCAGTATGATTACTTCGGATTTAAAACTTTGGAGCGTTCTTACCTCCTGAAGTTGAACGGAAAGATCGCTGAAAGGCCGCAACACATGTTGATGCGGGTTTCCATAGGAATTCACCTTAATGATCTTGACGCAGCCATAGAAACCTATGAGCTCATGTCAAAGAAATATTTTACGCATGCCACTCCTACCCTGTTCAACTCTGGAACACCAAAACCGCAAATGTCTTCTTGTTTTCTGTTAACAATGAAGGACGATAGTATAGACGGCATTTACGACACTCTGAAACAAACCGCAAAGATCTCCCAGTCGGCAGGGGGAATCGGTCTTTCTATTCACAATGTAAGAGCGACCGGTTCTTATATTTCGGGTACGAATGGAACTTCAAACGGAATTGTTCCCATGCTTCGGGTTTTTAATGACACCGCGAGATATGTAGACCAGGGCGGTGGAAAAAGAAAAGGTTCCTTTGCAATGTACGTAGAGCCATGGCATGCAGATATCTTTGATTTCCTTGACCTCAAAAAGAACCATGGAAAAGAAGAAATGCGCGCCCGCGACCTGTTCTACGCGATGTGGGTGCCAGACCTTTTCATGAAAAGAGTTGAAGAAGATGCGCACTGGACGCTTATGTGCCCCAATGAATGCCCAGATCTTTACAACCGCCATGGTGAGGAGTTTGAAAAACTATATCTACAATACGAAACAGAGAAAAAAGGCCGTAAAACAATTAAGGCGCGGGAGCTTTGGGAAAAGATCCTGGAGTCTCAAATAGAAACCGGAACGCCTTATATGCTGTACAAAGATTCGGCGAATCGCAAATCGAATCAGCAGAATTTGGGAACCATCCGCTCCTCCAACCTGTGTACCGAAATCCTGGAATACACCAGCGAAGATGAAGTGGCCGTATGCAACCTTGCCTCCATTGCCCTGCCAATGTTCGTGAAAGGAAAGGAATTCGATCACAAGGAGCTTTTCAAGATAACTAAACGAGTAACGAAGAACCTTAACAAGGTGATCGACAGGAATTATTACCCGGTCAAGGAGGCAGAAAATTCAAACTTCAGGCACCGTCCTGTAGGATTGGGTGTACAGGGGCTCGCAGATACTTTTATAAAACTGCGCATGCCTTTTACCAGTGATGAAGCAAAAAAGTTGAATCAGGAAATCTTTGAAACCTTATATTTTGCTGCAGTTACAGCTTCCATGGAAATGGCAAAAGAAGAAGGGCCTTATTCCACTTATGAAGGTTCCCCAATGAGCCAGGGAAAATTCCAGTACAACCTTTGGGGAATTAATGATGAGGACCTCAGCGGAAGATGGAACTGGGCAAAACTTCGGAAAGAGGTACTCGAAAATGGCGTTAGAAACTCACTTTTAGTGGCTCCAATGCCTACCGCTTCCACTTCCCAGATCCTTGGGAACAACGAAGCTTTTGAACCCTATACCTCCAACATCTACACCCGAAGAGTCCTTTCTGGGGAATTTATTGTGGTGAACAAACATTTACTGGAAGACCTGGTGGAGCGCGATCTTTGGAACGATGATGTGAAAAATGCCATTATGCGTTCTAATGGCTCGGTGCAAAACATAGACGTAATCCCTGATGATCTTAAAGAACTTTACAAGACCGTTTGGGAGCTGAGCATGAAAGATATTATTGACATGTCCCGCCACCGCGGTTATTTCATTGACCAGTCGCAGTCGCTTAACCTGTTCATGGAGAATGCCAACTTCGGAAAATTAACTTCCATGCATTTCTACGCCTGGAAAAGCGGACTTAAAACCGGAATGTACTACTTAAGAACAAAGTCGGCTGTAGACGCCATAAAATTCACCCTTTCAAAAGAGACAAAGAAGCAGGACTTTCCGAAGGAACAAAGCGCAGCGCCACAACGTGCCGCAGAAACTATGAAGTCTTCCGAAGAAAAACCGGTAACTGTTTCTGAAGAAGGCAGTCTTTCCCCGGAAGAATTGCGTGCATTGATCGCCCAGTCAAAAGAATCTGAAGGCGATGATTGTTTGATGTGTGGAAGTTAAACAAATAGGATTGAAAGGGTTTTATGAAACCAAAAGAAAAGGGAAGTTAGCCGCGGCTAACTTCCCTTTTTTGCTATTTTTGAACCTCAACTGAAACTCCAAAAAGGACATTTTCAGCACACATTCTATTTTAGACAACTGCCATGATGAACTGGGAACAACTCCTCTCTCTTAGAAGGGCGGGAGACACAAACAAAAGACTTCGAAAAGAGCAAAATGAAACGAGATTAGGTTTTGAAGTAGATTATGACAGGATCATTTTCTCTTCGGCTTTTAGGAGTCTGCAGGATAAGACCCAGGTCATTCCGCTTTCAAAAACCGACTTTGTTCACACGAGGCTTACCCACAGTTTGGAAGTTTCGGTAGTTGGAAGATCTTTAGGAAGGTTGGCCGGTCAAAAAATACTTGAAAAGCATCCTCATCTTAAAACAATTCACGGCTACCAAATGAACGATTTTGGAGCAATTGTGGCAGCGGCTGCTTTAGCCCACGACATTGGAAACCCACCTTTTGGTCATTCGGGTGAAAAAGCCATTGGCGCCTATTTTAGTCAGGGCCGCGGAAAACGTTTTAAAGAGCAATTATCTGCTGAAGAATATCAGGATCTTATAAAGTTTGAAGGAAATGCAAACGGTTTTAAGATCCTTACGCAGGACAGGCCGGGCATCCCCGGCGGCATCAGGCTTTCCTACGCCACCCTTGGGGCTTTTATGAAATATCCCAAAGAATCGCTGCCTCATAAACCCAGCAATCGAATTGCAGATAAAAAATTCGGAATATTCCAGAGCGAAAAGGCCTTTTTTGAAGAGGTAGCAAATGAACTGGGGCTTATTTCCACAGCAACCGGTAAGAATAAAAGCTTTTCAAGGCACCCGCTGGCTTTTCTCGTGGAAGCTGCAGATGATATTTGCTACACCATCATCGATTTTGAGGACGGAATTAACCTTGGCCTCATCGATGAAGAATATGCCCTGGAATATTTGATTAAACTGGTAAAGGATACCATCAATACTTCCAAATATCACAGCCTTAAAACCCGGGCAGACAGGTTGAGCTATTTACGAGCCCTTGCTATTAACACGCTCATCACCGAAGCAGTAGAAATCTTTCTGAAAAATGAAGATGCCATCCTGTCCGGCGATTTCCATGAAGCGCTTTTCGACAAAAGCCGGTATGCAGCCCAGATTACAGATATCATCAAGATAAGTGTGGAAAAGATCTACCAAAGCGAAGAGGTGATAAGCAAGGAAATTGCTGGTTATCAAATGCTGTCACACTTGTTGGATACATATACACAAGCATTGCTGCCTCAGGAAAATGAAGGAGAATCTACTTTTGACAAACTGGTTCTAAAACTGATCCCCAATGTGGAAGAATTTGAAAGTCTCTCCACCTACGGAAAACTCATTAATATTTGCTCTTACGTTTCTTCTCTCACAGACAGCAACATCGTAAATTCGTTCAAAAAGTTCAAAGGTTTGAGAATTTAGGGAAGTGCTAAAATTTCCCTATTTTGCAGGAATTACATTCATTTCCCTTAAACCTGTCGATGAAAAAAAGAATACTCCTGCCACTTTTCCTGCTCCTTGCAACCTGCTTTTTTTTCATTTTTCAGAATAGGAACGATAAAGAACTTTCACCTAAAGTTGTTGAACTTCGTGAGAAACATTTCGGTTTTCTCCAGGAGAAAAAACCGTCGAAGAAGAATACCGCCCTTTCCCGAAAGGAAAAACTCAAAAAAGGGCTTCCGCCGAATGAATATTACGAGCAGCTCGCCTATTTAACGATGAATCCCGCTTTGGGATATCCCGAGCCTTATAAAGTTCAGGAACTGCAAAAGGAACTATCCGCCATGCGCGCGGTCAAAGCACCGGGTGAAGACGGAGACAATCCGTGGGTGGAAAGAGGGCCTACCAACGTGGGAGGAAGAACACGTGTCCTGCTTTTCGATCCTAATGACGAGCTGGGGCAAAGGGTATTTGCGGGTGCCATTAGTGGCGGACTTTGGGTGAATGAGAACATCACTTCTGTAACTTCTCCCTGGAAAAGAGTTGAAGGACTTTCGGCCAATTTAAATATTTCCTGTATCACCGTAGATCCCCGTGATTCGAACATTTGGTATGTGGGAACCGGCGAACAATACACGGCTGGAGACGTCATGGGAACGGGAGTCTACAAAACTACCAATGGCGGAAATACCTGGAATAAAGTGCTGGATGTTGAAGATTATGCTACGAACCAGGTTGGAAACAGCCAGATAGTTGTTGGTGGAATCCATTTTATCAATGATATCATAGCATGGGATAATGGTATTTCTACAGAACTCTTTATAGGCGTAACAACACATATCTATTCAAACGCGGCCAATCCTACTAATTTTATGGGCTTTTTCGATAAAGGGCTGTACCAAAGCACCAATGCCGGAATTTCATGGAACAGGATCATTGACGGAGATTCTTTCAACGATTTTGAAGTAGATGCGAACGGCAACCTGTGGGTGGCAACTACCAATTCTCCCGGTGCCGGCGAAGAGGATGGCGGCGGAAAAATCTTTAAAAGAGAAAAAGGAGAGAACACTCAATTTTCCCAGATCACCAATATTCCTGATGTAATGCGGACCGAAATTGAAGCCTCAGCCACGAATCCTGAAAAATTTTACATTCTGGCAGAAGCCGAAAATAACGAAGTAGAATTATTTATTACGGAGGATGCCTTCAGCTCCATTGAAAAACTGAACGAGCCCAACGATGCAGATAATAGCATTCCTCCCGACGATTTTGCGAGAAACCAGGCCTTTTATAACCTCATGATCGAATCAGATCCTGAAGATGATAACATTGTTTACGTGGGTGGAATCGACCTTTTTCGCTCCACAACCGGTGGAGACCTCTGGGAACAAATATCCAAATGGGCAAATAATAATAACCTGGAGGACCTGCCGGTTTCCCTGGTACATGCAGATCATCACGTAATGCAGTTCAGGCCCGGAAATTCAAACCAGGCAATATTCGGGCATGATGGTGGTGTTTCGTATGCAAGAAATCTATCCTTAGCCGCCACTTCCGACGTTTTTATAACGCCCGAAAGAGATTACATTACCACACAGTTCTACTCTGTCGCCGCCGCTCCCACCACTTTTGCCACGGGCGATTACTTCCTGGGCGGCACGCAGGACAACGGGACCTTATTGATTGAAGATGGGAATCCCCTTTCTATTGGAGTACTAGGCGGCGACGGCGCTCATGCTTTTTTTGACCAGGTCGAAACGGAATATTTTATTGCCAATCTCGTCTATAACAACCTCATCGTCGCATACGATTACGAAGATGAAGCCTGGAAATTCATTGCAGATAACGAGGATAATGACGGCTTTTTCATTAATCCGCAGGCATTGGATTCCAATCTCGACAAACTTTATTCTAACGGGCCCGAAGGGATTCTTTACAGGTACGACAACATCAACAATTTACCGGCTTCCAACAGGGATGACGATGTAGTAGCACCACGTGAATCCCTGGCCAATGATTTACTCGACGCCTCCATATCTGCACTGGAAGTTTCCCCTTATAACACTTCGGAATCTACACTGCTCGCAGGCCTTGTCACTGGACGATTGTTACGAATAGAGAATGCCGATGGCAACCCTGATGCTGCCGTCTGGACAGATATTACCGGCAATGGATTTGTGGGGAGTATTTCTGATGTAAGATTTGGAGCTTCAGAAAATGAGGTTTTTGTCAGCTTTTATAATTACGGCGTAGAAAATATCTGGTATACCGAAAATGCCCTGGCCGAAAATCCTGTATGGGTCAACAAAGAAGGAAACCTGCCCGATCTGCCTGTGCTCACCATCCTGAACAACCCTCTTAATCCTGAAGAAATTATTGTGGGAACCGAACTGGGAATTTGGGTGACTAACAATTTTATGGATAGTAATCCCAATTGGGAGCAAGCTTATAATGGAATGAGCGACGTGAAAGTAACCGATCTTGACCTGAGAACCGGTGACAACACCATCTTTGCAGCCTCTTACGGAAGAGGAATATTTTCGGGACAGTTCACCGGTGAAGAAACACCGGAAATTCCAGAAGAAGTTGTACTTGAGGAAGATGAAATAATTATAGTTCCTACAGTTTCTGAAGGGGATTTCAGCATTTTTTCCGGAGAAAACCGGGAAGATATACGTATTGATGTTTTTAGCAGCATTGGGCAACGTATGGCCACCTTTAACTACGATCTTACAGAAAGCATTCCAACGCAACTCGACCTGAGCTATTTAAGACCGGGAGTTTACCTGGTGAGAATAGAAGGTTCTAACGAATCGATGGCTCAAAAAGTGATAATTCAGTAGAAATTTAAAGAAAGAATCCGCTAAAGACTCAAAAATGGCATTTTTTCTAGAAATTGTAGATCAATCCAACGCCAAGTAACTGTTTGAACTGCACTCTGGGCCCGCCGGTTTCCAGCTCTCCATCGCCGTCCACATCTTCCTTGAATTTCACATCATCATCATACCTAAGGTGTGATCCTACATTGGCGCGTACGTGATCGTTAACTTTCAGGTTGATATTGAGTTCCCAGTCCACATCAATATTCCCGAATTTATTAAGGTAATCTGAATACAGCCTTAACTGGTTTTCCACCCCCACGTTATCGAAGATCTCTTTGGCAAAGCTGCTACTCAGCAAGAATCCAAATTCGGTTCGTATTTTTTCTCCCTCCTCAATAATATTTCCCTCCTCATCCCTTACGGCTTTCTGAACCCCAAACATTCCTTCATTCGCAAGATCTTGATCCAGTACGAAAGTAGATTTTTCGGTGACCGGCGAAATATATGCCGTGAAATTTTCTGTGGGATGAGAAAATTCTGTTCCCACCCCCAGGAAAGCGTATCCCGGAGCCATAAACTTGGAAATAGGATTACTGGTATTGGGATAACGATACCCATAAGTGAATTGGGTACTGAAGTTAAACTTTGCAGAATAGTACCAGTTTGAAACCGAATCGCGCCTGTATCCAAAGTTAGAGTTGATCTCCAGCTGATCTTCGGTTTTTCTCAGCTCCCGCCCTTCCTGGGCATTTAAACCATACTTGATACCCAACGTGGTGTTCCAGTTGAGAAGTTCCTTTTTATATTTTCTTCCGAAGGCGGCATGAAGCAGGGCCGAAAAAGAATTATTCCCACCGGCACTCCAGTTTACAAAGGCCACTTCGCTCATATCCAGTCCCACTTTATTCACTTCTGTCCAATATTTTACCTTTTCCTTTACAACCATGGTGGTATCTACAGAAACAGTATCGGTGACAGTGGCTCCAAAAAGCTTTACAGAAAGAAAAAATAAGACAAAAGGAAGGTAACGAACAAGCATGCAGGGTCTTTGAAAATTGGTATTAGTCTTTACTTGATAACTGGTTTAACTGAAATTTCAATATTTTCACTATGTCTTCAACGTCAATTTCAGCGATTTCTTGTAATTCTTTTATACTTCCGTGTTCAATGAACTCATCGGGGATGCCCATAAGCTTTACCGGAATCTTCTTTTCCTGCTTTGCTAAAAATTCCAGAACGGCAGATCCAAATCCTCCCGTCACCGCTCCGTCTTCAATAGTTACAAGCCTTTTATGCTTTTCAATAATTTCCAGCAACAGGTTTTCATCCAAAGGTTTCACAAAACCGAAATGATAGTGGGAAACCTTTTCCCTTTCCTGAAAATTTTTCAAAGCCGCCTTTACATTATTCCCTATATGACCGGTGCTTAAAATGGCAATTTCTGACCCCTTTCTTAGACATTTGCCTTTCCCCATTGCCACTTTTTCAAACGGCTGCTGCCAGTCTACCGTCACACCTCTTCCTCTTGGATATCTTATCGCCAGTGGATTTTCCAATCCTAATTGCGCGGTGTAAAGCATATTACGCAGTTCGATTTCATCTAACGGTGCAAAAATAATCATGTTTGGAATACATCTCAAATATGCCAGGTCAAAAACCCCGTGGTGCGTTGCTCCATCTTCTCCTACGAGTCCGGCCCGGTCAAGGCAGAAAATGAGCGGTAAATTCTGCAGGGCAACATCATGTATTACCTGGTCATAGGCTCTTTGTAGAAAAGTGGAATAGATATTACAGAAAACAATAGCTCCTCTTGTAGCCATTCCTGCTGCCAAAGTCACCGCATGCTGCTCTGCAATTCCTACATCAAAGGCTCTTTCGGGGTATTCTTCCATCATATACCGTAACGAACTTCCGGTGGGCATTGCCGGTGTAATTCCTGCTATTTTATCATTCTTTCGCGCCAGCTCAAGTAAAGTAAGTCCAAATACATCCTGGTATTTGGGCGGCAATCCGTTGGAATCTTTTGCTAAAATCTCTCCAGTGCTGCGATCAAATTTTCCCGGCGCATGGTACTTCACCTGGTCTTCTTCGGCTCTTTTTAAGCCCTTTCCTTTGGTAGTGATCACATGCAGGAATTTTGGCCCCTTGATCTTTTTCAATCGTTCCAACGCTTCCACTACAGCAGGCAGGTTGTGCCCGTCCACCGGGCCGTGGTATTGAAAATTAAGCGCCTCGATCATGTTCATCTGCCGGGGCTTATGACCCACTTTTGCCTTTGCAAAATACTGTTTAAGCGCTCCCACACTAGGATCGATTCCAATGGCATTATCATTTAAAATGACCAACAGATTCACATCTGTCACGCCGGCATGATTGAGTCCCTCAAAAGCCATCCCGCTGGCGATAGAAGCATCTCCCACCACAGCGATATGCTGCCGTTCCATTTCTCCTGAAAGCCTAGAAGCAATGGCCATTCCCAAAGCAGCCGAAATTGCCGTAGAGCTATGCCCTACTCCAAAAGTGTCATATTCGCTTTCGTTTCTTTTTGGAAACCCGCTTATACCGTTGAGTTGCCGGTTGGTATGAAAAACGTCCCGGCGGCCGGTAAGAATCTTATGCCCGTAAGCCTGGTGTCCCACATCCCAAACAAGATCGTCTTCAGGAGTATTAAAAACATAATGTAAAGCAATGGTGAGTTCCACTACCCCAAGACTCGCTCCCAAATGTCCCTCTTTTGTCGCAACTATATCAATAATGAATTCACGAAGGGCCACAGCAACTTCCGTTAATTTTTCCGGGGGAAGTTGACGCAGATCTAAAGGTGAATTGATACTATGTAAGATACTTTTTACCACAAGGAGCAAAGGTACATTTTGAAATCGTATTTTTGAATATGCAAATGATTTTTGACGATAGTTATTTTATGCGAAAAGCCCTTGAGGAGGCTCAAAATGCCTACGAAAAAGGGGAAATTCCCGTAGGTGTGGTAGTGGTCATTCACCAGAAGATCATTGCCCGCAGCCATAACCTCACCGAACTTTTAAACGACGTCACGGCCCATGCCGAGATGCAGGCAATTACTTCGGCGGCAAATTTTCTCGGCGGAAAATATTTAAAAGGCTGCACGATGTACGTCACACTGGAGCCCTGCCAAATGTGCGCGGGAGCATTGTACTGGAGCCAACTTTCAAAGCTGGTTTTCGCCGCCACAGATCATGAACGCGGCTTTAGAAAAATGGGCGGGAAACTGCATCCAAAAACTACGATAGCTTCTGGAATCATGGCTGAAGAAGCTTCTGCTCTATTAAAAAAATTCTTTATTGAAAGGCGGAACCTCAACTAAAACCTTTCGGCCCATAGTACTCAAAAATGACATTTTAGACCTGTTTTTTTTTTACAGAACTCAATTGCACTGAACCTTTTTTCAGAAAACTCCTGAAATTTGAAGATCATACATGATTATTAACTAAAAACAGCACAAAAGCCTCTACAAAATGTTATAATCCGTTAAAAATTCTCTTCAGCTGTCCTTTTTTTTTGAAATTGAAACCAAGGAAATTATAATTGATTATAAAAAAAGTGACATTCACCCCTAATTTGGACCGTTTCATATTTGTGCAACCGCTAAAAACCTGTTTTTTCATCACAGTTTTCCTTTTCTGCTGCCCAGGATTTTCCCAGGAGGAAGTCTCGCATACGTTCTATATTTCCGCGAACACAGGAGTTTCAGAAAAGAACAATTCCGAAGCAATTTTAAAAGCCATTAATGAAGCCTCGCAAAATGACACTTCTGCAAGCCTTTTACTGGTAGGGAACAGCACCGGGAAAGAAGGTTTTCCCGCAGGTGAAGAAGCACGAGAAGATGCAAAGGAATATGTTCGGAAAAACCTCCTGGAACAAATTAAAAACTTCAATGGAAAGACCATTTTTACGCCCGGAGTTTTTGAATGGAACAAAGCTGCGCCTCAAAGTATTGATGACCTGGAATCTTTTCTTCAGGACAACAGCAATTCAGATTTTTGGCCCAATGACGGTTGCCCTCTTGAAAGTGAAGAGATCAACGATGAAATCGTTTTGATCACGGTAGATTCGCAGTGGTTCCTGGAAAACTGGGACGATCACCCGCAAATGAATGTGGAGTGCGAAATAAGGGATCGCGAAGAACTTTTTGTTCAGTTTAAGGACGATCTTAAAGACAACTTCGGAAAAACGAAAATCGTTGCCATTCACCATCCTGTTCTAAGCAACAGTAGCACAGGGTTCATAGATAAAATAGGCGGATTTACCCCGCAGTCCTTTCAACACCCCGAATTAAAAAGTCTGCGGAAACGTCTTGAAACCCTTGCCAGCCTTTATGACGATGTGATTTTTATTTCGGGAAATCATCCCAATCTTCAGTTCTTAAACAATGACCGCAACGTACAGATCATAAGTGGCGCCGCTGCGAAAACTCTTGGCGCAAGAGCCAGTGGAGATGCAGCATTCGCATCAGATAAGACCGGGTTTGCTAAACTGGAAGTTTTTAAAGACGGGAGCTCAAAAGTGACATTTTACGAGGTAAATTCCGGCGGCACAAAGTTGCTCTTCAGTAAAAATATTGAACGCCAAAGACCGCGACTGGAAGATATTTCCTTTGAGCCTGAAAAAATAGGCCCCACCAAACTATCTTCGATCTACACTCCTGAAGAAACAGATAAAAGTGGTTTTCATAAATGGATTTGGGGTGATAACTACCGTGAAATTTACAGCACTCAAATTGAAGCTCCGGTACTGGATATTGACACGCTGCCGGGTAATCTTCGACCGCTTAAGGAAGGCGGCGGCCAGCAGTCACGTTCGCTTAGGTTTATTGGAGAAAACGACCATGAATACACGATAAGGGCGTTGCGAAAGAGCCCTGTAAGGTTTTTGCAGGCGAATGTGGCAAAAGAGAATTATATTGGTGATTTCCTGGAGAACACTACCATAGAACGATCTCTTGCAGATTTCTACACCACGGCCCATCCCTATGCACCTTTTGCAATTTCACCGCTTTCAGACGAGATTAATCTCTATCATGTAAAACCGAAAATTTATTATATCCCAAAACAGGAAAGCCTGGGCATTCATAACCTTGATTACGGTGATGAACTGTACATGCTCGAGCCGCACGTAGGTGACGAAAACAAAAACGTGGCTTCCTTTGGAAAGCCAGATGACATCATAAGCACAAAAGACATGCTGCTTGAGATGCGGGAAAATAAAGATGCTTATGTTGATGAAAAGGCTTACATAAAAGCACGGCTTTTTGACATGATGGTAGGCGACTGGGATCGTCACCAGGACCAGTGGCGCTGGTCTATGTTTGAGCAGGACAATGGGGAGGAAATTTATTATCCCATTGCCCGTGATCGCGATCAGGCCTTTTCAAAATATGACGGCGCGCTTCTTGCCATGGTCAAATTGTCTGTTCCAAACCTGCGGAAAATGCAGTCTTATAAAGAAGACATTAAAAACCTGAAACGGTTCAACTGGAGCGGGTATCCCCTGGACCAGAGTTTTATTCGCACCGCAACCTGGGAAGACTGGAAAGAGCAGGTGGAATATTTACAGCGAAATCTCACTGATGAGGTAATCGAATCTTCTTTCGCCGAACTGCCCGATGAAATCAAAGGTCAGAGTATTGAAAACATAAAAGCTACTTTAAAATACCGCCGGGATCACCTTTTGGAAACCGCAAAGGAATACTACAAGTTCCTCAACGAATTTGACGTGGTCACGGGAACAGATGAAGATGATGTTTTTGAGATCATACGAAGCGCTGACGGTAATACAAGATTACGCATTACCACCGAAGGAGAAGAAATCTTCAACCGGGAATATGATGAAGATGAGACTGATGAAATCTGGCTGTACGGACTTGCAGGAGAAGACAAATTTATCACTTCTGGGGAAGGAGAAGACCTGGTAAAAATTAAAGTACTTGGTGGACCGGGTGAGGATTTGTATGACTTCAGTAATCCGAAGAAAATTAAGCTCTACGATTACAAAAGCACTAAAAGTACGATCACCAATTCCCGAAGTAACAAACTTCTGGTAGATTCCTATGACATCAACCGTTTTGATTATGAAAAGAGAAAATACCAGGAAAATAAAATCCTGCCATACGTAGATTTTGTTCCCGATGCAGGTTTTTCCATGGGATTAAGAGATGTTTTTACTACATATGGCATCAAGAGGAATCCCTTCACCACACAACATCGCGTGGGTGCCAATTATTATTTCTCTACCAATGGATACGAGCTGGATTATTCGGCGGAATTTGCGCATGTTTTCTACAACTGGAACTTTGGCATTGAAGCACGTTACACCAGCCCCAATTACTTCCTTAATTACTTTGGAACCGGAAATAACACAACCTATGACCGCGATGCGGTGGAGAAAGATTTTAACCGGGTAAAACTGCAGCAGTGGCGGCTCGCGCCTTCCCTAATTTGGCACAACAAAGCAGGAAGCAGTTTTTATTTTAAGCCCATGATCGAAGCCAAAGAAGTGAGTTCAAATCAGGGTGATTTTATTGAACAGGTTTTCTCTTCTGAAAATGACATTTTTGACAATCAACTCTACGCCGGGGCGGAAGTAAATTATAATTTTTTCAATAAGAACAATTCCTCCTATCCCAGCCTGGGAATGGAATTTGACGCCACCACCGGTTACAAGCGAAATATCGACGAGCATGACAACAGGTTTGGCTATGTAGAATCTTCCTTTTCTTTTGACTACCCTCTAATTCCCAGCGGATTTGCAGTAATAGCCTCAAAAATTGGCGGAGAAGCTATTTTGGGTGATAATTATGAATTTTACCACGCGGCCACCATTGGTGGTAACGAAAATTTACGCGGCTACCGTAACCATCGCTTTAACGGCAAGCAGGCCTTCTATCACAGCACCGATGTGCGTAGTGCATTTGCACTTCTGGAAACGAAATTCATCCCAGTCATCCTTGGCGTGAGCGCAGGTTTTGATTATGGCCGCGTGTGGAGCGATATTGACACCTCTAACCGCTGGCATCACAACTACGGCGGCTCTTTCTGGATCAATGCAATGTATGCTGTAACAGGCCAGGTAGGACTCTACCACGGCGGGGATGGCACCAGGCTTACCTTTACTCTTAACTTTAAATATTGATTCAAAAATCCCCTTTTCAGAAACTCATTTAAGGGTGTTTAAAAACCATTCCACTTCTTAATTATCTTTTCATTAACAGCGAAATTCACGAATAGTTGCTAGCTTCTTAGGCTCATAGAATCAGAAAATTAAGCAGTGAAAAATGGGAAAATTAGAAAACAAAACAGCATTGATCACGGGATCAGATTCCGGGATAGGACAGGCAGCGGCCATCGCATTTGCAAAAGAAGGCGCTAACGTGGTCATCACCTATCATTCAGATAAAGAAGGTGCAGAAGAAACCCTTCAAAAGGTGAATGAGGCAGGACAAAAGGGACTGGTTTTGCAAATTGATGTTTCAGAAGAAGAAAATGTCGAGAACATGTTTAACCGGGCGGTTGAAGAATTTGGAACGGTGGACATTCTCGTAAACAATGCGGCCATAAACGGTCAGGGAATTCGTATTGAAGATCTTTCTACCAAAAAATGGGACAAGGCAATAAAAACCAATCTCTACGGATATTTTTTCTGCGTAAGAAGGTTTATAAATCTTCGGAAGGAAAAAGGCGGAAAGGGAAAGATCATCAACGTTTCTTCTGTACATGAAGATATTCCCGCCCCGGGAACAGGCGATTACTGTTCTACCAAAGGCGCCATAAGAATGTTAACACGCACCCTTGCTCTGGAACTTGCTGAATACAAGATCAACGTCAACAATATCGCGCCGGGAATGATCCTCACCCCGTTCAACCAGGAAGCACAGGACGACAAGGAAGTAAGAGAAGAAAAAGCTTCTCATATCCCGTTGAAACGTGCGGGAACTCCTGAAGAAATAGGACTTCTGGCTGTGTTCCTGGCTTCGAAAGATTCAGATTATGTGACAGGCTCCACCTACGTCATGGACGGCGGATTAATGCAAAATGTTGGCCAGGGCGCCTAAAAATTTCTATACATGGAATATGATGCTATTATTATTGGAACCGGCCAGGCAGGGCCGCCATTGGCAATGAGCTTTGCTAAAAATGGTAAAAAAGTAGCCATTATTGAAAAATCTCTTTTGGGAGGCACTTGTGTAAATACCGGCTGCACTCCTACAAAAGCCTATGTCGCCAGCGCGAGAAGAGCATACGTGCTACGGCACAGTGAAAAACTGGGCGTGGAAGTTGGCGGCTCTGTAAAAGTTGATCTCCAAAAGATCAAGAAACGAAAAGATGAACTGGTGCAAAGCTCCAGGGAAAGCTGGGAAAAGAGCTTTTCTGAAGAAAAAAATATTAAGCTCTTTAGAGGAGAGGCCAGGCTTCAGGATTTAAAAAGAGTAAAAGTTAATGAGGAAGTCATTTCCGGAAAGAGCATTTACATCAATGTAGGCGCAAGTCCGTTCGTTCCCGAAGTGTTTCAAAAAGTACCATTTTTGACACACGAGACGATCCTTGAGCTGGAGGAAATCCCAAAGCACCTTATGATCGTTGGCGGCGGATATGTGGGGTTGGAATTTGCACAAATGTTCAGGCGGTTTGGGAGTGAAGTGACTATTATTGAACGCGGCGGGCGATTGATGAAACAGGAAGATCATGACATTTCAAAAGCTATTGCAGAGATCCTTCAAAAAGAGGATATTTCTATCCTCTTCAATACAGATTGTACCGGCGCTAAAGAAGTCAAAGGCGGTATAGAACTTCAGCTAAATGTTGATAAAGTACTTAAAGGCACTCATTTATTGGTTGCTACCGGCCGCACACCAAATACTAAAAAGCTTGGCCTGGAAAAAGCCGGCGTGGAAATTGACGATAAAGGCTACATTAAAGTAAATGACGTGCTCCAAACCAATATTTCCCATTTTTATGCTTTGGGAGATTGCAACGGGGAAGGTGCTTTCACTCACACTTCCTACAATGATTTTCAAATTGTGAATTCACAGCTGTTTGGGGAGAAAAAAATAAAGCTCTCACACCGAATTCCATGTTATGCTGCGTATATCGATCCCCCGCTGGCGAGGGTGGGGCTTAATGAAGCTCAAATCAAAGAAAAAGGAATTAAGGCAAAAATGGCATTTCTGGAAATGAATAAAGTAGCCAGGGCCAAAGAAATGGGAGAAACAAACGGCTTTTTGAAGATCTATATAGAAGAGGAATCTGGCAGGATCTTAGGGGCATCTTTCCTGGGTGTGCGGGCAGATGAATTTATTCACCTTATCATTGACACGATGTACGCCGGCACAAGCTACAAAGTGATTCGTGATGCGGTGCACATTCACCCAACGGTAAGCGAACTCATTCCCACCATGCTTCAGGATCTTAAGCCGCTGGAATAATTCTTCTGAAATAGATAAAAAATTCAAGTCCGCTTCGCTGAAAAAATCAAGAGACAAGACTTGTTCCAAATTAATTGAAAGACACTCCTTCTTGAAATACTAATAGGCCCGTTTGTTTCTTTAAGGTATTTTCAGAAAGCCTCTTCAAACTGTCATTTTTGAAAGGCTACAGCTCCGTGAACCCAAATTTTTGTCCGCCCACAGAAACTTCTATCATGGCACCGGCTTTGGGCATGGTAACGACGCCAATTCCGTCGCGAAACTGTATGCTCTCTGCTTTGCCTTTATCCAGGGCCACCGCCGAGACCTTTCCGGAGAGTTTAAAATTTCCTTCCTTGAACCTGTCAAGGGCTTCCTGGCTTTTAAAGAACAATGCCTGTATAAAAGCCTGTCCGCCAAGTTGCAAACCTACATCCAGTTGTTTAAGGTCGGCCATTCCAACGAGTTCTCCTTTTTCATAAACGGCACCATTTCCAGAGGCTCCTCCTACGATATAGGCTCCTTTCCCTACATTTGGAAAGATTACGTAACCGGCAGACTCATCTAAAAGCTGCTGCACTCCGGCATCTTTTTGCACCAGTGTTTGCAGCGCTCTCTCGGCATCATTGATAATTTTCTGTTGTTCTGAATTCTGCGCACTTACTGTACCTGCAATAAGCAACAGAAATATTGAAGCAAAAGCTGCCTTTCTCATACCTTTTATTATTTTACATTAAAAAGGCTGGCTAAAAAGCCTTTTACGTCAACCTGAACCCGTTTCAAATTCTATAAAATCTAAGGTTAGTATTTCAAGATTCTGAAATAAATTCAGAATGACGTTTATAAAGCTTTTTTGACAGCCTCATTCTTCTTCTTTACTTTGTGTACTAATCTAAAGGACGATAGTCAAATTCCTGTCCTCCCACAGAAACGCCAATCATAGCACCAGCTTTTGGAATAATAGCTACTCCAATTCCGTCACGAAACTGAAGTGCCTCTGTTGCTCCCTCATCCCAAATAACGGCAGAAGCGGCACCTTCAAACTCAAAATCACCAGATTTAAACCTGTTCAAAGCTTCCTGTGTTTGAAAAACTATGAGTTCCCGAAAGGCTTTACCACCAATCTGGAAACCTATGTCAATCTGCCTGAGTTCAGAATAGCCGGCTACCTGCCCGTCCTGGTATACAATTCCGTTACCGGCGGCACCACCAAGAATGTAAGCTCCTTTTCCTACATTTGGAAAAACGGCATATCCTTCGGCATTTTGCAGAATTTGTTCCATGTCTGGATTATTCATCTTGAAAGCTTCCAGCGCATCTTTCGAATCACTTTTAATTACTTCCCTTTTCTGGTCATCCAGTAATTGGTCTTCATTTTGAGCTGTAAGGTTTCCGGTTATAAATAGTAACATAAGACTCATTACAGCTGCGTATAACTTGCCTGAAATAAATTTCATAACTGTTTGCATTTTTAATTAGTTCCTACAAATTAGTGATAACCATACGTAAAAAATGTTAATTTCCCGTTATTTCACTAAACCTTAAGCTTTTACAAATAGTAAAAAATTCTTCGGAAGAGATTCAAAAAGGGTAATTTCAGAAGCTTTTCTGAAAATGACTGCCAAAGCCTAAAATTAAGAAGAAGTACCAAAAAGAAATTCCTCAACCTTTTGCATATCAAGCGCCGGATTTGCTCCATTTTTTGAGGCTACCAATGCGCCCACGGCACAGGCATAGTCAAGAGCTTTCTGTTCCTCTTCTCCCTTTAATATTTTGGAAAGCAGAGCAGCCAGAAATGAATCTCCTGCACCAACTGTATCGGCTACTTTTATTTTGAATCCGCTGTTATAGAAAAACCTGTCTTTTGATAATAAAACTGCCCCGTGGCTTCCTTTGGTAATGCAAATTTTTTCTGCAGAAGTATTCCCGGCAATAAAGTGAAGGTTTTGTTCCAGGGAATTGTAAGGAGAACCCATCATTTCGGCGATCTCATAAAGTTCGTCATCATTGAGTTTTATAAAATCTGCTTTTTGTAGCAGTTTCAGCAGTAATTCCCGGGTGTAATGAGGAGGGCGCAGGTTAATATCCAGCACTTTATATGTCGCGTTTTCCAGCAGCGAAAATAAAGTTTCCCGGCTCACTTCGTCCCTGCAGGCGAGGCTTCCGAAGATAAAAGCACCGGCATTTTTTACCAGTTCCACCTGCTTTTGTTGCAACTCAATTTTATCCCAGGCGGCAGGAAATGCTATATCATAAGTTGCAGCACCACGTTTAGAAAGGCTTACATTCACCACTCCCGTTGGAAAATTTTTATCTGCCTCCACACAGGTCGTGCCGACCCTGTTATTTTTAAGATAATCCAGTAATTGCCGGCCTTTTTCATCTTGCCCGACTTTACTTAAAAGTTCTGTTTGAATTCCCAGACTGCTAAGCCGCGACGCCACGTTTAATGGTGCACCGCCTATTCTCTCTTCATCTGGAAAGACATCAAAAAGGACTTCTCCAAAACAAACTGCTTTTAACTGCTTTTCCATTCTTCTGATTACATTCGGTTTAGAAACTGTTTATTAAATGCCATTTTTCGATACTCATTTACCGACAACTTTATAGATCATGCTGAATTTCCTCCTTTTCGGGAAATATTTTCTGATAAGAATTCCAGTTCCTGTCCTTTGGTTTCGGGCATGTAGAATTTCACCCACAGCAGCTGAAGGATCATCATAAAAGTAAATATCATGAAGACTACAGGAGCGCCAATGGAATCAAACAAAAACGGAATAAACGAGGGAATGAGGGCCGCGAGAATCCAGTGAACCGAAGAACCAAATGACTGCCCGTTAGCGCGCAGGTGGTTAGGGAAAATTTCAGAAATAAATACCCAAATCACAGCTCCCTGGCCTACAGCATGGGCAGCGATAAAGACGAAAAAGAAAACAGGCACATAAAATCCCGGCCAGTTTAGCTGAAAAGCCAGCGTGACAAGCCCCAGCGAAAGAATGTATCCCACAGAACCAATGTACATGAGCTTTTTCCTTCCTGATTTATCAATTAAAGCCACCCCGATAAGGGTGAAAATTAAATTTATCAAACCAATACCTATACTGCTCAAAAATGCCGAAGACTCTTCAAGGCCCGACATTTCAAAAATGCGCGGGGCATAATAGAGAAAAGCATTAATTCCCGAAAACTGGTTGAAAAAAGCGATAAAAAATGCCAGTAACAACGGGTATTTATATTTGGACTGAAAAATACTTTCGGCACTATCTTCTTTTTCATGATTTGCAACAATGGTGGCAAGCTCTTTTTCTGAATCATTTTCAGGATAGATCTTTGCGAGAACTTCTTTAGCTTTTGGGAAATCATTCCTGTAGATCACCAGCCATCTCGGGCTTTTTGGCACCGTAAGCACCAGCAGCGTATAAATAAGTGCGGGAAATGCCTCCACTCCTATCATCCACCTCCATGCGGCTTCGCCCACGTCGCGCAGGAAATAATTTGAGATGTAGGCCACGAGAATCCCAAAGACAATGTTGAACTGATACAGTGCCACAAGACGTCCCCTTTTTGAGGCGGGAGAAATTTCAGAAACATAAGAAGGTGCCGCAATGGTGGATACTCCTACGCCTATTCCTCCCAGAAACCTGAAGATGGCGAAAACCACAGGATCATTGGCCAGGGCCGAGCCTACTGCCGAAGTTACATACAAAACTCCTATCCAAAAAAGGGTGTTTTTACGACCGATTTTGTTGGTGGGAAAAGAACCGAAAATTGCTCCCAGGACAGTCCCCCACAACGCCATGGACATAACTACGAGCCCGTGATAAAGATCACTTGTTCCCCATAAAAGCTGAAGTTGTTTATCGGCTCCGGAAATTACCACCGTATCAAATCCAAAAAGAAATCCGGCTAAAGCCACAACAATAGACCAGTAATATAATTTTGATGTGTTCATTAAATTGGAATTTTCAAAAATCAGGAATCTTAAGTTTATTTTTCTGTTAAGAGACACTTCTGCACTCTAATAGCCAATATCGTGAAAAACCGTAGAACATTCGGTAGCTACTGCTGCTTTTCCTGCAGAATAAACAGCTAAATAAAAATTTAACCTGAAAAAAACAGACACCTTTCTTTTTGGATTGGAAAAATTATATACATTTGTTTTTATTTAGAATTAGTCTTAATAAATGAATTGGACTGATTCAAAAAAAAGAGCCATACAGCGGCAACTGTATGACTCCGGTAAAACACTTTTCAACTGTTACAATTAAAAAGTAATGCAATATAACCATTTGTCATGGATTTTTGTTCTTTGCTTCCTCTTTGCGGGACAGGCATTTTCACAAAACAGGAGCGGAATTAGCGGTAGAGTCGTTGATGCCCAGGGCGCTCCAATTTATGGTGCCACGGTGATCCTGAAGGAATACAATTTAGGAAAGGCCACCAATGAAAATGGAGAGTTTCGCTTTACCGGGAATTTCTCCGGCACTGTAACTCTTGAAACTTCCTTTATTGGTTATAAAACCGACAGCCGTAATATTCGGGTGGCCGCCGCCACTAACTCTCCCATAGAAATAAGACTTGAAGAGTCATTTTATGAGCTGGAGAGCGTCAACCTTTCAGCAAAAAGCCGAATTCAGGAAATTGAAGCACTCGCTTTTAATGTAGAGGTGGTAAACGCCGAAAAACTTCACCACACGACGCTTGATGTGGGACATGCCCTGGACAGGGTTTCGGGCATTCGCATACGGGAAGATGGCGGCGTGGGTTCGAGGATGAGCCTTTCCATGAACGGCTTCCGGGGGAACCAGGTGAAGATCTTTATTGACGGCATACCTATGGAAAATTTTGGTTCTTCTTTCCAGCTGAACAATATCCCTATCAACCTTGCCCAAAGGATCGAAGTTTATAAAGGCGTTGTTCCCGTAGGTTTGGGAGCCGATGCTTTGGGTGGCGCGGTTAATATCGTGACGAATACCTATGACAAAAGCCATCTGGATGTCTCCTACTCTTATGGATCTTTTAATACCCACAGGTCTAACCTCAATGCCATTTATGTAGGTGACTCAGGATTTACCGCACAATTAACTGCCTACCAGAATTATTCAGATAATGATTACGAAATAGAAGTAGATGTGGCTAACCTGGAAACGGGGCGATATTATCCAGATCAAACTGTAGAACGTTTTAATGATTTGTACCGCAATGAAACCGTGATCTTCAACACCGGACTGGTGAATAAATCTTTTGCTGACCGATTGCTTTTTGGGATCACGCTGGGCCAAAATTATGATGAAATCCAGACCGGTGCCAGGCAGGTGAGCGTTTATGGTGACCGCCATACGCGTGGAAACATCATTATGCCCACTTTAAAATACCAAAAGGTTGATCTTATTGAAGGGCTGGATGTCGCAATTAATGCCAATTATAACTTTGGAAAGGAAGAAATTGTAGACACCGTTCACCGCAGGTACAACTGGTTTGGCGAATATATACAGTATGACAGGCCCGGCGGGGAATTGCGCTATACACATTCAGAATTTGAAAACAACAACGGGGTGGTTTCTGCCACCGCAAACTATGAAATTAATGAAAACCACAGCATTTCGCTAAGCAATACCTATAACACCTTTGACCGCGAACGCAGCAATCTCCTAAACCCCAATGACAACCTTTACCAGCAACCCCAAAAAACCAATAAAAATATTTTTGGGATAGGATATCAGTTTCAGCAGGAAAACTGGAGCATTACCACCTTTGCCAAAAATTATGACCAGATAAATATATTCGATCAGGCGTATAATCCGACCGGAGACTATGGAGATGTGGCCTACAGGCGGAAAAAAGATCATTTCAACGATATAGGATATGGTGCCGCAGGAACTTATTTTTTTAACGATAATTTCCAGGTAAAAGCCTCTTTTGAAAAAAGCTTTCGCTTACCAGAGCCCAATGAACTTTACGGAGATGGCGGGATCCTGTTTGAAGGAAACACTGCACTGGAGCCCGAAAAAAGTTATAACTACAACCTTGGGGCAAGTTACTGGCTGTATTCCGGTGCCTCGCATATCTGGAACTTTGGCACAAATACCTTTTACCGCAATGCAAAAGATTTTATCAGGCCGGTCTTGAACCAGAACCAGGTTTTACAGGTAATGGACAACCTTGCCGATGTCACCAACCTTGGAGTGGAAGCAGAGGCCCGCTATACCTATAATAATTTCTTTAGTGCCGGCGCCAACATTACTTACCAAAACCTAAGGAACAACACCCGTTTTGTAGGTGGGCAGACCAGCGAAAGTGTGGTGTACAGGGACAGGATCCCGAATGTGCCTTACCTGTACGGGAATGCAGATGCAGGTTTTAACTTCAGCAGTCCGTTTGACAAAGATCACCCGGTAAGTATTGGATATAATTTGCTTTATGTCCATTCTTTCTATCTCTACTGGCCCAGCCTTGGAAGATCCAAGCTTGGAGTTCCCGAACAGATCGCGCACGACCTAAACCTCACCTACTCTTTTGGAAAAGACAACAATTTCATGTTCACCCTGGAGTGCAGGAACATTGCCGATGCCAACCTGTATGATAATTTCAGCTTACAAAAACCGGGGAGGAATTTCACCGGAAAAATCAGATACTCATTTTAATAAATCAAAATCAAACCAATATGAAAAAGTTCAATTTATTTTTATTAGCAATTCTTGCATTTGCGGCTACCTCTTGTAGCGAAGATGATATAGATAATCCCGAACCAGGCGGGGAGGAGAATTCCTCTCAATATATTATAGCTGCCACACCGGTAGCTTCGGAAGGAGTAGCAGATTATTTACTTGTCGCAAACGATCTTACTGAAGGATCCATAAGTACTACCGGAAATGGTGTAGAACAGGATGGTACCTACAGATATTATGTGACCAATAACAACAAATTCTTTAGTTTGCTTTACGGCCAGGGAAATCCCGGAGCGGTTACCACCTATCAACTGGATGGTGAAGGAAGCCTCAACATGCTTTCCAATTTCCAGTCTGAAACCGTACAGGCCTTCGCACCGGTAAACGATGACGTGCTTATGATGAAGATCTCCAGGAATGCCGATTCTCCTGTTGCCAGCTGGTATCGTCTTGATACAGAAAACAGTGAATTCGTAGACCAGGGGCAAATCAATACTGCAGACCTTGCACCCGAAGGCGAACAGGCATTTTTCTCCTGGATGACACAGGTAGGAGATAAAGTTTACGCGCCATTTTTCAGCATGAAAGCCTGCTGTAACGATGCATGGGGAACCTCGTATCCAGACCAGGCGTGGGTGGCGGTTTATTCCTATCCTGAAATGGAACTTGAAACCATCATTGAAGATGACCGCACCAGCTTTATTGGACGTTACTTTACCAGCGGACTTTCTGTTGACGAAGCCGGAGACGCTTATGCCTTTTCATCTGGTGTTGCAATGACCAACGGGGAATTCAGCTCCACAAAGCCATCTGCAGTAACCCGTATCAATAGCGGTGAAACAGAATTTGATGAGTCATACCTTTTCAATCTTGAAGAAGCTTCCGGCGGTGCTTACGTGACCACTCACATCTATGCCGGTAACGGAGACTTTGTTGTTACAATGGCTGAAGAAAAAACTTCTGCTTACGCCACCGGTAACAAACTGGCCGTTATCAACGTTTATGACCAAACATTCGAGTGGATCACCGGAATGCCTTCTACAGAAAATATTGGGAATATTACCAGCAACAACTATGTTTCTGAAGATGGAATGGTACATGTTGGTGTTACTTTAGCCGACGGAACCAGCTACGTTTACAACATTGATGTTGAAGCTGCCACGGCATCTCAGGGATTACAGGTAGAGGGTGGAAATATTACCGCTATCAGCAAACTTGACCCTGCTGAATAATTAATTTAGTTTGATTAGCCACAGGCGCAGTATTAAAAAGCTGCGCCTTTTAACCTGAAATACATATGCTCACCGCCACTCAAGAACCCGTGAAAAAGAAAAAGGAGAAGAAAACGGCAAGGAAAAAGAAGAAAGGCAGATCCTACTTCTACAGAATGTCGGCCTGGCTTCACCTATGGCTGGGATTGATATCGGGAATTGTGGTGGTACTGGTAAGTTTGACCGCAGCCATCCTCACCTTTGAACAGGAAATTAAACTATTAACAGAACCTTTCCAAACTGTAGAGCATGCTGAAGGTGCTGAATTTTTGCCACCTTCGGTGCTTAGTGAAAAAGTTAAGGCAGAATATGGTTTTCCTTCAGTATACTCTGTTTATTACCGCGGAGAAGGCCGAAGTGCGATGGTACCATACTATGCCGACAGGACGAACTATCAGGAGGTTTATGTAAATCCTTACACAGGGGAAACCTTACACAACCGAAGATTAAATTCAGATTTTTGGCGCTCCATGATCATTGGGCATTACCAGCTCTGGCTTCCACGAAACATAGGAAAGCCCATTGTTGCGTATGGAACGCTTATGTTCGTGATCGCCCTCATCACCGGTCTTGTCTTATGGTGGCCAAAGCGATGGAACAAAACCACCAGAGACGCGAGTTTCAAGATAAAATGGACTGCCAAATTTAAACGCCTTAATTATGATCTTCATAATGTTCTTGGGTTTTATTCTTTGCTCGTAGCATTGGTCTTAGGCCTTACAGGAATGGTGTACGGGATGCAATGGTTCTCTGATGCCGCTTTTTATGCAGCTTCGGGAGGTGAAGAACGTTCCGGGGAGCGTGTGTCTTCGGACACTACCGCGGTAAGCACCTATGAAATGGCAGATGAAGATGTGCTTTTCCGGCAGGTGATGGCTTCGGGCATTGATCCTTCAGAAAATCAAATTGCAATTCAATATCCCCGCGGAGAGGAAGGCACCTGGAACGTCAATATAAATCCCAGCTTTCAAACAAGATGGCAGGCCAGAAGCACCTTTTACGAACAGAAATCTTTAAAAGAGCTTAAGAAAGATCCTTCTTTTTCAGAAGCGAACGGAGGCGAACAGTTAATGAAACTCAATTATGACCTTCACGTGGGTGCCATTGGAGGAATCTGGACAAAAATAATTGCCTTTTTGGTTTGTATTATTTCGGCCAGTCTTCCAATTACAGGTTTTATCGTGTGGTGGAAAAAGAACCCGAACAAGCGCATTGAAGGATTGAAATTCCCCACTTACACATCAAAAAACAATTAAAATTCAATATCATGAAAAATATCAAAAATTCTGTCCTATTGCTCATGTTCCTGTTCTTATCTGCAGGAGCTGCACAGGCACATGCACTCTACATTGACACAAAACCCGAGGGAGCATCGGGAAAGAACCACGAAGTAAAAGTTTACTACAGTGAATTTGCAGACGGGACTGTAGAAAAAGTGGCCGACTGGTACTCTAATGTGGCCGACTTCGATTTATGGCTTGTACAGCCCGATGGAAAAAGAACCAGACTTTCCACCACAGCACATGAAGATCATTACAGCGCAAATTTTACTCCTGAAATGAATGGAGCTTACAGGCTTGAGATCTCTCACGTTGCCGAAGATCCAGGGGGTGAGACTGCTTATCAGTTCAACGCTTTCGCTCCCGTCGTGATAGGGAAAAAAGCCGGAATGTTACCCGTTACTGCTGAAAGTCCGGAGCTTGTTTTAGCTGAAGAACTTCAAAATACTGATCCCTCAAAAAGGGCATTTAAAACCTACTTTAAAGGAGCGCCAAAAGAAGGAGTTACAGCAACTCTTTTCTCACCTTCAGGAGCAACAAAAGAAGTTAAAAGCAATTCCGAAGGTATTTTTGAAGTAGAACTGGACGAAAACGGCGTATATTTTCTTGAGGCGACGACTTATCACGAAGATGAACCCGGTAAAACATCAAAAGCTGCGTATAATTCGGTTTGGCGTTGTGCAACACAAAAAATAGAGAAGTCTTAAAAATGGCATTTTTGGCAGTAGATCAAAATTATCTTCTACTGTAATAGACCAAGCCCCGGTGATGAAAAATTGCCGGGGCTTTTTTTGTTCAGGAGAATTCAGGCTTCTTCAACAGCTTTAGCCTTATGAGATGAGGACTTTGGAGTAAGCTCTTTCCTGTTGCCTGAAAACCGGAAGTAAGTAAGGGATTTCCATAACCACTCTACCGGCCCCTGCTTAAAGTTTTCCAGCCACCACCTGCTGAACTTTACCTGAAAAATTAATACTCCAATTGCCAGGAATACATTTACCGCGGGCGAAGTTTTGTCAAAAAGATCCAGTCCAAATTCATAGAAAAGCAGCAGTCCAAAAAAGGTTTGCAGCAGGTAATTTGTAAGTGCCATTTTCCCCATGGGGGCAAGTGGTTTTAGCAAAGAGCGAAAAAAATCTCTTCTGAACAGGAGGCTAATACCAGTGATATAGAAAATTGTGAGACATGCGTTGTAAATACTGAAAAGAAGGCCGGCCAGCCATTTTAGTTCGGGAATTACAGTAATTCTTGGGATCGCGGCATAACCCATTAAAAGCATGAAAAAGCCAATGAGCAGCAGCAAAAGAATTCCTTTTTCGGTGAATTTGTTCCACTTCAGGAATTTTAAGATGTTCTTTTCAATTGAAGTGAATAACTTGGTACGACCGGCATATAATCCCAGGAGAAAATATCCAAAAGTCATTAAAAGCCTTCCGCTTTCCAGCTGATAAGCAATTTTAGTAGGCCAGGATTGCCAGTTAGCTTTTAAAACAGCCGCAAATCCTTCGGTTTGCACAAGATCGTAATATCTCTGTGCCTCCTCTTCCATAGGGAAATCTACACTTGCCCTAAATGTTTCCGTCTTCAAAAGATCATAAAGATGCGTGGGAAGGTTGGTGATAAGCAACAGAGACAGAATGAGGATAAAATTCAAAGGAAGGCGCCGGAAAAACATCAACACCACCCCTAAAACAGCATAAATAGCGAGAATGTCTCCACGCCAGATCAAATGATGCACAATACCAATAAGGAAAAGCAGCAATAACCGCCAGATATATACCTTGCTGAAATTAGGAGTTGATCTCCTTCTTCTGAAGTGAAGATAAAAGCTCAAACCAAAGAGGAAGGAAAAAACAGAAAAGAACTTTCCAAATACGAACGCCCCAAAAACGGCCATGGCTACGTGGTCCACCGTGCTGTCATAACTGTAATAAACCTGTGCCGGCAATGCGGCCCCTGTATACCAGATGATCATATGAGCGTACAGGATTCCCGCCAGGGCGAATCCCCTAAGAACATCAATGGTCTCAATTCTTTTTCCTGAAGTTAAAATACTGTTTTCGCTCATACAATGATTTGGCAGCACATCAAAATACATAACGAAATGAGAAATCTATAGGTTTTCACACAAGTTTGGCATGAAAAAGCAGGTTCTTTTTTGCTATTTTCATAAACCTTCCTAAACCGATTTTTCCCTGGCGAGGATTATAAAAGCACTTTGATTTGATGATTTATTTTCTTCAAAAAAAACTTTTTTAGTTTGTAGGTTTTGTCCTACGTTAAATATTTTAACATTCATCACACCCCTCTTTCTTTTACAGCATTATTGTTCCCTACCGCCTCATATTGATGATTTCCAGTTCGTTGAAAAACATATTTAACAGCATAAACTTCAACAAATTATTTTTTTGTTTTAAGAATAGTGTTAATTTCACCCCCGGTTTCTTAAAGTCTGTTAATTTTCAAAATCGAGATCTTTAAAACTGCCACATCTAAATGTTAAGTAAAAGCCCCAAAAAAATTACTATATGAAGTAGAATTACTTATCCATTCCATCGTATGGCTTTAGCATTTCTGAAGCCGAAAAACCAAAATTTTTAAATCAAATAACCAGGCGAAGAAGCAAATCTTCGTCCTATTTCTGTACTTATGAAACAAATCTACATTTCGAAAATTCTACTTTTATTTAGTTTATGCCTGGGAAAAATGGTTTTTGCACAAACTTTTGAACAGGTTCTGCCGCCTCCTCCCGCCCCGCAGTTTATTCCCAATTTTGAAGGAGTACAAAATGGTTCCATTGCTTTTGCCGATGTTGATGGAGATGGTGACCAGGATGTATTAATAACGGGTGGTTCTGGTGATATGGATATGATTCCGAATGAAGGTGGAGGAGCTAGTGCTGTCCTCTATCTCAACGATGGCTCCGGCGACTACACAAAAGTTTCAGGAACTCCCTTTAAGGGAGTGCAAAATGGCTCCGTAGCTTTTGCTGATGTTGATGGAGATGGTGACCTGGATGTATTAATTACCGGTAGTACCGGTGGTATGTATTCGACAATGGGGGAAGGTGAGCCTATTGCCAACCTCTATCTCAACGACGGTTTAGGCAATTTCACAGAACTTTTAAATACTCCTTTTGAAAAAGTTCAAAATAGTTCCATAGCTTTTGCCGATGTAGATAAAGATGGTGACCAGGATGTATTGATAACAGGGATATCCGGTAATGAGTGGGATGGAGGTGTTGTTAGATCTAATCTATACCTTAATGATGGTCTCGGCAACTATGTAAAAGACAATACTAATTTCTTTGAAGGAGTGCAGCGTGGCTCCATAGCTTTTGCAGATGTAGATAAAGATGGCGACCAGGATGTGCTAATCACTGGAATAGCAGGTAATGAGTGGCAAGGAGTTCCTGGCTCTAAGCTTTATCTTAACGACGGTTTCGGAAATTTTGTAGAAGATAATAATACTTCTTTCACGGGCGTGGGATTCAGTTCCATTTCTTTTGCCGATATAGATGGAGATAATGATCAGGATGTATTAATTACAGGTAGGGATAATAATCACAACTCTGTCGCCAAACTTTATAAAAATGACGGTGCCGGAAATTATTCAGAATCCACAGGAACTTTTTTTGAAGAAGTGCAAAACAGTTCGGTGGCTTTTGCCGATGTAGATGGAGATAATGACCAGGACCTGTTAATTACAGGCAGGGATAATAACTATAATTTTATCGCCAAACTTTACAAAAATGACGGCTCTGGTAATTATACGGAAGATCTTAATAATTCCTTCGCAGGAGCGGATTATAGCTCCATTGCTTTTGCCGACATAGATGGGGATAATGATCAGGATGTATTGATCACAGGCGCCGGTAACACCCACAATCCTGTTGCTAAACTCTATGTAAATATTGGTGCCGGTACTTTTTTAGAACCCACAGGGACGTTTTTCACAGAAGTGGAAAACAGTTCTATCGCTTTTGCTGATATAGATGGAGATAATGACCAGGATGTGTTGATCACAGGCTATAGTCAATCCAACAGAACGACTATCACCAAACTTTATAAGAATCATGGTACTGGTAATTATTCAGAAGTCACCAATACTCCTTTCCCAGGAGTGCACCGGGGATCCATAGCTTTTGCTGATATAGATGGAGATAATGACCAGGATGTGTTGATTACAGGTTATAGTATATCCGACAGAATGTCTATCGCCAAACTTTATAAGAATAATGGCTCCGGAATTTATTCAGAAGTTGCAGGGTTGCCTTTTGCTGGAGTGCAGGAAAGATCCATAGCTTTTGCCGATATAGATGGAGATGTTGATCAGGATGTGTTGATGACAGGCTATAGTCAATCCGACAGAACCTCTATCGCCAGACTTTATAAGAATAATGGCTCTGGAATTTATTCAGAAGTTGCAGGAATGCCTTTTGCTGGAGTGCGGAATAGTTCTATAGCTTTTGCCGATATAGATGGAGATGATGATCAGGATGTGTTGATCACAGGCCGTGATAATTTAAATAAAATTATTGCCAAGCTATATAAAAATGATGGCTCTGGTAAATATTCAGAAATTACGGAAACTCCTTTAGTGGGAGTGCAGTACAGCTCTGTAGCTTTTGCCGATATAGATGGAGATAATGATCAGGATGTGTTGATCACAGGCCGTGATAATTCATATAAGATAATCGCCAAGCCATATAAAAATGATGGCTTCGGTAAATACTCAGAAGTTACGGAAATTCCTTTCGTGGGAGTGCAAGAAGGATCCGTTGCTTTTGCTGATGTGGATAAAGATGGTGCCACCGATGTACTGATTACAGGATATAGTAATGAACACAAGCCAATTGCCAAGCTTTACAAGAATGACAGTGCCGGTAATTTTTCGGAAATTGTAGGCTTGCCATTCACAGGAGTAAAGGGAAGCTCCATAGCTTTTGCCGATATAGATGGAGATGGAGACAAGGATGTGCTTCTTACAGGTAGCGATGGCAAGGGTCCCATTTCTATATTGTATAGGAATACAACTTTTACATCCATACCCCCGGAAATAGATGAAACCGGACCGGTTGTGCAGACTTTTTCTCCGGCGCATCAAACTACAGGTGTTCCTCTGCAACCCACCTTATCGGTCACCTTTGATGAAGCGGTAAAGCTAAATGCAAGTGGAACCCTAACACTGGAAGATACTGATGGAGTGGTACAAACTTATGATCTATCGGTTCAGGAAGACCGGGAAAAATTTATCCTTTCTGAAGATAAGTTAAGCATATCGCTTGAACTTGATCAAAACCTACCTGCAAATACCACTCTTTCTGTGGGGATCAGTAGTGGTTTTGTAAAGGACGAGAAGGATAACAGTATTGAGGCATTAGAGGCGAGCAGCAACGCCTGGACGTTCACTACAACTAAGCTGGATCAAAGCATCACTTTCCCTGAAATTGCAGACAAAACGTATGGAGATCAAGCTTTTATTTTAGGAGATGAAAAAACCGATCAGGATTTAGTGGTAACCTATACTGCTAAGGATCCTGAGGTAGTGGATATTACTGGAAATAAAGCTACTATTTTGAAAGCCGGAACTACTGAAATTACGGCGACACAAGAAGGAGATGAGACGCGTTTTGAGGCTACCCCTGTAACACAGACCTTAACAGTAAATAAAGCAGAGATTACCGTTGCAGCAGATGTGAAATACAAAATTTATGGAGAAGAAGATCCTGAATTCACATATCAAATTATCACCGGGGAATTAGTAGCAGAGGATACCTTTACAGGGGAACTAAACCGTGAGACTGGTGAAAATGCCGGTGTTTATACTATTGAACAGGGAAATCTTACCTTAAGCAGTAACTACAATCTTATTTATAAAAGCGCAGATCTTGTCATCAAAAAAGCTGAAGCCGTAATTACTGCCGAAGCTGTTCAGACCTTTACTTACGACGGAACGGCTAAAAATGTTGCAGCTGAACTGAACCATTCAGAAACTGTTCTAAGCTACAGTCCGCAGCAAGGATTTACCAATGCGGGAACATATGAAGTTACTGTTGCTTCAGAAGAAACTGATAACTATTTGTCAGCTTCCAAAAATGTTTCGCTGGTGATCGAAAAAGCCGAAATTGAAGGAGTTATTTTTGAAGATGACAGTTTTGTGTTCGATGGAAATTCCCACAGTATTTATGTGGAAAACCTTCCTCAAGGTGCTAACGTGAAGTATGACAATAACAGCCAGATCAATGCAGGGACTTATAAAGTAACTGCAACAGTAAGCCGGGAAAATTATAACGATCTGGAACTTTCTGCCAATTTGGTCATCAAAAAAGCCGAAGCGGTAATCACTGCCGAAGCGGTTCAAACCTTTACTTATGACGGGACGGTTAAATACGTTGAGGCAAGCCTTAATAATTCAGAAACTGCATTAAGTTACAGTCCGCAGCAGGGTTATACCGCAGCCGGAACTTACCCTGTGGTAATTTCCGCGGAAGAAACTGATAACTATTTGTCGGCTTCCAAAAATGTCTCTTTGGAAATCAAAAAAGCCGAAATTGAAGGAGTGGCTTTTGAAGGTGAGAGTTTTGTCTATGACGGGACAACGCATAGCATTTACGTGGAAAACCTTCCTGAAGGCGCTTCTGTAAAGTATGATAATAATGCGCAGATCAACGCGGGAACTTATAAAGTAACCGCAACAGTGAGCCAGGAAAACTATAATGACCTGGAGCTTAATGCCGATCTTGTCATCAAAAAAGCCGAAGCGGTTATTACTGCCGAAGCGGTTCAAACCTTTACTTATGACGGAACGGCCAAAAATGTTTCAGCGAAACTAAATCATTCTGAAACCGCTCTAAGCTACAGTCCGCAACAAGGCTATACCGCAGCCGGAACTTATCCGATTGTAATTTCTGCGGAAGAAACCGATAACTATTTGTCAGCTTCCAAGGAAATTTCCCTGGTGATCGAAAATGCCGAAATTGAAGGGGTTGTTTTTGAAGATGAGAGTTTTGTGTTTGACGGAAATTCCCACAGCATTTTTGTGGAAAACCTTCCTGAAGGCGCCAGCGTAAAATATGAAAACAACGACAAGATCAATGCAGGAACTTATAAGGTGACTGCAATGGTTAGCCAAGAGAATTTTAACGACCTGGAACTGACTGCCGATCTTATCATCAAAAAAGCCGAAACTGTAATCACTGCAGAAGGTGTTCAGACTTTCACTTATGATGGAGATGCCAAGAATGTAACTGCAACT
>JACLAD010009305.1_pt1 | contig 43957 bp, 38 predicted proteins | sample 8027901 | NCBI WGS metagenome assembly JACLAD01 (sample SAMN15725071, study PRJNA655200) | protist metagenome | isolation source: fluorescence activated cell sorting (FACS) single amplified genomes of... | place: Spain: Blaines Bay Microbial Observatory, Mediterranean Sea | collected 2016-07-05 | reverse complement strand
AGCTAATGGCTCCTCCGGAAGTGGGGGATTACCTGATCTGGTATGCTCGAAGCGGAAAATCTGGAATGAAGTATAGGGAGCTTTTCAAGGCAAAGGTTTTTGGAGGGGAGGGCGCTTCAGCATACAAAAATGTTCAGGATGAGTTTGGCGTTAGAACGTCGATTTCCGCTTGGGAAAGAGGTCAGGGCCGTTCTTTTGATGAGGGCAATGACCTCAAGAGCCTTCGACCGTATGCATTTGGTGATTTCTCAAGTCAGGCTGGATCCGGAAAAAATAGGCCTCCCATTGGTCTAAATGGCGAGCTTCATGGGCTTCAGCGGGGAAGCTGGAAAACAAGTTTGCTTGGGATTGAGAGGCTGAAAAAAGCGAGCAAGCTCGATACCAGTGGCGCGGGAAAAATAGGATACATTCGCTTTTTCGACGAATACCCTGTAATGCCTTTGGTCAATATCTGGACGGACACAGTTGGTCAAAACCAGTATGGCCATCTTGGAAAAACCTATGTAGTGCAGACAGCTCAAAAGATTGTAGAACGCTGCATATTGATGACCACCGATCCGGGTGATTTGGTCCTTGATCCCACCTGTGGCTCGGGCACCACTGCCTATGTTGCCGAGCAGTGCGGCCGACGCTGGATCACCATCGATACTTCGCGCGTCGCTCTGGCGCTTGCTCGCGCGCGGATCATGGGTGCCAAATACCCTTGGTATCTCTTGAAAGACTCAGAGGAGGGCCAGCGCAAGGAGGCCGAGGTCAGGCGCTCCAGCCCCGCGACCCACGCCACCTACAACGACATCCGCCACGGCTTCGTCTACGAGCGCGTGCCGCACATCACGCTCAAGAGCATCGCCAACAACACCGAGATCGACGAGATCTGGGAGAGGCTGCAACCCGCCGTCGAGGCGGCACGGCACGAACTGAACGCCGCCCTGACTGGCCATCCTGCGCCGTTCATAGTCGAAACCGGCGGGCGCAAGGGCAAGGAGATCGACTTCCGCGCCACCAGCGAGGTGAAGCTGCCGAGTGGCGAGACGGCGCCTTCGAACGGCTTCATGGAATGGGAGATCCCGCGCGAGGCGCCACGGGGCTGGCCGGATGCTGCCCACGCTGCGCTCGATGCCTTCTGGAAAGCTCGCATCGCCCGGCAGCGCGAGATCGACGCCTCTATCGCTGCCAAGGCCGACCACGAATACCTTTATGATAAGCCCTACGAGGACAAGAAACGCGTCCGCGTCGCCGGGCCCTTTACCGTTGAAAGTCTTTCCCCACATCGCACCCAGGCGGTGAACGAGCATGGCGAGCTGATCGAGGAGGCCGATGCTGCCTCAGGCAAGCGCGGCAAGGATGCGCAGGAGACCGAGAACTACCTCGCGGCCATCCTCGAGAACCTGAAGAAGGCCGGCGTGCAGCAGGCCGACAAGGCCGACAAGATCACCTTCACCTCGCTCACCCCCGGCTGGGGCGGCGAATGGATCGTGGCCGAGGGCCGCTACATGGAAGGCGAGACCGAGCGCCGCGCCGGCATCTTTGTCGGTCCCGAATACGGCACCGTGCAGCGCGCCGATCTCGTAGCCGCGGCTCGCGAGGCAGCCGAGGGCGGCTTCGACATCCTGATCGCCTGCGCCTTTAACTTCGACGCCCACACGGCCGAATTCCGCAAGCTCGGTCGCGTTCCGGTGCTGCATGCCCGCATGAACCCCGACCTGCACATGGCCGGCGACCTGAAGGCCGGCGGCGGCAACCTCTTCGTCGTCTTCGGTGAGCCGGACATCGAGGTCCGCGAAGAGGGGAGCAAGATGCGTGTCGAGTTGAAGGGCGTCGACATCTTCAAGCCGGCGACCGGCGAGGTGGTCAGCTCCGAGCCGGACGACATCGCCTGCTGGTTCATCGACACCGACTACAACGAAGAAAGTTTCTTCGTCCGCCACGCCTACTTCCCGGGCGCCGACGTGCCCTACAAGCAGCTGAAGGCGACGCTGAAGGGGGAGGTCGACGAGGAGGCATGGGAGAGCCTGAAGCGAACGGTTTCTCGACCTTTCGCACGGCCGAAATCAGGGCGCATCGCGGTGAAGGTAATCAATCATCTCGGAGATGAGGTGATGAAGGTATTGGGGGTCTGAGATGCCAGTGGTGTCATTATTGGCTCCCGTGCCGGAAGAGCATCTGATATCGGGACAAGATACTGTGGCCGAGACCGGTCGCGTCGCATTCGGCTCTCGCGCCTGGCAAGTTTTCCGCGATTTGGACGAACTTCGCGAGGGACAGCCGATCGACGTATTCATTTATGCCTCCTATCCGGCGTTGAAGCTTCCGCCGAAAGTGCGATGGAAGGGACGCTACATCGGTCATGTAGACGCTGTCGGCGGGGCGCATCCTAACGGAATGGCGAGCCGACCAAAAACTACGGGTGGTTATGAGGCCGACAATAGTGGCCATTGGGCTATCTTTTGGGAGCTGGACCACCTTGCGAAGCTTCAAAAGAATGAAATTCTTCCAATGTCGATCTTCAGAGGTTTTGGTAGCAATAAGGTTTATAAATCTAACTTCGTTCCGGAGGGTCCGTTGTTGGTTAAGTCGTTATGACTTTTCGTATCGCTGATACGTTTTTCGACAGCCTCACCAAGCTGACGGCTCAGGAGCAAAAGGCGGTCAAGACTGCCGCCTTCGACCTTCAGATGAACCCCGCCAGTCCCGGCCTATCCATGCACCGGGTCGATCGCGCCCGCGATCCCGATTTCTGGACAGCGCGGGTCAACCGCGACATCCGCCTGGTGCTGCACAAGAGGGAAGGCGATACTCTGTTGGCCTACGTGGCGCATCATGATGATGCCTACAAATGGGCTGAGACCCGCCGGATCGACACACACCCCAGAACAGGTGCTGCACAGATCGTCCAGATCCGCGAGACGGTCGAAGAGGTGGTGATCCAGCACTATGTTCAGGAAGCGGTCCGGATGCCGCGCCTGTTCGCTTATGAAAGTGATGATGTTCTCTTGTCATGGGGCGTCCCGGAGGACTGAGCTGCCCCAACTGAGTGCTCCAGGTTAATTGTTAATGCATGGTGGGCCTCCGGTCGATGGACACGATGCTTTCCGGCGCCGGCGGGCGATAGCCAAGGGCGCTGTGGGGCCGGACGGTGTTGTAGTGCCTCCGCCATCGCTCGATCAGGATCTGGGCCTCGCGCAGCGTGTAGAAGATCTCCCCGTCGAGCAGCTCGTTGCGAAAGCGGGCATTGAAGCTCTCGCAGTAACCGTTCTCCCAAGGTGATCCGGGTTCGATGAAGGCGGTCTTGGCACCCACGGCTTCGATCCAGTCTCGCACCTTCGTGGCTACGAATTCAGGTCCATTGTCGGAGCGAATGAACTCAGGCGGCCCGCGCAGGATGAACAGGTCCGTCAACGCATCCACCACGTCGGTGGAGTTGAGCTTTCGATCGACACGGATCATCAGCGCCTCCTTCGTAAACTCATCGATGATATTGAGGATGCGGTAAGCCTGGCCGTCATGCGTCCGGTCCTGGACGAAGTCGTAGGACCACACATGGTGGGGCCGCTCCGGTCGCAGACGAACGCACGAGCCATCGTTCAGCCACAGCCGGCTTCGTTTCTTCTGCTTCTGGGGGACCTTCAGCCCCTCGCGTTTCCAGATGCGCTCGACCCGCTTGAGGTTCACCTGCCAGCCAGACTGCTTCAGCAGCGCCGTGATGGGACGGTATCCGTAGCGGCCATACTGGCGCGCCAACTCGATGATGTCCGCCGTCAGGCGCGCTTCGTCCGGTCGGCCGCGTGGCACCTTTCTCTGCGTGGAGCGGTGCTGGCCCAGCGTGCGGCAGGCGCGGCGCTCGGACACCCCCAGCTCCTGCCGCACATGGTCGATGCATTGGCGTCGGCGCGAGGGGCTTAGAAGTTTCCCTGCGCCGCCTCGGCCAGGATGAGCTTGTCGAGCGTCAAATCGGAGACCGCCCGCCTGAGCCGTTGGTTCTCTTTCTCGAGCTCCTTCAACCGCTTCAGCTGGCTCCGGCTCATGCCGCCATATTGCCGGCGCCATCTGTAGTAGCTCTGCTGCGTGATCCCGACCTGGCGCACCGCATCGGCGACCGGCATGCCTTGCCCGTGCAGCACCTCGATCTGCCGCAGCTTCAGCACGATGTCCTCGGGCTTTTCGCGCTTTCCAACCATCCTGTAGTCCTCCTCCTGACGAGATAAATCTATCTCAGTGGGCGGAGCACTCCATTGGGGGCAGAACACCATAGACCAACAAAAGCCGGTAGGTCGAGATGGTTGCCGGAGGCAAGTTGCCAGGCAATTTTCAGCATGCAGCTGTGGAGGGGCGAGGGCCGGTCGACGCTGAGCTTCATGTAGATATTGAGATTGCGACGGGCCTGCCCAATTGCAGCAGGTGCTGGGGTGTCAGATGCTGACAAGATGTCCTTTGTCCAGCGATAAAGATCCCAGCCGTAGCCCGGGTGATCGGCTGGGTAGAGCGCATCCCTCGTAAGAAGATCGTGGTAGAGACGGCAGGCTTGCTCGTGGCGCCCCGCCTTGCTGTGGTTCCGTGCGGAAAGGATCTCGTGGCGTCCTTTCTCCGCGAGAGAGAGCGCGAACCGACGCTGCTTCTCGAGGATATCGTCCCCCTCTGGCAAAGGCAGGCCCTCGAGCTCGCCGGCAAAGGTCGAAAGGCGCGCCCTGTCGTTCTGACGGGCGGCGCGCTTGATGAGATCGACAAGACACCAGCTTAGGGCCCGAACATCCCAGTCATCGGTATTAGGACCCGCCATCGCCTCATTTGCCAGGGTATAGGCCTGATCGAGCTCTCCCGCCTTCCGGAGGCGAAAAATCTCCTTCGGGTCGCTCATGCGCTCATCTCGACGGTCAGAATTTCGATTACGTCGCGCAGCAGGGCGGATGGCTCGCGAACATGCCCGACCGGCTGGCACTTGGTGAAGACATGCTTGCCGTTGTAATAGATGTCGACCGCAGCCTGCTCCCCCTGGCGCTGGAAGCTGTAACGCTGAAACCACTGCCTCTGCTCAAGTCCTGCGACAGCAATCGCGTGAGCCTGCATTCGGCTCGAGAGCTTATGATGAAACTCCTCCAAGAACTGGTGTGCGAAACTTGGCCCCTGAACCTCGCTGGTTGCAGCGACCGCCGGCGTTGACTCCGGAAGAGCTGCGCAGCTTTTGCCGACCATGCCGGAGAGCGAGGCCCTCAGCATGTCGGTCAGCTCGCCCGATTGCGTAGCAATGACGCGAGTGATCTTGAGCTTGCCGTTGTAGCAGATGTTGATCCTTGCCTGGCTTTCGCCACGGCGAAAGAAGTAGGCTTCCTGGTATTGATTATGATCGATGCCTTCGATCTCGATGGCTGCTCCAGCCAGGAGGGCCTTAACCCGCTGGCGGATGGCCTCGCGGAAATCAGCTGGTGCCGGCTGGCCTGTATCGCTCGATGCTGTGCATTCAGGCTCGGCCGTTGCGAGGCGCCCTGGTGTTGCGGTTGCCTCGACATTGGCAGGAGTGGTCGGCGCACTGAGAAGATCTGGAGCGAGACCCGCGGTCTTGATGCCGGAGCCTACCTCGATCCTCGGTGGATCGAGAAGGAAGAGGTGCGATTTCGCGCGCGTGCATGCCGTGTAGAGCCAGCGAAAGTAATCGGCCGCCAGCGGATTGCCCAGCGAAGTGCAGCTGACAATGGCAGTGTCCCACTCGCTACCCTGTGCCTTGTGGCCGGTGATCGCGTAGCCGAACTTGACCCGCAGCGCGTTGAAGAATGGGTCATCCATTAATGCTTGATGGAATGCCTGTGGGTCTTTCCTGAGGTCGGCATACCTTTGACAAAAGTCGACGTAGAGCGCTTTGTTCTCGTCCGAGCTGAGCTGAGGCCGGTCCTCGTAGAGGAGGTTCTCAAGGATGTTTGTGGTAACGAAGGCTGCAGACCCATCGACCAGGCGCAATCCGAGCTCTGCCTCCCTGAACGAAAGTTCCACGGGGATCTCTTCGACGACCCCGGTTTCCTCGTTCTTTCGGCGAAGCGCGACCCAGCGGACCTTGCGATCGCCCGAGATGGACCGGACGAACGCGAAGTCCCCGTTCGCGATACGGATACCCGAAACATTGGTGTTCTTCACCACCATGAGCTTGTCGCCCGGGGCGGCTTCGGGCTGCCCGGGAAACAGACGTTCACGGATGGAGCGGTTGAACATGCCGGCCTCGGCGTTCGACCGAGTGATGACGACGGAAGAGTTGTTTACGCGGTTTCCGGATGCCTCGAGAAAGGTGGAGACGACCTGGTCCCTGCTGATACGATCGACGTCCGCCGGCTTGGTATCGAATGCCAGCTTATTGAAGACACCGCTTTCTAGGCTTTCCCGCAGGGGTTGGACATTCCTGAGAATACCGCTGTCGGCTTTCTGACGAACGACATCGGAAAGTTCGTAGTCGAACACCCGAACGCCGAAATTCTCCACGAGGTAGTCGACCGAGAGGGCTGGCGAGAACGACATGCCGACAGGCGGCAACTGGGCATCGTCACCAAGGAGGATCAGCTTCTTTCGATGCTTGTTGTTGTCAAAGTTGACGAAATGCATTAGGTCGCGCAGCACGTAACCTGATCCGAACTGAAAGAATTCCGCTTCCGAGTATTGATCGGAGATCAGGGAGGCCTCGTCCGTGATAAAGACGGTGTCCGCTGGTGCGTCGTTCACTGCCAGGCTAACGATGAGCTTGTATGTCTCGGAGCCTTCCACACCCTCGGTCTTATACTCTTCGATCTTGTCAAAGTCGTAGATCATTCCGTGGATGGTCGAGACGTCGGCTTGGGTTTTTTCCTGGATGACCTTGGCCGCTCGGCCCGTGGGGGCCGAGAGCGCGTATGTCCGGTGCTGAGCGCGCAGCAACTTGATGAGGGCATCGATCAAGAAGGTCTTACCGGTGCCCGCATGCCCCTTGAGAAGGAACACATCGTGATTGTCGCTATCGAGGAAGTTACCTAGTTGGATAACCACCTCGGACTGCCCGCGCGTCAGATTAAAATCGCGGAGAAGGTAGAACAGATATTCGGCTGAAGTTGTCAGACCGTCATAGGCAAGTAAATGCGTGTCCAAATGCATTCGGGCGCGTGCCCCTCCTAGCGAAACCAATGCCTTTCCGAGACGTAGGGCTTGGCGTGTAAGTTAATTCAAACAGTAGCCAATCACGAGGGACGCGAAGCATCAACCCTGCGATGTAGAAGTCACGGTGCAGAGCGCAGATAGCGGCCTGAGAGTCCAGCCTCAACCTCCGAAATACAAATGGAAAATTGCCTTTAAGCACAGTTTGCCGCCGCGTGTGTCCGCAGTTGTGTCATGGCCTTGGTCTCAAGAGCAAGCAGAACGTGCACGTGGGCGTTGATCCAACCTGCGGGCGACTACGTCGTGGCGCGGAGGCGGGCGCATTGAGCCAAGCTACACAGGTCGGTTGTAGACACGCCGCTTTTTTTGGGGTGGATAATCGGGAAAAGATTTTCGTGGTTCGCGAGGTGGTCCCATGTCTTGGGCAGACGAAACACGAAGGTTCTAAACATGACAACATCGCCGACCCACAGCCAAGTCCTGCAACTCGTCAATACGGGTTTCCTGTTCTTTTACGTTCACGACGACGGCACGACTTGGTTTTGCCTCAGCGACGAGAGCGCTGAAATGAGCGGGCGCCTTCTCATCCGGCCTGACTGGAACGAGGGCCCGGACGATCGACCCGGTCTGATGCCAGTTATTCAGATGTTCAAGGACGAGAAGACCGGTTTCTATGCCGAAGGCCATGAGCCAGCCATCGATCGCCTGTCGGTCATCTATAAAGCTCTTCGCGAGCGGCTCTCATCCGCCAAGGTTTTCTATCTCGATGAGGGTCGTTGGATGCTGACATCCTCGGGCTCCCCCCCCGAGCATAGCTGAGGCCAGCATCGATCTCTTCAATTCAGGAAGGGCGCGGGACATGGATTGGAAGGGCTGCTACCGGTTCTATGTGCATGCCGCCAAAATCGCGCCCACGGGACTGGGGAGGCAATGTTGCGAATCCGCTGCAGGGAGCGCTGGCAACCGGCTCCAAGGTAGCCTGCGATGCTTGCAGTCCGCTTAACGAGCGCTCTTTACCACCTGCACCACGACGGGGGAGGAAAAGGTGGGCGTAGATTTACGGGAGCATGAGGCACGGCGGGGAAGGGGCCCAGCCAGCCGCTGGACCTCTGGTCTCCAGGAACAGCAGGGCTGGATGCGAGCTCTCCCAGTAGCATAGCGGTAATTGACACCCTGTAGAGTTGAGTCTCTCACTGGGTCGAGGCAAGTTGTTCGGAAGGATCTGTGCATGCAATTGATTGGTGATAGGTATCTCTTCTCGGCCTCGGACCTGATGCGATTTTCTGGATGCGCACATGCCACCGCGCTCGATCTGGCCTATGTGCAGGGAAGCGGGCCGACACCTCGGCAGGACAGCGAAGATGCAGCTCTGTTGCAGGCGCGCGGGGATGCTCACGAGGCCGACCATCTGGCGCGCCTGAAGTCCTCGGGGCGCAGCATCATCGAGATCTCGCGCGAGCAGTCGCTTACGGATGGAGTGGCTGTCACCCGCACCGCGATGGAAGCGGGGCCGGACGTCATCTTCCAAGGGGCTCTATCGGGAGGCGCCTGGGGCGGCTGGTCAGACTTTCTGGAACGCACGGATCGTCCGTCGCAGCTTGGCGACTACTCCTACGAGGTGGCGGATACCAAGTTGAAGCGAACGCCACATCCGAAGCACCTGCTACAGCTCGTGCTCTACTCCGACCTCCTTGCAGACCTTCAAGGCGTCGTGCCCGAGCGTGTCCATGTCGAACTTGGTTCCGGGGAACGGGCCTCTTTCCGCCTTACGGAATATGCTGCCTATGCCCGCCGCATGCGCGACCAGCTCGAAGCATTCGTCGCTGCGCCATCGCCGACGCGGCCGGTGCCGTGTTCGGATTGCACGCTGTGTCGCTGGGCAGACCATTGCGAAGCGACGTGGACCGAGACCGACAGCCTGTTCAACGTCGCCAACGTCACAAAGCAGCAGGTCGCCAAGCTCGAGGCTGCTGGTATCAGCACCATGGCCGCGCTTGCTATGAGCGAGGAAAAACCCCGTGGCATGGCCGAGGCGAGCTGGGACCGGCTTCGCGTGCAGGCACGGCTGCAGCAGGCCCGCAAGTCGGGCGAACCGAGCGTGGAATTGCGGCCGAGCCAGCCGGGAAAGGGGTTCGACCTTCTGCCGCAGCCACAGCCGGGGGACGTGTTCTATGACATCGAGGGAGATCCGCATTTCGAAGGCGGCCTCGAATACCTGCACGGCCTCTGGTTCGACGGTGAGTTCTTGGCGATCTGGGCGCACGACCATGCCGAGGAGAAGGCCGCGTTGGCGCGGCTGTTCGATTGGTTGCGCGCCCGGCTCGAGGTATACCCGCAGGCGCGCATCTACCATTACGCGCCCTACGAGGTCACCGCGCTCAAGCGCCTGACGACGAAATACGGCATCGGGGAGGTGTTCCTCGATCGGCTGCTGCGAGAGCGACGCTTCGTGGATCTCTACGCCGTTGTGCGAGGTGGGCTGATCGCCTCCGAGCCAAACTACTCGATCAAGTCCATGGAGGCCTTCTACGGCGTCGAGAGAGCCGGCGAAGTGAAGACCGCCGGGGGCTCGGTCGTCGCCTACGAGGCGTGGCGCGAGAACGGTGATCAGAAGATACTGGACGAGATCGAGGACTACAATCGGATCGACTGCGTCAGCACCGAAATGCTGCGCGACTGGCTTGTCGATCTGCGGCCAGAAGTTCCCTGGCCGGTGCTTGAAAGCAAGGCCGAGCAGGAAGAACAGGAGGATGCTGAACTGGCGGCCCTGCGCGCACGGCTTGCGGCATCCGATCTGCCCGAGGACCGCCAGCAGCTGCTGTTCGATCTGGCTCAGTTTCACAAGCGCGAGGCGAAGCCCGCCTGGTGGGCGCTGTTCGAAAGCTTCACGAAGGAGCAGGACGAGCTGATCGACAGCCTCGATGCGATGGGCGGGCTGGTGCCCCTTGGTGCGCCGGAGCCGGTGAAGAGATCCGTGGTCCAGTGCTACGCCTTCCCCGAGCAGGAAACCAAGATCCGGAAATCGAACCGAGCCAATGCCTCGATCCCGACACCCGAGGGGTCCAAGACCGTCACCGTCACCGACCTCGATCGCAAGGCACGGCGTGTCTGGGTCAAGACCGGGGCTGCGAATGCCGCCCTGCTGCCAGGGATCACAGGTCTGCATCCGACGCCACCGCTCGACACCGGCATCATCGCCGAGGCCGTGCGCGATGCGATCACCGACCAGTGTGAGACACGGGCACGCACGGCCATCGATGATCTGCTCTCGCGTTGCGCGCCGCGCTTTCGCTCGGGCCCACGCGCTGACATCTTGGGCGAGCGAGACACGGTCGAGGGGACCGTTGCCTCGGTGCTCGACCTTGATGGCGGCGTGCTGCCAATCCAGGGGCCTCCCGGAACTGGCAAGACCTACGTGACAGCCCACGCCATTCTCGCGCTCGTTCGCGCAGGTCGCCGCGTCGCGGTCGCCTCGAACAGCCACGAGGCGGTCAAGAACGTGCTGCTGAAGGTCGTGGAAGAGCACGGCTTCGACGATCCCGATTTCGACGTGATCCACAAGATCAGCGATGACCCTTATCCGGAAGACGAGATCCGTGTGCGTCGCACCACGAGCAATGCGGAAGCGGCCGAGAGTGGGTGTGTTGTGGGTGGCACGGCCTTCTTCTTTGCCCGACCAGAGAACCGGGGGCAGTTCGACACGCTCTTCGTCGACGAAGCAGGGCAGGTGGGTCTTGCGAACCTCGTGGCCATGGCTACGGCGGCGAGAAACGTGGTCCTGGTGGGCGACGCCTGCCAGCTGCCACAGGTGATCCAAGGCGCGCATCCCAGCCCACTGGACCTATCCTGCCTCGAGTGGATGCTGGGTGAGCACCACACGGTCCCTGCGGATCGGGGCATCTTCCTCGGGGTCTCGCGCCGGATGCACCCTGCGTTGTGCGGCTTCGTTTCGGAGCAAGTCTACGAGGGACGCCTCCAAAGCCATGCTGACTCTGAAACCCAGTTCGTGGATGTTGACGGACTGCCGGGGGCAGGGGCGCACCTCGTCCCCGTGCCGCATGAGCGTAATGCGCAGATGTCGCCCGAGGAGATCGAGGCGATCGCTGCGACGGCGCGCAGGCTGCTGGGAGGCCTATGGACCGACAAGGAAGGGACCGTGCGTCCCTTGCGCGAGGCCGACATCATCGTGGTGGCGCCCTACAATATGCAGGTGAACGCGTTGCGCACGGCTCTGCCGTCGGGCATCCGGGTCGGCACCGTCGACAAGTTCCAGGGTCAGGAAGCGCCGGTCTGCCTTGTTTCGATGACCTCATCGAGCGGCGACGACATGCCGCGTGGACTCGACTTCCTGCTCTCGCTCAACCGCATCAACGTAGCGCTGTCGCGTGCCAAAGCGTTGGCGCTGGTCTTCGCCGCGCCGCGCCTGCTCGAGGCGAAGTGCGAGAGCATAGAAGACATGGCGCGCGTCAATACGCTCTGCGCTCTTGCAGAGCGGAGCGTCACCGTATCGGATCGCGCGGAAGCTGCGGAATGAAAGAAGAGGCCATGCAAGAATACGTGTTTCGTCCGCAGAGAGCTCAAGCCCATGGCTATCCGGTCGACGATGGTTTTCTCGTGAAAGCCGGGTCGACCGCCATGCGAAATGGATTGCCGATGGTGAAGCGGGATCGCGAGGAGCGGGATCGTCTCGTTCGCATCGGCGTCCTCGTGCCAGACAGCGATGCCGAGTTGTTCAGGTTCGCCCGGGATTATGTCTGCAGCAGTGCGAGCCAAGCCGGCGGTATCGTGAAAGATGGCAACTGCAGTGGTCCTCAGAGTTGGAAGAGCGTGGTCTCTGGGAAAACACTTCAAGATGATCTGAGGAACCCCGCATGATCCGCTTTCTGCATTCGTCCGATTTGCATCTGGGCAAGCCTTTCGGCCGTTTTCCAGAAGATGTCCGCGTGCGGCTGCGACAGGCGCGACACGAAAGTCTCGCGCGACTGGCATCGACCGCTCGTGAGAATGGTGCAACTCATATTCTGCTGGCAGGTGATACCTTCGATCAGACGACACCGGCGCCAAAGGTCATCAGGCACGCACTCAACGAGATGAATGCCGCGCCGGACCTCACCTGGGTCCTCATGCCGGGCAATCATGACCACGCCAACGCGACCGAGCTGTGGCGCAACGTCGCGCAGGACGCACCCGAGAACCTCATGCTGGCTCTTGAAGCAAAACCTCTCGATCTCGGCAATGGGGCGGTCGTGCTGCCGGCACCGCCCACGGAGCGTCATCCCGGGCGCGATCTCACCGAATGGATCGATGGCGCTGAGACTGGAGACGCAATACGCATCGGCCTCGCGCATGGATCGGTCACCAGCTTCGGCTCGAGCGAGGAGGGCGGATCCTCGATCATCGCACCAGATCGAGCGAAGCGGTCCGGGCTGTCATATCTCGCCCTCGGCGACTGGCATGGCCAACTGAGCGTGAGCGCGGAGACATGGTATTCAGGTGCACCGGAAGCCGATGGCTTCAAGCATGACGGTGCAGCCGCCGCGCTGCTGGTTGAGATCGAGGGACCGGCGGCCAAGGCGCGAGTCACGAGTATGCCGACGGGCACGCTAAGCTGGCTTAGAGTGACGCTCGACCTGACCGAGGGCGACGATGTCTTAGCGATGCACGAGGCACTGCTACCGGACCTCCCGGCACGCCCCATGACATTGATGGATCTTGTGGTCACCGGTCGTGTGCGTGCAGCCGACCGCATCTCCCTCGAAAGGGCGATGCGGGACGTCGGACATGACTTCCTATGGCACGCAGTCGATTTGAACGGGCTCGGATTGGTGCATGACACCGATGATCTGGACGCCTTGGACCGCCAAGGAGCGCTGCGCGCTGCAGCAGAAACCCTCGTCCGTGAGGCTGCCGACGAAAGCCTCACGTCCGCGACGCGAGAGACTGCGCAGGCTACTCTTTCGGCGCTGTTCGCCTTCGCCCTGGAGACCTGACATGAAGCTGCGCGCCCTCCATCTCGTCAACGTGCGGAAGTTCACTGGCCAGCAGGCCTCAATCACCGGTATCGGCGACGGGGTCACCGTGGTCTCCGAGGCAAACGAATTCGGCAAGTCCACCTTCTTCGATGCTCTTCATGCCCTGTTCTTCGAGAAGTATTCCTCTGCCGCGAAAACCGTGAAGTTGCTGCAGCCACGCGCTGGAGGTCCTGTCGAGATCGCCGCTGAAATTGAGACCGACGACGGCGCGTTCCGCGTTGAGAAGCGCTTCCTGAGCCGTAAGACAGCCCGAGTCATCCGGCTGTCAGACCAGACGACGATTGCGCAGGATGACGAGGCAGAACGCTGGGTCGCCACTTTGCTCGGCGGAGCCGGGGAGGGGCCTGCGGGACTCTTGTGGGTGCGACAGGGGCTCGTCGGGCTCGAGCCCGAGGGCAGCAAGGAAAGATCCCTGCAGATGGAATCCCGGCGCGACCTGCTGTCGTCTGTCGCAGGGGAGATCGACACGATGACCGGTGGGCGTCGCATGGATCGTGTGATGCGTCGTGTGGCCGAAGAGTTGAATGCCATCACGACAAAGACAGGCAGGAAGGCTGGACCGTGGAAGGCAGTTGCAGAGGAGGTGGCTGACCTCGAAGCACGTCTCGCCGACCTCGAAGCCAAGGCGCATTCTCTCGACGACGCCCTGCAGGCACGCCGGTCATGCGAGGCAGAGATGAAACGCTTGGACGATCCGGAGGCGAAGACTCGTCGCGAGGCCGCGTGTGCGTTGGCTGAAGAGGCCATGCAGACGGCCGAGGCTCATGCGGCACGGCTGCATCAGGCTGAACAGGCGCGCGACTTGGCGGCCCTGCGGGAAAGCGCCGCGCGCAGGGCGCTGGACGATTTCCTCGCCGCTCAGGAAGCCCTGCGTCTGGCTGGTCTTGCGCAGGAAGCGACGCGTGCAAGGGCCACCGACGTCGCCGCTCAGGTGAAAGCTGCTCAGGCCAATGCCGTGCAAACCCATAAGACTCATGAGGCGGCAGAGGCTCAACTGGAGGTCGCGCGCACGCGCTTGAACCTGGCACTGCGTCAGGTCGGTGCCCGGAGAGCGCGTTTGGATGCGGAACGATTGGCGGGCGAAATTTCGCGGGCTGAAACCGAGGCCCGTCAACGCGACCTGGCTCGGGCGCGCCTGAGGGCCTCGAAGGCCGATGCAGCCTGGCTGCGCCGAGCAGAAGCGGCCGAGCTGGAAGTAGGGCGGCTCGAACAGGCAGTCGCGGCCCAATCGGCCAAGGCTCGCGTTGCGTATACAGGCGGAGTCAGGCTGACCCACCAAGGACACCAATTGCACGATGGCGAAACCATCTTGCTTGGTCCGGAGGCCGAGTTCGATCTTCCAGGGATCGGGCAGCTGATCGTGACGTCAGCAGGGGGGCAGTCGGCGCAGGAGATTTCCCAAGAGCTGGAAGAAGCGCGTCAGGCGCAGGATGCGATATTTGGCGAAGCTGATGTTGCATCCATCTCGGAAGCGCGGAGGGCTACCCTGCAACATGAGGAGGTCAGCCGTGCGGTGGATCTCTCGGACAGGCTGCTCGAGAGTCTTGCGCCTCAGGGTATCGATGGGCTGAAAGCCAAGAAGGCGGAGGCCGACCTCATCGCCAAAGAAGCCTCTTCCGAGGATCTGCCGCCGCGAGAGGAACTCGAAGCAGATGTCGAGGCCGCTAAGGAGTTGGAGGCGGCTGCTCGTCAAGATGACGAGGCCGCAAGACGACACCTTGCGCAACTCCGCGAAGATGCCGGAGCCGCGCAGGCTTCGGCGAAAGCTGCGCAGCGCGACCTTGATCGCGCGATTGCTTCTGCCGGTGCAGAGGAAATGCGCGAGCCTCGGCAAGCCGATCTGCTTCGAGCACACAAATCAGCCGAAAGCGATTGTAAGGCCGCAGCAGCAGTCGTTGCCGAGTTGCAGGCCTCGGCGCCTGATCTCCAAACCCTCAGAGCAGACCTTGACCGCGCGAAGCAGGCGATAGCCTCGGTTGCGCAACGACGTGTCCAGACATCCGAGCGACTTGCCTCCTTGTCTGCCGAGATCCGTGCGCTTGCTGGCGGAGGTGTTGAAGAGCTTCGTGATGAGTGCAAGGAACGGCTCGAACAGGCACGCCTCCGTGAAGCGCGTTTTGCCCGGACAGCCGAGAGCCTCGCGCGCCTTCAATCCGCGCTCGATGCCGAGCGTTGTGCGGCCAGAGATGCCTATTTCGGTCCCGTTCGGGAAGAACTTAAACCCCTGCTATCCATCCTGCATGGAGGTGCGGACCTTACTTTCGACAGCGACACTCTCCTGCCAGCAGCGCTTTCGAGGGGCGAAGAGGAGGAAATAGTCGAGACCCTCTCCGGGGGCACCCAAGAGCAAATTGCGATCCTTACCCGGCTGGCGTTTGCGCGTCTCTTCGCACGCCAAGGGCGCCGCATGCCGATCGTCCTGGATGATGCGCTTGTCTATTCGGACGACGATCGGATCATCAAGATGTTCACAGCACTGACTCGCGTGGCCGCAGGCCAGCAAATCCTCGTCTTCTCCTGCCGGCAACTCGCGTTTCAGGATCTGGGGGGGGGAGCGCCCCAGAGTGACGCTGCAGCCTGCGTGAGAATAATGGCTATTTGACAGCACGCTGCGCGCCGAAATGGTGCACCTCATCCGGTCACATGGACGTCTCCCAGGCCGAAGGGCCTTATGGTTTACGCTCAGGATCTATTGATTTGTTTGCTGTCGCGGCGGCAGCGTGATTCACCGACCTGAACTGACGGGGGACATGCAACGGAGGTCTTCATTGCCGCGAGTTATGCCGGCTTCCTTTGGGCTTGGATGCGATCCCGTGCCCAAAAGACCGTCGCTTACAAGACCACGCGGTAAAACTCTCAGTTCCGGTTGAGGCCCCCGGGACCGCGGCTCATGAGGATCTGCTTGTAGAAGCTTTCCCGCTCTAGGATGACTTGGTCGGGCGTTCGGGCCGGGTGTTCCTCAAGAAGCGCTATGCGGAAATGCGCTCGACAGTAGTCGAGACCGACATCCTCGCCGATCAGCTCTCGCAAACCGACGTTATGGCCGTGACCCGTCATGGCGTAGGTGCTCCATCTGGACCAAATCCCCTGGTCACCGCAGGCTGATCCTACATAGAGACTGCCGGTGCTTCGATCCGAGATAAGGTAGACACCTTTGACGTTCTCGAGGGCGGCGCGCCAGTCGAGCCGGCCATTCCGAACCAGACTTTCGAGTTCAGGAAATGGCAGGTCAATCCGGCCATAGCCCGGAAAGGGGCGCCCGGAATAGGGCTCCGGCAGGACCTCCTTCACCACGAAGCCGGGGAAGTGGTTCTCGAGGCGTGCACGAGTTACTCGATCACGGTGCACATAGTGCAGCTTCAGCCGGCCCTCCAAAGCGCTCCCGAGATCCACCTGCTCTACCTCGTAGTGATCCGCATGGCGCTCGATGACATCGAAGATGCCGCCAAACATCCACGTGTCCGGCTCAGGGTAATATTGGGCCAAAGCCAGGATGCGTGGGCGGTTGAAGTCGTTCTTGCCCGGCCAGAACTCCTGCCACCCCCTCCATTCTTCTCGGCTTCTCGACCATACATCCAAAGGATGATCCGTGCCGTTGTGACGAGCGAAGTGCACCTTGTAGTTCCGAGTGTCGCCGACCGGCAGGACGTCTTGCAGGTAGATCGTCATTCTACGGAGCCTCCCTCTGTTCTTTCAGTGCGGCCTTCGCCTCGAGGCTGGAGATGACGACTGAGCACCTCCCAGACCTCGGGCTGGTATTCCGCCAGTGCCGTTTCCAGAAAGACCCGTTCGTCGACGCCGCAGGTCTGAGCCAGGGCAGGAATACGGTCGATCGGCACCTTGGTCTGTCCCTGCTTCATCATCGAGATCACGTTCGGCCGTGAGTAGCCAATGCGCTTGGCGATCTCCGTCTGCGACAGCCCGGAAACCCGGATGGCCGACGTCAGGAAGCGGGCAGTTGAACTCTCGGACATCTCTGTCTCCCGGCTTTTCATTGCTTCATGCATCATGATTGGTCTCCTCTTCCGCTTGCCGGTTCAATTCGCGTTCGGAGCGCGCCCGGCTGTCGAGCTCGGCCTGGCTCATGCGTGCCCAAGTCACACCACGGACGATGCTCCATCCGCCACGGCCTTGACTGGGCCGCCGCCAGGCCGGGTCCTGCATCTCCTGAAGCTTCTCGAGCGCCTCTTCGAAAGTGGGCACCTGGATCTCGTGCCCCTTTTCCCCGATCGTGAAGCCGCTGCGGCGTTCGAGGCCGGGGTGAAACACTGACCCGTCCTGGGCTTGCGGCACGAAGATCGGCTCGTAATACGGCACGGTATCATGCTCTGGCTCGTAAGTCGGGCGTGCCGTCCTCCAGATGGAGGGGTAGAAGCAATCCCGCTTGGCCAGCCACACCTTCGCTTCATAGGCCGGCACCAGTCCGTTCTGCCGTGGCAGCTCGGGAGTCTTACCAGACAGCATGTTCCGCATCCGGCTCATCTTGATCTCTCCGAACTTGGCGAGTGCCTCAGGCTCGACAGGACGGTCGTGATCCAGCGCCCATCTGTTTCGAGCCAAGAGGATCGTGTCCTCCAGTTGCGGCGCGCGGCCTTCGCCCAGCCACAAGGCCAGAGGGCACGACTTCAGAAAGGCGTCTGCCGTCTCGACCATGTCCTGAATGCGCTGAGCCACTTCTTCTTCGGTCTCGTGCTCGCGCACCGATAAATCGATGCCGTAGCGTGCATAGGCGCTCAGGTTATGGAGCATCTGCCCGAGAGGCCACTCGGAGTAGGCGTGGAACTCATTCTCCTCAAGATCCTCGCGCCAAGTGGAGCTTCCCGACATGCCCAACGTGCCAATGAGGTGCTTCATTCCAGCTCCGGCAGCTTTCGGGCCCGTGATCTGCTCGAGAAAATTCCCGGCGCCGCGCACAATCTCGACCAGCGTCACTGCGGCGTCATTTTCGTAGTCATAAAGCTGCTGGAACATATGACGGCGCTCTTCGAGATCCATGTCGCGTGGCTTCTTCTGCGCCATGATCAGGCTCCCAGCTTCTGGATTTTCTGGAGGAGGGTCGCACGCGCTTGGTCGAGGCGCGCCGCGTTCGTCTTGACCGACAGCAGGTCACGAGGCTTGCGGCCGAGGAAATAGGCGATCCGCTCGGCGCTCGCTCCGCTGGGGTGCGGAAGACCAGTCAGGATCTGGTCCTTCCGGATTCCCGCGCGTGGCGCGACATGCTCCAAGGCTTCGCCGACCTTCGGGCCGAGCGGCACGAACAGGGCTTCAGGCAAACGGCGCATCTCGTCTTCCAGCCAGGTTTCGACCTGCTCGCGCAGGAGCGGCACGCGCAGCATGGACGGAGCGCCGGAGTAGTTCTTCCCGTCAATGAAGACGGGGTAACGAAGCGCCGAGGTGAAATGCGCGAGATCCGAGGCTTCTCTCCACAGCGAGGCCGTGGAGGCGAGGCCCAAATGCCGGGCCACGCCGATGTCATCGAGCATAGCGACCAGGTTGGCCCGCATGGGGCCGGAGAAGCTGGCATGCACCTTGGCTGCTGCCAGCGCCTTTTCGGGCGGGGCAGACTGCTGAAGCTGCCGGTGGCACACAAGCAAGGCATTTGCCATCTGCTGGCGCCCAGGAGTGATTCCGACGATCACTATTCTTGCGGTCGAATTCACATGATCGAAGGGAGCATAGGCGATGTCGATCTTCTTTACCCCATACAGAGCCGTGTTCATGCGGAGCTTATCCGGCATTCCGATCTCTGCCTTGAGCTCATGCTCTGTCAGGGCTTGAAGGGTGGGAAGGAACCGTTCTGCGGGAGATTGAAATGTGTTTTCCATGATATCCTGTTTCAATGAAAAAGGGGACGACGCGCAAAGGCGACAGTGATGACTTGGCTTTCTGACGCAACGACATAGACCTTCCGGTAACGATCAAGGTTTTTGACGGCAGATGGTCCCAAGTCGCGCTTGAGATGCCGCAGGCTGGTCTTTGAGAAGGCGAACTTCCGAGCGCCTTCACCGGCATCCCGGCTTTCGCCATAGTCCAAGAGCAAGTTGACCAAGGAAGTCGGAACAGAGCGCTCCGCAGCACGATGCCAAGCGTGACGGGTGAAGAGTGAAACACTTGCCATGGCGCGCCTCAAGTGGTGACTATTGATCTCACTTCAGACGTTATAGAGCGGCTAAATCTTGGCGTCAATAGTTATGATGATGGTCTTCACTCCAGACGCAGCTAGTGGAGCCGTTCTCGGGGCAGGCCTTCCAAACGGTTGGGTATCACCTGAAGGCACCTACGGCGGATCGACGCCCGTCCGCTTTCTCGACGCCTCCCAAGGAAGAGAGCGTCGAAAAGAAGACAGGTTCTTTCTTCCCCGGTCCCACAAGAGGCTCTTGGGCTTATTCCAACTGCGAGCTTCGAAGGAGACATCTCGCGCTTCTCAGCGGCGGTATCCCGCCAATGGCACGCATCGGGAAAACATCGTGTTCGATGGCTCGACAAATCCGACGAGTGTCTTCCGAAAGCCACGCTGGGACATTTGGGCTGTTTTCATCACGGAAGGAAAGAATGCTCGAGCGGCGCCCCTTGCTGCATCGCAAGACCGCTGCGTGAACAGAGATCATAACAAGCCAGGCCCTCCGATCTCGATCTGGCCTTCATGCGCCACACCACCTGATGACGGACAGTCGATTCAAATGTCTCAGGGGCGCCGAGGGGCCATGTTGTAGCCGACATCTCTGTCGGTCGCTTGTCGGTCCATGGCTTGAGCTTAATCTTATTTAGATCAGCTGCTTAAGGGGATTGTCGGCTGTCGGTCCATACGGCGGACCAAGCGCAGTAGCGACGAGTCAAACCGCCATCCGCTCTGATGGAAACGCGCCCAAGTCCCGTGCACCGACAACTGACAAAAGGTGCACGACATGTCCCGCAAAGCCCAAACCCCGACCTCCAAACTCAACCGCGACGAGCTGTTTCACGGCCTCAAGGCCGCCGAGAAAGGCAAGTTGCGCAATCTGACTGAAAACGAGCAGGACCAACTGATCGCGATGCTCGCCCTGAAGGACTGTCCTGGAGCTCTTTGCGTGGAGGGGCTGATCCCGCAGGGCTCGTTCCCCGAGCGACTCTGCAAATTCTTCCTGAAATCGGATGCAAGTTACGCGCTGCCGCTGTTCCAGCTCATCATGATTGCCTCATCCTACCTGACCCAAGGCGGAGCAGCTCTGTGGATCAATGGGCTTGGCCGTCAGCGTCCAATCCTGTGGACAATCGCTCTCGCTTCGTCCGGCAGCTCCAAAACCCTCGCGACCGATAAGGTAGCGGAAATTCTGTTGCCGAAAGGGAATGACACCCCCCTGCGGATGTTTCCTACCGGGTCAACCGACGCCCAATGGATTATCGATCTGAAAGAGAACAACGGCGCCTACTGGTATCAGGACGAGGCGGGACAGCTGTTCCAGAATATCCTCAAGCATTCGAACTACACCCGCATCAAGCCGTGGATGCTCGATGCTTATTCGCACAATCCAATCGCCAACCGCCTCAAGGGCGAGGAGACAAAGCTCGAGATCGAGGACCCGCACTTCACCTTTTTCGGGCTGAGCGTGCGGGAGACATGGGCGCGGAACGTCGATGCGGCGAGCATGCTCGACGGCTTCTGCCAGCGCTTCAATTACGTGATCGCAGAGCCGCGGACGGACACCGACATGTTCGATCATTTCCTGTCGTTCTGCGGTGACGGGATCGACGCTTGGAAGGCCGAACTCGGGGAAGTCTGGGAGGCCCTGTGCGCACAGGAGAACGCTCTTGGCACCTACCAGATGGAAGAAGAGGTAATGCCGTTCCTCAAGGGGTGGTGGCGTGGCCTGCGGACCAACTGGGGCGACGGAGCGCTTCCCGCATCCTTCATCCGGCGCACCGGGTTTTCCATCCTCAGCTATCTCGTGGTCCTGCACTTCCTGCTTGGGAAGTCCCGGCATCCGATCGACCTGGAAACCGCCGAACTGGCCACGAAGTATGCGGAATATCACCTGGAAAGCACGCTCCTGATGATGCGCGAGTATGGCAGCGACCAGCGGGACCAGATCTGCAAGGTCGCCAACCTGCGGGAGGTGATGATGGCGGATGGCGCTGCGAAGGTGACCATTCGAGATATCCAGCGGCGGCTCAGCAAGAAGCAGAGCAAGGAGCTGTCGAGGGACCGGATCGCGCAAATTCTTGAGGCACTCGATCGGCTGCAATTCGAGCCGGATCTCTTCGAGGGGGCGGGTCGCGAAGGGGCCGATCTGTCTGAAACGTGCAGCGCAAAGTCGGCGCGTCTCATGGAGCGCTTTTTGCCAATTCGAGATCGGGCCAACCAGCGTGAAAAATGGCGAAACGAAAAGCGGATGCAGGTTCTTTTGGAAAGGCATCGCAAGCAGAGTGACAGCAAGGTCCATCTCGTGTTGAACCCGCATTGTTCGAAGGGTTCGGATTCCAATGTGGTGGATATTTCTATGGATCGGGGCGGTGCCGGACGAAAAGCGTCCTGACAAGGACCTGCAATAGTGCGCGAGAACTATCGCGCACTATTTCTCTTCATTTTTTTTCTGTCCTGCCGATCCGGACCCATCTCCCGGTCATGAGCAAGACACTATCGAACCTCCGCAAGACTGCCGCTCGTCGGGCAGCCATGCCTGTCCTTACTGTTCCCCAGATCGCGAAGCGGTGGCGACTGGACCCCGATACTGTGCGTCCGATCCTCCAGGGCCACGGGCTACCTATGGTTCCAGGACCTTGGCGCCATCCCCGCTACGCTTTCATGGACATCCTACGACTCGAGGGTGTTCAGGGAGATCAGCTTAAGCGTCCGGACGACTTCCCTGACCTCTCCGAGCCGCTGATAACAGCAACCGAGCTGGCCGAGCAGTTCCTATGCGTGCCAGCGACCATCCGGAATTACGCGGCGCAGGATCGCATACCGTCAATCCGCCTTGGCGGCTCGATCCGCTTTCGCCGCGGCGACGTGCTGGGGCCAGGCAATGCTGATTGAGCCGTTCGGGACCGGAATCCGCAAATACAGCCGAGCGACGAAAAGTGAGGAAAACGCCCGGCGACACTCACCTCAATACGATTCGAGCTCATATTCCTCATTTCGTTATTTCAGTGCCGAAATTCGAAAATATGACCTCAAAACGCATCGATCGGCAACAATCAGTTTCACGTAAAAATATTCAACAGGAGAAAATTATGATGTATCTGGACGAAGCCGTCGGCCGACTAGAGGCTGGCGACTTTCCATACTCTGACGCCAACGCGAAGAAGATCCGGGGCTCGGCGCGAAAGTGCCAAAAGCTTCCCGCCTACAACTGTCCGCTCTCGATGATTCCGGTCGATGTCGAGGCCTTCGTGCGCAGGTGGGCGCCGAACATTGCCAACCGGGATGCGCCGGATGGGTTCAAGACCTTCAGTCGGTTCTCGACCTGGCATTCGAACGTCAAGAGCCTCATGGAGCATGCCTCCGGACGACGGGCTGAACGCGATCGCCTCCGCGGTCAGGCAGACGACTGGTCGCGACTCCAGGATCAGGCTGCGGGGCTGATCCGGATGCGCCGAGCCGGCAACAAGATCCAGACGCTCGATCTCATCGCGCTGACCGTTCTCGCGACCGTCGGGCGCGAGAAAGGTGCGCAGCCTCGGGACCTGACGGTCGGTGCTCTGCATCTATGGATGCAGGGGTGTTCGGATCGGGGTCGGAAGGCGGCGATCCGCAAGGCAGCGAGGCTCATCGATCGGCTGCATGCCCATCCCGATGACATTGACCCTGTGCTTCTGCCGCCGCCAATTGGCGACATCCCGAAAGCCAGCCGGCATCGGGTGACGCCCGAGCTTCCCGAGCCCGTGACGCAGGCCATCAGCGGTTACCAGATCATGCTTCGAGAGGGACGGCCCTACGAGGGCCTTCTAGCAGGACGCCGGCGCGAGGGCCTGAGCGAGGCGACGCTGAAGGGCATCGGTGACGAGCTTCGGTGGTTCTTCACCGGCCTGACCGAGCTCGGCCGTCTCCGGGCCGACAGTGCCATGGAGGATCTCGTGTCCGCCGAGAACATCTTCGCCGTCTTCGATGCCGAAACCGCCGAGGAATTCCCCTGGAAGCCATTGGCGCCCCGGACCCTGAAGAAGAATCTCGGCACGGCATTCCGTTTCGCGCGTCAGTATCATCCCGAGCTCTTCGAGGTGCAGACAGAATTCTTCAAGACCGAATTCTTCAGCAACTGGGACACGATGACCGACGCGAACCAGGCGTTCTGCCGCAGGCTGGTTCAGTCGCAGTCGCGCATGGCGACGTTCCTGAACCTGGCGCGGCTGCTCCAACGGCAGGCCGCTCCGCTCATTGCCGATTTCGAGGCCTTGCCTGAGGGCCAAAAGGGCAGGGCGGTAAAGCTGGCGCTCGCCGCGGCCTCGGCGGCGGTGCTGACCTTCCTGCCGCTCAGGGCGACAACGCTGACCCGTCTGGACGTGGTGGGCCAGCAGGCGCACATCACTCTGCCTGCCACCTCGGAGAGTGTGCACTTCGCGATTCCAAAAGGGCTGATCAAGAACAAGAGGCCGCTAGCGGCCGTCATCACGAAGCGGGGGAAAACTGACCCCAGGGCGATCCTGGATTGGTGGCTCGCGAAGGCGCGCCTGCACCTGATGCCTCGTCTCCGGCAGCCTGACCAGCGACTGCTTCTGGGTGGCGCGAACTACAGCTACCTCAGTGAGGCTTGGCGCTACGCCACGGCGTCGGTCGACCACTACATGACGCTGCATCAGGTCCGGCACAGCATCGCCTCCATCCTGATCAATCAGCCGGATGCGGACCTGCATGTCATCGCGGCGCTCCTGAACAACACGCCCAGCACGGTCGCCCGGACCTATGCCTTCTTTGATCAGGAGGCGGCCTTCGCGCGCGGCCAGGTTGGCTTGGACAAGGTCAACAAGGCTCTGGAAGGGAGGATGGCTCGATGAAATACCAGACCACCGAACAGGAGCTTCCGGCGCGCATGCGCCGGTTCCTCGCCGACATCGATGCGGGTCGAGCCTACTTCTCCGATACCCTCATCAAGCAACGCCAGCATATTTCGTCGACCCTGCGCGGCCTGGTCGATGCCGCAAGGCTGCACGGCCTTCCGCTTCAGCTGTCGGAGCGGACGGCGCAGGCCTTCACCTCGCGGCTCGAGCAAGAGGGATGGATCCCCGCGAGCATCGCGTGCCAGCACGGATACCTTCGGAAGTATGCCTACGAGACCGGTGAAGGCATGGATTGGGCGCTCACCAGTGGCCGGTTCGACCGGCGCCCCCTGGCCTTGGTATTTAGCGCTGCGCACTGGACCCCTTACAGGTCCATGCTGGCTGAAATCGAGCAAGGTTGCGAGGCCTCGCTGATCCGTCTGGCAGATCGCTGGATGCGCTACCGTAAGGGCTTTCCCACCGTGACGGATCCCATGGTTCGAGGATTCAAGGCGGATGCCAGGGCATTGAGTGATCTCACCACCTTTATGGGTGCCATCGATCCGGAAAGCCCGGACAACATTGCCCTGCAGCAAGTGCAAGGGAAACGGCGCAATGAGGGCCGTGGAAAAGCGGCGCGGAAGAAGCATCCCCCTTGGCACGATCTCCCCCAGCCATTTCACACAGAGGTGCAGGAGCTGATGGAGCACGCGCAGAAGCCCAATGGCCTCTCGGCAGAACGCATCAAGGCGATCTGCAGCGCCCTGCGGCGCCTGGAGACGGCATGCCGAAAGCGCGGTCTGGCTATAGAACTCACGATGGTCACGGCTCGCGCTTTCGCCGAGGAGGTCTTCGATGCCGATTTGGCCACGCGCAGCAAAGCGGCTTACTGCGATTTCCTCGCCGCCTTTGCCAAGCATGCCGGCTATCCGCGCGAGATCCGCGCGGCGCTGATGGATACGCACAATGCCCTGAAGCTCGAGGCCGAGGGCGACCTGCGCCGGAAGGAGATCGCGCTGACAGAACATCCGCTCGATCTCGTCGGCCTCGCGGAGACTGCTCGGGACTTGCTCGAGCACGCTTTCGAGCAGGACGACGTCCGGGCCCGACGGCGGGATGTCGTGCTGGCCGGCGCCATGGCGCTGCTGTGCAAGATGCCTCTTCGCTCGCTCGATCTACGAAGCGGACGCATCGGCCAGGAGTTCCGGCGTGACAGCGAGGGATGGCTCGCTGCCCTCGAGACCTCAAAGACTGGCGAACGGATCGACGGGCGCCTCGCGAACTGCCTCACACCTTACCTTGATGCCGTGCTTCTCATAGGCGTCGGACCACAGCATCTGTGGAGCATCTACCACCAGCGCGTTGGCACCGCGCTCTTCGGCAACCCCGCCAGGAGCTGGCATCCCTTTGGCGATAACTGGCTGTGGAAGAACATGCGCAAACGGTCCCATCATGGTCCCCACATCGCGCGCACGCTGATCTACGACGCGGTTGTTGCTGATGACGATCTCGACTTGCGTGTGGCTCAGGCTCTCTGCGGGCATGGGCACGAGGCGAGCCGACAGTTCTACGAGATCAACGCCGATCGCTATCGCCGCGAAGAAGGGCTGCAGCGGCTGAGCGAGGCCGAGCGTAGTGTGGCGGCGCCTTAACGGGTCAGGCCACTGCTACGGGTCCTGAAGCGGCCCTGGGCCAAACCGAAGCAAAAGGGCAGGGCCCGCGTCCATGGCTGGGTCGACCTTCGTGAGGTGGGTCTTGAGCCCTTCGGCGCTCAGGAATTGATGCCAAGACAGTCCGATCGATGTCGTTTCCTTCGTGCAGCTCTCCCTGGTGGGAGCAGCACAAAGGAAAGCGCATCGCTCCTCCAAAAAGAAAATATGAAACCGGTTCGTCCGCGAACCCTGAACCCGCAGCCCCGGAAAGGAGGCCGGCTGCTCTTGTGAACCCGACGCATCCTGCGCCGGGAATAAGAGGGAGAACGCAATGTTCGACATCCCCTATGGTGCGGCCAGTGCGCTGCACATCTTCGCTCACGACAACATGGAAGGGTTGCAAAACGCCGCCCTGCTACTCGGGGGGCGGCCTTGGCTGACGCGCACACAGCGCCTTATGGAGGACCTTCGCTCGTCTGCGGTAATCAGTCGGCGCGCCCAACGCGAGGCCATCGCTCTACACGCGCTCCTATCGCTCGAGCACGTCCATGATGAGGACCGTCTGGAAGCTGGCTACTTCGCAGATCTCGATCCTGAGCAGCCCTACGTCGAAGAGATCTGTCTTCTCGCGGATGGGCTGGCCGATGCCATCGCTGCCACCATCGAGCATTTCGAACCGTCCACCCAGACGGCGCACCAGTCCTGCCAGAGGGAGGTATAACCATGTGCGACGAAAATGAGGATCCCCTCAAGGCTGCCATTCTCGACGCATTCGAGGCTGCGCATGCTGTAAGTGATACCCTGCACGCCGCGAATGATAGCTGGACACCGGATAGCCTGCTGCGGCGGCAGGTTGGGGAGCTCGAACTTCGACTCGATAACCCCCGACTGTTCGAGCCGCGAACGCTGGACAGGGTCTATGCCATTTCGCGAGCGCTCAGCCACGCGTCCGAACTGGAATGGGTCACCGAGTTCATCCCCGATGAGCACTGCATGTCGGGGACCCCTGAGCAATCGTTCTACACGGAGCGGGGGCGCGCGATCATGACGGCCTATCTCGACGTAGCCGATCTCCTTAGCGCGTTGCGCCGCGTCAGGGACTTGGTCCAAGCCATTGAGCTTGCGAAGGAGCTTAAAGCCTAAAAAAGCATGCTGCCGATCCGATGACGCTTGGTCAATCCGCGGAGGCGCGATCGGCAGCATGCACCTTCAACACGATATTATACGTAAGCGGTGTTTGAGCCGCACGTTGTAGCTCTTCGCCCGGCTTGCGAGGTGATACCCATCGCAAGGTGGGAGTGCGTTTCGCAATGGGAGCTACAACTGCGTTTCTCAGATCGCTCGGCGTCGAGGTCTTTGAGAGTGGGCATCGGCGGTGGCCGGATGCGGTGAAGGCCCGGGCGGTGGCGGAAACGCTGGAGCCGGGCGCGACAGTGAACGCTGTCGCTGCACGTTACGGGGTGAAGCCGAACCAACTGTCGGCATGGCGATGCCTGGCCAAGCAGGGGAAGCTTGTCCTGCCCGCCGCCGAGATGCCGGATGAGCCGATGGCCTTCGCACCGCTCGTCCTGTGCGAGGCGGGGCCGCCGCAGCCCTCGCAGCCTTCGGGTCAGTCCGCCGACAGGCTGCGCCTCGTCTTCGGCGATGTGACGATCGAACTCGCCGCCGACACCGGGGCGAAGCGCATTGCCGAGATCGTCCACGCGCTCGGAGCGTCATCGCAATGATGCCATCCCATACCGTCCGTATCCTGGTGGCAACGCAGCCTGTGGACTTCAGGAAGGGCCACGACGGCTTGGCTGCGCTGGTGCAATCGGTTCTGAAGGAAGACCCGTTTACCGGCACCGTGTTCGTGTTTCGGGCGAAGCGGGCCGACCGATTGAAGATCCTGTTCTGGGACGGGAGCGGACTGGTGATGGCCTACAAGCGGCTGGAGGAAACCACCTTCACTTGGCCGGCGGTTCGGGACGGCGTGATGACGTTGAACCGGGCGCAGTTCGAGGCTCTTTTTTCCGGCTTGGACTGGCGCAGGGTGAAGGCCTTGGAGATCCGCCGCCCGGCTGCGGCAGAATGAATCAGGCTGGGGAAACGGCGCGCATTCGACGCTGCTTCGGGCTATCCTTCCCCCATGCCTGCCACCGCGACCATCGACCTATCTGCCATCCCCGAGGCACAGCGCGAAGCTGTCGCCGCAGTGCTCCGCGAGCGGGATGTGCTGAGGGAGGCCAACAGGCGCCTCGAGCATCTGGTGGCCGAGTTCAACCATCTCGTCCATGGCAAGCGGTCCGAGAAGCTCAGCGAAGATGAACGACAGTTGGCCTTCGAGGATCTCGAGGCAGCTGTCGCTGAAGCCAATGAGCAGAAGGAGGCGCAGGCGCCTTCCGATCCTCGGCCTCGACGTGCGGCCAAACGCAATCGCGGTAACCTGCCCCGGGACCTGCCCCGCATCGAGCGCGTGATCGAGCCCGACAGCCTGCAATGTCCCTGCGGCTGTGGGCAGATGCACAAGATCGGCGAGGACCGCACCGAGCGGCTGGACATCGTGCCCGCCCAACTGCGGGTGATCGTCACGGTTCGCCCCAAATACGCCTGTCGTGCCTGCACCGATGGCGTGCGTCAGGCGCCGGCACCCGCCGCCCTGATCGAGGGCGGCCTGCCAACCGAGGGGGCCATCGCCCATGTGCTGGTCGGCAAATACGCGGACCACCTGCCGTTATACCGCCAGAGCCAGATTCTCGCCCGTTCCGGCATCGACATCCATCGCAGCACCTTGGCCGATTGGGTCGGCGTCGCGGCATTCCATCTGGGGCCGGTAGTGGACCGGCTGGCAGAACACCTGAAGACCTCGACCAAGCTGTTCATGGACGAAACCACGGCGCCGGTGCTCGACCCCGGACGCGGCCGGACCAAGACCGGCTTCCTTTGGGCCCTGGCCCGGGATGATCGCGCGTGGAGCGGCGACGATCCACCCGGCGTGGTCTACTTCTACGCCCCAGGCCGGGGCGGGGAGAATGCAGAGACGTTCCTGGCCGGCTTCGACGGCATCCTGCAGGTAGATGGATACACAGGCTACAACCGCCTGACCCGCACTTCCCGCAAGGGCGGTGAGCCGATCCGCATGGCGTATTGCTGGGCGCATGCCCGGCGCAAACTGAAGGAAGTGTTCGACCGCGACGGCTCGGAGATCGCGGCCGAAGGGCTGCGCCGCATTGCCGAGTTCTACAAGGTCGAGACTAACATCCGCAGCATGACGCCGGAGCTGCGGCTCTCGGCCCGGCAGGCGCGAACAGCACCGCTTGTCGCCGCCTTTGGCGAATGGCTGCAAGAGCAGCGCTTGCGCATCTCCGCCAAATCGCGCCTTGGCGAGAAGCTCGCCTACATCCACCGCCACTGGGACGGGCTACAGACCTTCCTTCATGACGGGCGCGTCGAGATCGACTCCAATGGCGTCGAGAACCTCATGCGCCCGATTGCTCTGAACAGAAAAAACGCGCTCTTCGCCGGCCATGATGAAGGTGGAAAGGCATGGGGCCGCATCGCCTCTCTCATCGAGACCGCGAAGATCAACGGCGTCGAGCCGTTCGCCTACCTCAAGGCAACACTCGAAGCCATCGCCGCCGGCCATCCGCAAGGCCGGATCGACGATCTCCTCCCCTGGAATTTCAAGCCGTCAAGCTGATCCCACGTGGGGCGCAGGCGTCGCTTACTATTATACCGTCAGAACGTGGCTATAGCTCGATTGACCCGATAGCCTAGTGGCTCCCGGCTGGGGAAAACTCTATTTAGTATCAATATCTTGTGCGTTGTCCGGTGTGGGGGGCATGTCAGCGCACGTTGAGATACTCCGTAGGATCCCGGGAAGCATTTTTCGAGTCAAACCGACTCTCCGAATTTTTTTTCGGTCGGACCTCCTCATCATGAACAAAGTGATGACAGAACCGGAAGCCGCAGAATATCTTCGCCTGAGCGCCAAAACGCTCCAGCGTCGCCGCACTGCAGGACAGATCTCTTTTATTCGGGACGGTGGTATCCGCTACCTCCTCAGCGACCTCGATGCATATCTCATTGCTCGGCGCACTGCTGCCGTTACACCGCCGACCTCTGCTCGCGCGCCGAAATATCGGCGAACAGGCGCGCAATCAATACAGAACCGGGAAGCACTCCTTGACATCCTGTGACTAATGAACTCCTAACGCCGGAAATGGCCAGGTAGACTGACAAAATGAAGAAAAAAGATAAGATTGGGCGATTCACAATTTGCGAAAATCGTGGTGCCCTATTCCTCCGCTGGTGGAATCCGCACCGCAAGAAATCAGAGAGCGAAAGACTCGATGCTACAACGTTAGACGACGCGAGGCGCGTGGCAAAAGGTCGGATCCGAGTAGTCGCCGATCCGTCAGAAACGATCCGCCCGGAAAGCAAGGGCGATCCTACCTTTGGGGAAGTGTGGCTTGCTTTCGAGCAGGAAAAAAGAGAAGCGATTAGCGCAAAGCGCTTCCGCCTTCTAGAAAACAGGCGCGACTTATATTTTAAATCTCATCTGTGGAACGTTCACATGTCTCGTATGGGGCCCGCCCTGCGAGGGCTGGTCAAAGCTCTTCGGGAAGGAACTACTCCGCCTCTCAGGAACAGCGGTAGAAAAGGTGGAACATATATTCCCCAGCCTCTGCACCCGAATACGATAAACGATATTGTGTCGAGCGCGATCGAGGTATGTGCGATTGCAAGAAGCGATGGCGTTTCTGACTATGAGCCGCCGAGAAAGCCAAATATCGCCGGGACTACGCCTCCGCAAGACCGCGATCCCAAGGGTCGTTATATTTCATTTGAAGAGATTGGGAGGCTTATTGACGCATGTCGGCATCAACATATCTTGGATCTTTTACTCTTAGATTTGGGGTGCGGGGGGCGGATCGGAGCTGTTGCGTGCTTGCGGGGCGAATACGTATACCCTGAACTGCAAGTTATAGATCTGCTTGGATTCGGAGCTATTGAAAGCAACAAAAGGAGGCCGATCGTTCCCATCACTGGGCCGATGGAGCGTATCTTGGGACGGTGCATTGAGGAGAGTGGACAGGGATTTTTGATAAGATATCAAGGCGAAGCTATCGCAGAAGGTTCTAAAAACTGGACGCAAATAATTCAGCGCTTGGTGAAGCGGTCTGGGATTGATGATGGCCTCAGATCGAATGAGACGCCAGCTAACTGGTATTCTATTCGGAGGACGTTCGCTGACTGGCTTGATGAGCGGGTCAGCGATGCGGCGATCAGTGCAGTCATGGGGCATTTCGAAGTTTCCAGTCGCACGCGACGGCAGCTTTTTGAGAGCGGAAGCCCGACGACGGAAATTTACAAGAGGCGAAAGCTTGGTCCTGTGCTTGAGGTAGCTGAGGTATTGGAGCGCGAATGGTGGCCTGCGATTCAGCCATATACAACGGTAGACCTCGGATTTGGTAGAGAATAGGTCGCCGCATGATTCCCTCTAAGAAAAAAGTGAATGTTCGCGGGATGTATTGAGGTTCTACTGACTAGATGGTGTCGGAGGCCTCTGCGGCGCAAGGGAATTCAACGGCAACATGCATTGGTCGGCTGAATGCATCCGACAGGAGCATCTCGTTGCGCGGCATTGAGCACCTCCTTGAATCGCCTGACTATCTGGCTACCTGACTGCGGTGCAGTTTGATTGCCGAGAAAAGTGGCTTGGAAATTTACCGAAGGGACACATTGCTAGGTTTGCGGGAGGCTCCTGTGATGTGTTTTGGATTGGCAGGCTCGAGGGCAGGGCCCGGGTTCTGGAGGAAGGAGGGAAGGCTGCCTTTCCCCTCGGTTGGCATCGCCCCAATTTTGTCGATTAGCTTGGATTGCTGCTCGACCAGCGTCTCGTTCGTATACGCGATCCGCTCGAGGTTCTGGTTCATGCGGATGATCGTCGACAGGAAGCCGAACAGCAGGACGTAGATCATGATCGCGCCCAGCGCGACCAAGATGATCTTCGTGGCGCCTACTCCTGGACCGCCAATACCAGCGAAGGCAGCTATGATAGCCAAGGCGAGAAGGACAGCGGCCATAATGTGGAATAAGGACAGGATATTCGCGAAGCCGTTGGCGATGGTCTTATGCATATGCGTAGCTTTCGTGGCTGGTAAGAATGGTTCCAGGCAGCGAGGAAGACGAGGGTCGTGCTCAGCACGATGGCGAGAGCCTTAATCACACCAAACATGGTGGTGTCCTTCCGGATTGGCGGATTTCTCCACTAAGAAATCCGACCGCCCGGAAGGCCTGGCCCGCCGCGAGGGCTTACTCCTTGAAGGTCACGTTCCAGATCTTGAGGCTAACTTCGACGGAACCACCGTTTCCGTCGACGAGATATTCGGCATCGAAGCTGACGGAGCAGCCGTCGGCCGGATTCTCGTCGAAGAAGTTCTCCTTGCGGCACTCTTCTGCGCGCTGGGATGTGCCACGGCCGTCATCGAGGATTGCAGGGTAGCGGCGATTGTCGAGATAGACGACGAAGTTGGGGTCATCCTCATCGAACTGCATCCAGCCGAGGAAGAGGTGGCCATCGAGATTCTTTATCTCGGAGTTGTGCAGTTTCTCGACCTGATTGAGCAGGTCACCGACCGGGTCGGCATGGGCTGCGGCGGTGGCAAAGAGGGAGATTGCGATGGCGGAAGCGAAGGTTCTTCTCAAGCTGGCGTCCTCGATAAGGAAGGGAAATGCGAAGCGGTGATGCCGGATGGTTGCAATGCAGCCATCTAACATCGCCGTAGCGTCTCATTTCAACCTTTGGAGGACTCGGTCGGCAGCTTAGCTGGGTTCTGTCATTGCTCGCCGCGCAGGCAGTGCTCGAGGATATTGCGGCCCGCGGGGACAGAGGAGAAATCGCATCCGTCGTGGTTGTGCTCGGTCTTGCCCATGAGCTTCGTGCCGGGTTTGGGCCTGACTCAGGGTCAAGTGAAAAGGCCTGATACATATCAGTGACTTCCACAGCCGTGCTACATTCTCAGATGCGAACCGCAGCCGGCACATACATTGGACTCGGAACCGCCGGTCGCTGCGTCAGTCAGCAAGGTCGGCTTAGGGCCGTTAGCTGTAAAAGCAGAAAAGGGAGGAGAGCCAATATTTGCCGCAGTCTGGGACGAGGTCCGTTCAGCGCGACCTAAGCGTTGATCAGGAGTGAAAATTTGGTCTTTCACTGAGCCGTTCACAAGCGTAGATCTGCCTTCAGAGCGAGATCGCCTGATGCACGCTGATGCATAAATGATTTAAGTCATTGTTTACCAAAGATAATGATCTAACGGTGAGCCACGTGCACGACGTGCAGATCACGCGGGAAAGCCCGAACTACCGGATCGGCTGAGCCCCGCTTTCGGGTGCCGGCCGGAGGCTGCTCCGGTCGGCACCCCGTATTCTTTTGCCCGTCCCGGTCGCCAGTCGCGTTCGCGTCGGGCATTCGGATCCGGGCCATGCGAGGGCCGCCGCGAGCTCTCTCCGCCGCATAGATATTCAAGGCCCGGCGATCGGTAGTCCTTTCATACCGCCCCGCCGATGAGCTGCGGCCTTCATTCCCGGCCTCCGTGGGTATAGAGCATGGCCCGAAACGGCGGATGGGCATGAGATGATGCGGCAGGACGGAATGCAGATGGCACCGGGGGGCAGGATGGCATCGCTCGGGCCGACCTTGGGGGTGGGCCGATGACCCCGGCCGCGCGCGTCGCCGCCGCGATCGGGGTTCTCGATGATTGCCTTGCCGGGATGCCGGTCGAGAAGGCGTTGCTGCGCTGGTCGCGCGGCAGCCGCTACGCGGGCTCCAAGGATCGGGCCGCGGTGCGCGATCACGTCTTCGACGGCTGGCGGCGCAGGCGGTCGGCCGCCCATGCCAGCGGGGCACAGACGGGCCGGGGGATCATGATCGGGTTGCTGCGCGAGGATGGCGCGGATCTCGATCTCGTCTTCACCGGGCAGGGGCACGCGCCCGCCGCGCTGTCATCGGCGGAAAAGGCGGCCCCCGCCGATCCGCCCCCGGCGGCGGTGGCGCATGACCTGCCCGATTGGCTCTGGCAGCGCTTCGAGGCCGATCTCGGCCCCCGGGCCGGGCCTGCCGCCCTTGCGCTGCGCAGGCGGGCGCCGGTCTATCTGCGCGTCAATCCGCGCCGCGCCGATGCCGCCACCGCGATCGAGGCTCTTGCGCAGGAGGGCATTGATGCCGCCGCGCATGAGACGGTCGAGGGCGCCCTGCGGGTGATCTCGGGCGAAAGGGCGCTGTCGCGCAGCCGCGCCTTCACCGAAGGCCTTGTCGAATTGCAGGACGCCTCCTCGCAGGCCGCGATGCTGCGCTTGCCGCTGCGCGATGGCCAGAGCGTGCTCGATTATTGCGCCGGTGGCGGCGGTAAGGCGCTGGCGCTGGCCGGGCGGACAGAGGTCGCGGTGACGGCGCATGACATCAGCGCCGCGCGCATGCGCGACATCCCCGCCCGCGCGGCGCGCGCAGGCGTGCGGATCGAACTGGCCGAAGATCCCGAGGCGGCGCGCTACGACCATGTGCTCGTCGATGCGCCATGCTCGGGCAGCGGCACATGGCGCCGCGACCCGGATGGCAAGTGGCGGCTGACCCCGGAGGCGCTGCGCGATCTCGCGCAGCTGCAGGCCCGGCTGCTCGATGAAGCGCTCGCGCATGTCGCGCCGGGCGGCGGCCTGAGCTATGCGACCTGCTCGGTGCTGCACGAGGAAAACGACGCGATCGTCACCGGTTTTCTGGAGCGCCACCCCCATTGGCGCCTGTGCGACCGGATGCAGAGATGGCCCGACGAGGCGGGCGACGGCTTCTTTCTGGCAAGGTTCGAGCAGGGCTGAGCCGTATCCCTTAACCCGGTGTTAGTGTTTTTGGCCTTCCTTGTCTGAGAGGACATCGAAGGAGGCAGAGGTGGTCGAACTCGATCTGCCGGCCATGGCGGCCGACGACGGAGATGCTCTCCCGGGCGCTGCGCATCTGGCGGCCATTCTCGGCATGGCCTCGATGGCGCTGGCGGCGGCGGCCCTGTCGCCCGATGGCCACGCGGCGCTCGCGCTGCTGCTGCTCGGCTCGACGCTGGCCTGCGTGGCCGGGCTGTTCGGGATACGCCGCCTGCGCCGGGCGCGGCTGCGCCGCGATCTGGTGCGGCTCGGCGCGCGGATCATCGAGCGCGATACCGTGCCCGGCCTGCTCAGCGACATGCAGGGCACGATACTGGATTGCAACCTGGCCGCGTCCCAGCGGTTCGGTGCGCGCTGCGGCACGCTCGCCGCCGCGCTTTCGCGCCATTTCGCGACGCCCTCCGCCACCCTGTCGCGCCTGCGCCAGCGCGCCGCCATCGAAGGCTCGGCCCAGGACATGATCGCGACCCGGCGCGGCCATCTGCGCCTGACCGTGACCCGGCTGGGGGCGGGGGCGCTGCTGTGGCGCATCGACGATCTGACGGAGCGGACCGGCACCGGCAGGGCCGCCGATGCGCTCGGCCTGCCGATGCTGACCGCCGGCCCGACGGGGACGATCCTCTACATGAACGAGGCCTGCCGCGCCCTGACCGGCGGGCGCGCAAGCACGCTCGAAGCCATATTCGGGCCCGAGCCGCCCCGGCCGGGGCAGGTGCAGCTTCTGCATGGAACGCCCGAGCCGACCGAAGCCATCATGGCCGAGATCCCCGCCGCCGCGGGGCGGCGCGAGATCTATCTGCTGCCGCCCGACAGCGTGCCGCGCGACCCCGAAAGCACCGGGATCGACGGGTTTCCTGTGCCGCTCTTGCGGCTGGACCGGGCCGGGATCATCCTCGATGCGAACCAGGCGGCCCAGACCCTGCTGCCGGAGCCGCCGGGGCCGGGCGCCCGGCTGTCGGACCTGCTCGAGGGTCTCGGCCGGCCGCTGGGCGACTGGCTCGCCGAGGCGGCCGAGGGCCGGGCCGTGCCGGGGCCGCAGTTTCTCAAGCTGCGCGGACCGGGGCGGGACACGGTGCTGCAGGTCACGCTCGGCAAGGCCGACGCGTCGGGCTGCCTCGTCGCCGTGCTCTATGACGCGACGGAGCACAAATCGCTCGAAGCGCAGTTCGTGCAGGCCCAGAAGATGCAGGCGATCGGCCAGCTCGCAGGCGGCATCGCCCATGATTTCAACAATCTGCTCACGGCCATTTCCGGCCATTGCGATCTCTTGCTGCTGCGGCACGACAAGGACGATCAGGATTTCGGCGACCTGACGCAGATCCACCAGAACGCGAACCGCGCCGCCAGCCTCGTCGGCCAGCTTCTGGCCTATTCGCGCAAGCAGAATCTCAGGCTCGAACAGCTCGACCTGCGCGACACGCTGTCCGACCTCACCCATCTGCTCAACCGGCTCGTCGGCGAGAAGGTCAGGCTCACGCTCAACCACGACCCAGACCTCAAGCAGGTCCGCGCGGATCGCCGCCAGCTCGAACAGGTGCTGATGAACCTCGTGGTCAATGCCCGCGACGCCATGGCCCAGGGCGGAGAGATCGTGGTCGAAACCGACAATCTCTGGCTCGACACCCCGATGCATCGCGACCGCGCCATCGTGCCCGCGGGCGAATGGGTCAGGATCCGGGTCATGGATCACGGCTGCGGCATACCGCCCGAGAAGCTGCACAAGATATTCGAGCCCTTCTACACGACGAAGCGGCCCGGAGAGGGCACCGGGCTGGGCCTCTCGACCGTCTATGGCATCGTCAAGCAGAGCGGAGGCTATGTCTTCGTCGACAGTGCGCCGGGGGAAGGCAGCTGCTTCACGCTCATGCTGCCGCATCGCGCCCCCCTGGCCGAGCCCGAACGCCCCGCCCGGCCGGCGGAGCCCGGGCCGTTGGCCCGTCATGCCGAGGGCGTCGTGCTGCTGGTGGAGGACGAGGCTCCGGTGCGGGCCTTTGCCGCGCGGGCCCTGCGGCTGCGGGGGCTCACGGTTCTCGAGGCCGAAGATGCGGAGGCGGCTCTGGCGCTGCTGGCGGACCCGGAGCTGAAGGTCGACATCTTCGTCACCGATGTCATCATGCCGGGCAAGGACGGGCCGACCTGGGTGCGCGAGGCGCTGGTCGACCGGCCGCAGACGCAGGTCGTCTTCGTGTCGGGCTATGCCGAGGATGCCTTCGCCGAGCAGCAGGCGGGCATTCCGAATTCGGTCTTCCTGCCCAAGCCCTTCTCGCTGACCGATCTCGCGACCACGGTGCAATCGCGGATCGCCTGCTAGACGAGGGGTGATCCGCGGCCCCGCCTTGCTAGGGCCGCGCGACGCCGCGGCGCGGGCGTCAGCTCGCGGTGCCGGGCAGGAGCAGCCCGTTGAGATGCGCCGCGCAGCCGGTCAGGGCGGCGTAGTCGTCCTCGATCACCGAGACGCCGAAATTGCCCATGAAGCCGGCAAAGCGCCCCTTGTCGCGGAAGGCATCGGCAAAGCCGAATTCGCGCAGATAGGGCGCGATGGCGCGCGAGACGCCGCCCACGAGGTAGACCCCGCCGAAGGGAAGCTGGATCAGCGCGAGATTGCCCGCCGTCGTGCCGAGAAAACGGGTGAAGACGCGGGCGGCCTCGATCGCGCGCGGATCGCTCTTCTCGGCGCAGCCGGTCATGATCTCGGCCGCCGTCTTCTCGGCCGGATCGCCCGCCTCGACGCCGAGCCAGGCATAGATCCGTTCGAGCCCGCGGCCCGACAGCACGTCCTCGACCGCCGGAAAGCCATGCGCCGTCGAGACGAACTGCGCCAGCCGCAGCTCCTCTTCGCTGTTGACCGGCAGGTTGACATGCCCCGATTCCGAAGGGGTGACGTAGCGGCCATCCTCGGTGTCGAAGACCGGCGTCGCGTTGAAGCCGGTGCCGACGCCGATCACCAGCTTTGCCGCATGGGGCGACGCCTCGGGGAAGGGGATGATTTCGCGCACCCGATCGGCCGGCACATGGCCCAACGCGTGGCCCTGCGCCTGCAGGTCGTTGAGGATCGCCACCGTTTCGGCCCCGGTGGCCCGGCTCAGCGTGGTCTTGTCGATGGTCCAGTCGAGATTGGTCATCGTCGCGCGCCCGTCGCGCACCGGGCCGGCCACCGCGACGCAGGCGCCGATGCAATCGACCCCGCCTTCCTCGGCGACATAGCGCTTCAGCACCGTCTCGAGCCCGGCGTAATCGGCGTTCGAATAGCGGCGGATGCTGGTTTCGAGGATCTCGAGCCCGCGGGCGAGCGCGACGCGCGTGTTGGTGCCGCCGATATCGGCGACCAGGGAATAGGCGTTGTCGGGGTGGGACATGCGGTTTCCTTCGGACTTAGCGGGCGAGCGCGGCGCAGAGGGCGTGAAACGAGGCCTTCGGCGTGCGCGCCTGGGTTTCGAAATCGACATGGACGAGGCCGAAGCGCTTCTCATAGCCGAAGGCCCATTCGTAATTGTCGAGCAGCGACCAGTAGAAGAAGCCGCGCAGATCGACGCCATCGGCGATGGCGCGGCGCATGGCGTCGAGGTGATCGAAGATGAAGGCCGTGCGCTCGGGGTCCTCGACGGCGCCGTCTTCGAGGCTGTCGGCGCGGGCCATGCCGTTCTCGGTGACATAGACCGGCACCGCGCCCAACGCGTCGCGCGCGCGCAGCAGGAAATGATGCAAGCCCTCGGGGTGGATCTCCCATCCCATCTGCGTCTTGGGCAGCGGGCCTTCGACTGAAGCGACCGACGGCCAGGGCTGATCGGGGGCGGCCTGCATCATCGCGCGGGTGTAGTAATTCACGCCGAGCCAGTCGAGCGGCTGCGAGATCAGGGCCATGTCATCTTGCCAGCCCTCGGGCATGTGCGGCGCGAGGCCCGCCAGCGCGCCCTCGGGATAGCGGCCATGCGCGATCGCTTCGAGGAACCAGCGATTGTAGATCTGGTCCTGTATGTCGGCGGCGGCGGCATCGGCGGGCGCCTCCGTGGCGGGCATCGCGCGCTCGAAATTGAGCACGATGCCCAGCTCCTCGCGCCCCATGCCGCGCAGCCGCTCGACCGCGAGGCCATGCGCCAGCAGGATGTGGTGCATGGCCCGCGCCGCGGCGCGGATGTCGCGCAGCCCCGGCGCGTGATGGCCGAGGTAATGCGACAGCCAGGCGACGCACCAGGGCTCGTTGATGGTTGCGGTCGAGGCGACGCGGTCGCCGATGCGGGCGCTGATGGTTTCGGAAAAATCGGCGAAGGCGAGCGCCGTGTCGCGGTTGGCCCAGCCGCCGCGATCGGCGAGCGCGGAGGGCAGCTCCCAGTGATAGAGCGTCTGGAAGGGCTTCAGCCCGCGCTCCAGCACCGCATCGACCAGCCGGTCGTAGAAATCGAGCCCCTCGGGGTTCACCGTCCGGCCATCGGGCATGACCCGCGCCCAGGAGGTCGAGAAGCGGTAGGCGTCAAAGCCGCCGTCGCGCAGCAGGTCGAGATCCTCCTCGTAGCGGTGGTAATGGTCGCAGGCGGTCGCGCCATCCTCGGCCCGCACCACGTTGCCGGGGCCCTTGGCGAAGCTGTCCCAATGGGTGGGGCCTGCGCCGCCGAAACGGTGCCCCTCGATCTGGTAGGCGGCCGTTGCCGCTCCGAACACGAAGCCTTGCGGGAAATCCTTGCGGGTCGGATGCATCTTCATCGCCTTATCTTGGAGCCGGTCCGGTCGAGCGGCCGATGATCAGTTCGGCCTCGAGCAATTCGTGGGCATGCGGAACCTGCGGTGTGTCGATGCGGTCTATGACCATCCGGGCAAGCCGCTGTCCAGCCTCGCGCACCGAAGACCGGGTCGCGGTGAAGGTGGGCACGGGGCCGTCATCGCGCAGGTAGGAGAGCTGGTCGTCATGGGTGATCGCGGAGACGTCGCGCCCGAGCATCAGCCCGGCCTCCTCGATCGCGCGGCGCACGCCGAGCATGCAGATCACCGAGGAGACGAGAAAGGCGGTCGGCGGATCGGGCAGGGCGAGCAGCTCGCGCGCGGCGCGCCAGCCATAGCCCTCGGTCATCTCGTCCTGCCGGGTCAGCGCCGCATCCACCGCCAGCCCGCGCGCGCGCAGCGCCTCCTCGTAGCCCCTGCGCCGGCGGTGGGCGAAATCCATCGTCTCCATGCCGTTGATCAAACCGATCCGGCAATGGCCGAGATCGATCAGGAAGTCGGTGGCGCGGGCAAAGGCGCGGCGGTTGTTGACGTCGACCCAGCAATAGGGCCGGTCGGCGCCCGTCGCGCGTCCATGCACGGCATAGGGCAGGCCGATCTCGTCGAGCAGCGCGATGCGCGGATCGTTCATCCGCGGCGCCGAAACGACCAGCCCGTCGACCAGTCCGCGCCGCTTCATCGACCGGTAGGCCTTTTCCTCCTCGCCGTCATCGACCACCGAGATCAGCATCTCGTAGCCCGCCTGCGAATAGGTCTCGCCCGCCCCGGCGATGAAATCGGCGAAGATCGGGTTGACCATGGCGTGGGTGTTGATTCGCGGAATGACATGGCCGATCACGCCGCTGCGCCCGGTGGCCAGCGCCCGCGCCCGCGTGTTGGGGCGGTAATCATGCGCCTCGGCCGCGGCCAGAACGCGCGCGCGCGTCGCCGCGCTGACATCCGCATAGCCGTTCAACGCCCGGCTGACCGTCGTCTGGCTCAAGCCGAGCAGGGCCGAAAGCTGCTTGAGATTCATTCCGAGAGCTTTCCAAAGCGCTTTTGAAACTGGCGTTACCCTAGGCCACGATCCGGCGCGCGTCAAAGCGCAGTTTCAAGACGGACAGAGCCGGAAATGCCTTGGGATTCATCGGTGGAGGAATGGAAGAGCCCATTGACAGCGCCCGAGGGCTCAGACAGGTTGACCATGTCCAAAGCGCTTTGGCGTGCATTGTCGCGTCCGGGGCACTGGCCATTCATAAGCGCCTCCCGCGCGTGGGGGCGCGGTTACGGGAGGGTAACGCATGAAGACCATCTTTCTCGCGGGCGTCGCAGGCATTGCGCTGGCATCGGCGGCTGCAGCGCAGGATCTGAAATTCCCCGTGGGCGAAGGCGGGTTCGACTGGGACAGCTACAACCAGTTCGCCGAGGCGCATGACCTTTCGGGCGAGACGCTGACCGTCTTCGGCCCCTGGCTCAGCGCCGACCAGGAGCTGTTTGAATCGATGCTCGCCTATTTCGAGGAAGCGACCGGCGCCGACGTGCAATATACCGGCTCGGACGGCTTCGAGACGCAGATCCGCATCGACACCGAGGCCGGCTCGGCCCCCAACATCGCCGTCTTCCCGCAGCCGGGCCTCGCGCGCGACCTCGCCGCTCTGGGCTATCTCGAACCGATGCCCGAGGGCACCGGCGACTGGGTCGCCGAGAACTACGCCGCGGGCCAGTCCTGGGTCGATCTGGCGACCTTCGAGGGCCCAGAGGGCGAAGAGGATCTCTACGGCTTCTTCTACAAGGCCGACGTGAAGAGCCTCGTGTGGTACGTGCCCGAGAACTTCGAGGATGCGGGCTACGAGGTGCCCGAGACGATGGAGGAGCTGAAGGCGCTCACCGAGCAGATGGTCGAGGAGGGCGAGACGCCCTGGTGCATCGGCCTCGGTTCGGGCGGCGCGACCGGCTGGCCCGCGACCGACTGGGTCGAGGACCTGATGCTGCGCACCCAGCCGCCCGAAGTCTATGACCAGTGGGTCAGCAACGAGATGCCCTTCGACGCGCCCGAGGTGGTCGCGGCGATCGAGGAGTTCGGCTATTTCATCGAGGGCGACCGCGTCGCCGGTGGCCGCGAGGCGGTGGCCTCGACCGATTTCCGCGACAGCCCCAAGGGCCTCTTCGACAGCCCGCCGCAGTGCTACATGCACCGCCAGGCCTCCTTCATCCCGAGCTTCTTCCCCGAAGGCACCGAAGTGGGCCTCGATGCCGACTTCTTCTATTTCCCCGCCTATGAGGAAAAGGATCTCGGCCAGCCGGTGCTCGGCGCTGGCACGATGTTCGGCATCACCAAGGCCTCGGAGGCGGCCGACGTCTTCATGCAGTGGCTGCAGACGCCGATCGCCCATGAGGTCTGGATGGCGCAGCGCGGCTTCCTGACGCCGCTGACCACGGTCAACACCGAGGTGTTCGGCGATCCGACGCTCAAGAAGATGAACGACATCCTGCTCGAGGCGACCACCTTCCGCTTCGACGGCTCGGACCTGATGCCCGGCGGCGTCGGCGCGGGCTCGTTCTGGACCGGCATGGTCGATTATGCCGGCGGCGAAGACGCCCAGAGCGTCGCCTCCGAGATCCAAGATTCTTGGGACGCCCTGAAATAAGCGTGTAACCATAAGACCAAGCGGTCGCGACTCGGCTCGCGGCCGCTTCTTTGCATCGAGGATCGGGGAGGGCGCGATGAATCCGGCACTACAGGGCTTGCTGACCATCGTGATCGGCGTCGGCGGCTGCGTCGCCTATTTCTATTTTTCCAACATCGTCCTCGACAAGGTGCTGTTTCCGCCGCGCGGGCCCAATGCCGGGCGCAACATCAACCGCGCCAACATGATCCGGCCCTGGCTTTTCCTGCTGCCCGCGCTTCTCGCGCTGGGCCTCTATCTCGCCTACCCGGTGTTCGAGACGCTGCGCCTGTCGCTGACCCAAAGGGTGCGTGGCGGCGGCTACGAATTCGTCGGGCTCGCCAATTACCAGCAGATGCTGCGCGAGCCGAAATTCTGGGAAGGCTTTTCCAACAATATCCTGTGGCTGATCGTGGTGCCCGCCGCCTCGACCGCCTTCGGCCTTCTGGCCGCGCAGCTCACCGATCGCATAAAATGGGGCTCCATCGCCAAGTCGCTGATCTTCATGCCGATGGCGATCTCCTTCGTCGGCGCGGCGGTGATCTTCAAGCTGATCTACGACACCCGCCCCGCAGGCCAGGAGCAGATCGGCGTGCTCAACGCCGTCTGGCTCGGCTTCGACGGCGGCGTGGGCTCCTTCATCTGGCTGCGCCTCGTGCCGGGGCTGCTGCTTCTGGCGCTGGCCGCGGGCGCGGGCGCGCTCGCATGGTCGCTGATCAAGCCGGTCCTGGGCCGCGAGGGGCGCAGCCCCGGCGTGATCTTCGGCGCGCTGCGCATCCTGGGCGCGGTGCTGATGGCGGCGGTCGTTTTCCTCATGCTGCGCCAGACGCTCGCGGTCTTCACCGCCGAGTTTCCCTATGGCCAGCCGCAGACCTGGCTCACCATTCCCTTCTGGAACAACTTCTTCCTGATGATCGTGCTGATCTGGATCCAGACCGGCTTTGCCATGGTGCTGCTCTCGGCGGCGCTCAGGGGCATTCCCGAGGAAACGGTCGAGGCCGCCATCGTCGACGGCGCCAACCCGTTCCAGATCTTCTTCAAGATCAAGATGCCGCAGATCGTCGGCACCATCGTCGTGGTCTGGACCACCATCACCATCATCGTGCTCAAGGTGTTCGACATCGTCTTTGCCATGACCAACGGCCAGTGGGAGACGCAGGTGCTGGCCAACTACATGTATGACAAGCTGTTTCGCGCCAATGACTGGGGCGTGGGCTCGGCGGGCGCGATGGTCATCATGCTGATGGTCACGCCGATCCTGATCTGGAACGTCTACAACGCCCGCAAGGAGATGCGCTGATGGACAACATCGCCGGCAAGAAATCCGCGCTGAGCTGGGCGGTCAACATCGCGGTCCTGGCGCTGGTGGCGCTTTGGGTGTTTCCGACGGTGGGCCTGCTGGTCTCCTCCTTCCGCACCGGCGACCAGATCGCCTCGTCGGGCTGGTGGAAATCCATGCTGCCCACCGAGCAGAACCTGACGCTTCGGACCGCGGGCGGCGACGAGGCCGAGCTGATCGACGGGCTCTACACCGTTTCGGGCAACCTCTTTGCGCATGAGGGCATCGAGCAACTCGACATTTCCGCCTATGGCACCTCCTCGCGCGATGTCGGCGCCTACGCCCCCGGCGAGACGGTCGATATGGGCGATGGCGAGATCATCGCCGTCGAGGCCAATGGCGATTACGTCTACACCTCCGAAGCCGAGATGTCGGGGCGCGGCCAGCGGGTCTTCGTCACCGCCGAGGTGGCGCCCGAGTTCACGCTCGAAAACTACGACAACATGCTGTTCGACCCCAACAACATCGAGGGCATGTCGAAGGCCTTCTTCAACACGCTGACGGTGTCGATCCCGGCGACGATCATCCCGATCCTGGTGGCGGCCTTCGCGGCCTATGCGCTGGCTTGGATGGATTTTCCGGGCCGGGCGCTGCTGATCGCGGCGA
>JACLAD010010832.1_pt1 | contig 43972 bp, 30 predicted proteins | sample 8027901 | NCBI WGS metagenome assembly JACLAD01 (sample SAMN15725071, study PRJNA655200) | protist metagenome | isolation source: fluorescence activated cell sorting (FACS) single amplified genomes of... | place: Spain: Blaines Bay Microbial Observatory, Mediterranean Sea | collected 2016-07-05 | reverse complement strand
AAGAAAAGGCAGAATATTTTCGGTACAATTATTCAAAACACATTTTTGGTGTTTACTTTTTGTGAAAATGTTTTTTGTTTGCCATAAACATTTTTTGAATTCAGCAATTTTTGTAAAAATGTTTTTTCTGTGCCACAAACATTTTTTGAATACAGCCATTTACGAAAAATGTTTTTTATTTGTCACAAACATTTTTTGTTCAATAAAAATACACATTTTGCATCGTAATGCAGGAATATTTCTAAACATGTTTTTTCTCACAATTATTTTTTGGATTCAGACAAGAAAGAGAAAAGATGCTCGCAAGAAGACGGTCGGCATCCACAGGGCAGATTCGAAAGATGGCGCGCAACCTCCCGCCAATATCGAAGAAGGTCCCCCGCCGACAGCGCTTTAAAGTGTTCAGCGATGAATTAATTGATTGGAATGAACCGCGCAATTTACGACGGGAAATTGTATTGTTTTTTTTTTTGAAAGATATTTGTTTACGAAACCAAATGACTTCAAACAAATGTTTTGTAGGCAATGTTTGAGCACAATCAACAGAAATTGATCAGGGAGCAAGATGAGGAGGACCGGGCAAGAGAACTAAATTGGGAAGAGCAGAGATTACAAGGCGCTCTTGGACCTGTCAGGGTGCGCACACATCACTTTTTCTTTGTAATACAATCGTTTTTGATTTTTAATTTTGTTTTTGAGAATATTTTATTTGACCCCGTCACACACGACCGAGCACAAGACGACGATGAGGACCAAACAGAGACGCGCTTCGAACCCCACGAAAGTATCGATTTCGCAGTTGAAAACCACCCCTTCGACATCTTTGAAACCCCAAACAACGACAACATGATCGACTACCGCGCGGGCCATGACCAATCCGTCTTCAACCAGGACAACCGCGCAGCAGTGCACTCATATTGTTAAATGAGGCATCAATACAAATTGGCTTGTTAGAGCGAACTTGTTTCTTTTCCATTTGTACAAGAAGAGAAAATTTTTGTAGTAGGTTGTATGTATTTTAGTTTTAGATGGTCGGTTCATATTTACAAAACATTTGTGTTTTTGGTACGTTTTTTGGTTCATTGGTCCATTCTTTTCAATATAATTATATGAATTCAAAAGGATTTTTTTACAATATTTCAAAGTATGAGAATGGGCGGTTGCATTGGCCTTGACAACAAGATGAGTGATTCCCAAGTACGATTTCAAAAATTGTTTTGAATTGAAAAAAAATATTTTTTTCTTCTGATTTGAATCAAATATTGCACATTTACATTGATTTTTATAAAGAATATCAAATTTTGTTTTTTGTAGAAGCGTCAAATCATTATTCTTTTCGGGCCGCCCGGAGCCGGAAAGGGAAGTCACGCCCCCCGAATGGTCGAGATGTTGGGCGTCCCACAGTTCTAGAAATGGATTTTTTTTCTTTCATTTTGAATGATTTTTGCAGTCAAATTCTTTTACCAAAATTTTAATTTTTGTATTTGAGGTTGAGCACTGGAGACATGCTGCGCGCGGCTGTCTCCGCTGGTACTGAAGTTGGCAAGAAGGCTGCCGCTGTAATGAACGCGGGTCAGTTGGTCCAAGAAGGGGATCTGCATTTTTTCATTGAAATTTCAGTCATTTTTGCTTATTTTTCACATTTTGTCTCTCAAAATATTTTTCTTTTCTCGAAATTTTAATCTTGTTGTTTGTATAGGTTAGTGATGATATTGTGGTTGGTATCATTCGGGATCGTGTGCAGGAGAAGGACTGCGAGAAGGGTTTCATCCTCGATGGGGTACATTTCATTTTTCAGTATTAGAGCAGAAACGGTTTATTTTGCGCGCTGGCTTCAATTTGGCGTGAGCATTGCGACCAGAAATATTACAGGACCGTGCCCCTTGACGTACGACCCGCCTGTCGAGTTTTGGGGTGCGTTTCCAAACCAATTTACCAACAAATTGAATCTGCTTCAGCTTGTTATATCCATTCTATTTTTCTCGAAAATGGTGCCATTTGTAAATTCTTGAAACACCAACGAAAATGAATTTTACTCCGGTAAAACTGAAGTTAGATTCCCGCCGCTATCGCGCTGCCGCATTTAAAGTTCGCGCTTTGCCGGCGCCTTCTATTTTCCGACCAAAGTTGTTTTCCTTTGTTTTTATTTTCATGGGTAATAATTGGCAAGGGAATCCGTTGCATACGCAGGCAAGCTAATCAACATGGGCAGCTTTCAGGGCTGCTTTTAGGTAGACTTGCTGCCGGCGCAGGACTTTGATGTTTCAGGTCGCGCAATTGAGCAGCCTGGCCAAGGGAGAGACGAAAAAAGCTGCGCGCCACTCAGGCCAAGCAAGTGCAACAGAAGAAAGAGATGATTAGATAACGACATTTCAAAACAAGATGCCCACCGATCCCACAAAAGAGATTGCACAGCAATTTTACGCCTCCTCGAGATTCCCGACCAAGCCATCTTTTTCCGTTTCTGTTTCAATGGTAATAAGGCGCAAGGAAATTCATTTTTTTCGCGTGTCGCCGCGCGACCATATATTTTTTGTTTGATTTTGAGTTCCCGCGTACGGTCGAGCAGGCTAAGATGCTGGATGAAATGTTAAGTGAAAACGATGAGAAGGTCAGCATGGTCCTTGAATTGAAGGTCCCCGACTCCATTCTCGAGGAGCGAATCTGCGGTCGATGGATCCACAAGTCCTCCGGCCGGTCCTACCATGTTAAGTTCTGCCCACCCAAGTCGTTAAAGGAGAACCAAGTCCCGTCGGCTGAAACCATGCTTGATGACGAAACCGGAGAGGCCCTCATGCAACGTGCCGATGATACCGCCGAGGCGTTAACTAAGCGTTTGGAAGCCTACCACGCGCAGACCACCCCCATCCTCAACATGTATGGTGACGTGCACAAGGCGGTTGACGCAAACCAAAAGCCCGACCAGGTCTGGCGTGATATCTTCTACCTCTTGAAGAACCCGAACCGTTACATCTGCATGATCTTCGGCCCCCCCGGCGCCGGAAAGGGCTCCCAAGCACCAAAAATGGTCCAAGAAAGAAATATCAATTTTGAGCAGATTTTTACATTTTTGAAGATTCAATTTTTTTCATAATTTGTAGCTAGCCAAAAAATGTAAAAAATCGCGTTTCCAAAAAATGCAAAATTTAGAATTGTTTCTTCCAAATTTTGCTGATTTTTCATGGTTTTTTGATCAAAATGAATTTCTTTTACTTTTTGGTTTTAGGTCGAGATGCTTAACGCCCCGCAGCTTTCTACTGGTGATATGCTCCGCGCCGCTGTTTCCGCTGGTACTGAGGTAGGCAAGAAGGCCAAAGCAGTGATGGACGCTGGCCAGCTTGTTTCTGATGAGATTGTTGTCGGCATCATCAAGGACAGAATCGTCCAGCCTGATTGTTGTGATGGTTTCATCCTCGATGGATTCCCGCGTACGGTGGAGCAAGCCAAAAAGCTCGATGAAATGCTTGCCGAACATGGTGAGAAGGTTACCTCCGTTGTCGAGCTCCGCGTCCCCGATGAGATCCTCGAGGAGCGCATCTGCGGCCGATGGATCCACAAGGCCTCCGGCCGTTCCTACCACGTCAAGTTCTGCCCGCCGAAGTCTTTGAAGGGTCAAGCCCCCAGCACCGCCACCATGCTGGACGATGAGACCGGTGAGCCGTTGATGCAACGATCCGACGACACGGCCGATGCCTTGAAATCGCGTTTAGTAGCATACCACAACCAAACCACCCCGATCCTCAACATGTACCCGAAGTGCCACGCCATCATCGACGCGAACCAAAAGCCCGATCAAGTCTGGCGTGCCATCTTCGATCTCCTCCGTAAGAAGCCGCGCACCATCCTCATCCTCTTCGGCAAGCCGGGAGCTGGTAAAGGAACCCACGCGCCGAACATCGTTGAAAAGTTACAAATCCCGCAGCTCTCTACCGGCGACATGCTCCGTGAGGCTGTGGCGAAGCAGACTCCGGTTGGCATCCAAGCCAAAGCGAAGATGGACGCTGGTGAGCTTGTGTCTGATGAGATCGTTATCGGCATCATCAACGACCGCACCGTCCAACCTGACTGCAGAAACGGTTTCATCCTCGACGGCTTCCCGCGTACCGTGGAACAAGCCAAAGAGCTCGATAAGATGCTCGCCGTCACCAATGAAAAGGTGACCAAATGCATCGAACTCGACGTACCAAATTCCGTGCTCACCGAGCGTATCTGCGGACGATGGATCCACAAATCATCCGGCCGATCCTACAACGCCACCATCCCATCCTGCCGCCCCAAGTCCCTTCGGGACGGTCAAACCGCTTGCGCAGACAACATGAAAGATGACGAGACTGGCGAACAGCTTGAACAGCGAAAAGATGACAACGAGGCTAGCTTAAAGACTCGCCTTGACGCCTACGACCGTGAGACCCACCCGATCCTCGACCTCTACAAGTCCTCCTGCGCCAAGGTCAACGCTAACCAAGGCGTCGATGGCGTGTGGACCGAAATCGAGCAGACGCTCCGCGGTTAAACGACTCAATTTAACTTTTTCAAATTAACGACGATACACAAATGGATAGAATTTGTTGCCGGATGGTGTACTCCTTTGCAAAACTGCAGAGAATCACACATGAATTAATAATCCTTTTTTAGTTTAACAGCCAGCATATAAATGAAATCAAAATACACACGAAGGTAGGGGAGAAGTACTATTTTAATACCATGTTTATAAAAGAAACTTATGATCTTAGATTAAAAAAAACATTTCATTGTTGTATGTTCTGAGTTGTTTGGTTGCCAAGTTTTACAATCATGTTTTCTATTGGTTCAAAAAGTATGTTATCATGAAATTTTTACTTTTCAGTTACTATTTCACTCTAACAACATCATATATTCATGTAGATAATCAAGGGACAGCGAATCCATTATGTTTTGCGGGATCTGGAGATAAGTTTGGGAGGTACACCCAGGAGAGGTGTTGTCACAGTGGTATACCAGGCCATGGCGATCCAAGTTGCTTTTACCCGAGCTATGTGTACGATCAAAACGATGGTGACGCACACGGCAAAAACCGACATCTGGAGCCTATTATGTTGAAGAACGTTTCCATAGCAAATCATGAACGATCGCTTCACATACCACAAGTGCCGATTCTGCGGAGTTACAGGTATTGTTGTCATGCGAAGGCCGTTTGGGGGAATCCGCAGTGTTGGAGTGGTGGCGATCATTATGGACATTTCCATTTTGACAGGTAATTATTCGATTTTATACGTTGCGCGCCCTAAAAATGATGCAACGCCACACTGCCTGGCCATCTCGCCGCGAATAATCCAAGTCACAAGCAAGCGAACCTTACTAATGTGAATGTTTTCTCGAAAACAGAGGGCACCATGAAGTACCGCAGGAGCAGATCCTTAAGTAGGCCACCTACTAAATCAATTGCTAACTATTAAATAATAGAATCAATCTAATTACCCAAGTCTAGTGCATCACACGATATGCCTGTGGCTTTTTCTCTTTGTCTCATCCATTAATCACTGTACCACCAGCAAAAAGAGGTGTTACAGCAAGCGCCGAGCGATGTTTCTCCCACCTGGAATATATTTCCAGCTTTTTGTTGCCCGTAATTTTTTTCTCGAGGAAATGTTTCTTTTTGACGGGTATTTATTTATCCGTATGCATTGCGCGCGCCAAAAATAAAGCACCGCCAAAGCGCTTGATTATCCAAAATCGCATTAGACCATTTTTCAAATTTTGGTTTGAGCAAGCGCCGAGCGATGTCTCTCCCACCTGGAATGTATTTCCAGCTTTTTGTTGCTCGTAATTTTTTTCTCGAGGAAATGTTTCACCTAATCTAATCGCATGCATTGCGCGCGCCAAAAATAAAGCACCGCCACAGCGCTTGATTACCCAACATCGCAGTAGACCATTTTTCAGTTTGCATGAAAGCCGTCTGGTATGCATTCGAATTTGGCCCAAACTAACCAGTTTGGTCACCAGCAAGCCGCTTCCTTCAGGCAGTCGCACTCTAATCCTTGTCACAAGCCACCGAATCTACAGTTCCTTTCCGCAGGCGCTCCCGAGTGCCAATTTTCTATTACGCCTGGCAACCACTCTTGGTAGGCGTTTGTGGTTTTGTAAGATCGAAAACTTCGGCTACAGAATCTCCCCCGTCAGGAATGCTTTTCCAGCTATTGGTTTCTCGTAATTTAATTCTCAAGGAAATGTCTCCATTTTTTGAATTTTTACTTTTTCCCACAGGTGTTGTGTTGACGGTATCCAGGGAAAGTCGGATCCACTATGCTGGTCCGGCGGTCCATACACCCATGCTAATTGTTGTGATATAAGTGAGAAAATCGATATGAGTTTATTTGACCATGCTTGCGAGTATACCGCGCGCTATCCGGAATATATGAAAACGTTTCGTAAGTGGGGATATATTGCGATTCCAGTTTATGATAGTGATGATGGAAATTATGGCGAGTGGGGGGAGTTGTGGGTGCCGCGCACATTAGCTGTCAGGTGGGAGGTCCCTTCCAGTGCTTTTGATTGTTATTTGGCTCGTGCGAGTGACGGGCAGTGGTTTGAGCCGTTATTGGATAGATGGGGTTCCTCATACATCGGCAAGCTAGAGCAGATTGGTACGCCGCGTCTACGTTCGAGTACTAGGTTAGGTAGGGAGATCCCACCGATCAGCGCGGAGGTTGCGTTTAGTATGATGCTATTGACGGAAGTAGAGGCATTGGTTGCGGATTTAAACAAACCACTTGATATTGTTGAATATGGGTGTAGTTTTGGTGCGCTTGCGACATTATCATTCGATGCTCTTGACGTGCGAACTTACACATTCATCGATTCCCCACCAGTATTGTATTTAGTAAGGGTGATCTTGAATGCTATATTACCAAAGGACAAGTTTGATCGGTTGGTTTTTATTGATGCAAAGTCAGTTGATGAAAACATGTATTGGATGGCAAACATCGACGTCTTCATCTCGGCATCCTCCTATTCACTATCCCCACCAAAAGTACGGAAATTATACTACGAGAATCTAATCGACAGTGCGCCAGTTGGCATCATCCTTGATAACCCCCTATCTAGAGAAAATTACGACAAAAATGACTATTTATCCAATGATCTCCTGCTTAAATTGCAAGATCCTGGTTTCAGGGATGTGAGTATTATGCTTATGAAGGATCATCTCAAATGCCATGCGTTAGGGAGGAAGCAGCATATGTGGTTTATAACTAAATGGAGTAAGGGTGGAATGGGTATTAGTGACACGCCCATATTTACGAAATTCCAGGATGGGCATGATGAAGTTGTGAATGAGAAAATGCGTTTTACAAAGGGTTTTTGTTTGTATACAATTTGGTGACACTTTTTCATTTGTATGATCGAATTTACAGGAAAACGAATTCACGCGACGAGAGAATCATGTGGACCGCTCTGCGATCTGTCTGAAGAGAATCCACATCGTGTCACCATACCTGGTGAAGTTCTGGATACGATACGAGTGCCGGTGGATTGCGACGCAATATTCAAATTCGAAGATCACGACGCCATTAGAGAACAGATCGGTCAAGCGCCCTACACAATACCCATTGAATTTGAATATGAATACACTATGCAGGGAAGGATAAACGTCACGCGGTCGGCGGATCACTATGATGAACCATTCTTGGGCACTGTGCAGGAGCAGCCTCTCTGGCACGGAAGTCGGATTGAAACATTGAAGGCGGAGGTTCTGTCTTATAGTGATGATAATAATTTTCACGGGAGTTACGGCGGGAAGTCGAGTTCGGATATTTACAGACTGATTAAGCAAGGTGATGTTGTCGGCAAGCATGTTTTGGTAGTCGGTTCTATGAATCCTTGGTTGGAGGCTATTTGCCTTGCTGCGGGCGCCAAGCATGTGACCACCCTCGAATACGGAGAAATTATTTCCCTGCATCCACAGGTATCGACGATCATCCCAAGTGATTTTCGTAAGATGTATCTGAATGGCACCCTACCACGGTATGACATGGTGGTGACCTACTCCTCGTTAGAGCACAGTGGTCTCGGAAGGTATGGTGACGCTTTGAATCCTTGGGCAGATATTGTATCACTTGCCAGAGTTTGGTGTGTGGCGAAAGAGAATGCAAAACTGGTGATTGGAGTGGGTCCGCTGGTTGAGAAGGATGTTGTTCTGTTTAATAAAGGGCGGGAGTACAGTAAATTGCGGTATTCGTTCCTAGTGTCAAATTGGAAGATGGTTGATTGGAAAGGGTCGACTCAGCCTGATGTATTTTTGCTGGAAAAGATGCCGCCTTTATAGCTGATGACGGCGGCAACTTTTTGTTATGGGGTCAAATCCTGTGAGGAACGTGGTCTGTTGTAGCGTCGTATTTAGTCATAGTTTTTTGTTTCATCCACCACCATCACCATCATTATTAATTATGTTTGTGTCAATGTTTCGGTCGGTTCACGATACCTATCAAGTTTTCAATTACAACACAGCAGTTTTTTATTACAAAAATTACACTTTCGCCATGGGATACACGAATCCAATTAAACCTCCGCCGGAGAAGTTTCAGGATGACGATAATTTGATCGCTTTGAATACCGCTGCCCATCGTCATTATTTGCCCTTCCCCGACTGGCCAAATATGACGGGAAGGGATGTGACAAATTTCATCGAGACTAATTTTCGAGAGTTTCCAATGGTCATTGACGATTTCGCCATCGTGCCGTTTGACACCATCATCAACTACGACATATCAGATACAGGGTCAACCATCCAAAAGATCGAGGGCACTACAGACAGAGTAAAAGTCAGAGGTTGTGTGGTTTCGCCTCTTGAACGCATCCCGAAGCGAGTGTCTTTCGCCCGCGATGACAAACGAACACTAGCACAGATGGGTTTTGACAAATTCAAGCACGCGTTACAAATATATCCAAACCGATTGCTGCATCCGCAAGCAGTAGACGAGGAACGTATTCTCATCGAGGACCCCCACCGCCGCCCTGCTCCCATGCTTGAAGACGCGTCCAGCCCCCCACCAGAGCCAGAACGAAGCGGCGTAGTGATTGAGGAGCTGCCGGATGATTCGACCGAGCAGGCAATACCTTACACAATTTGCGAATACGTTGCGCCGGAGAAGGAACCACCAAAAAGCAAGAACAAGAAGGCCACGCAGGAGAATTCAGAATTACTGTCCGATGATGATTTGAATGTGTTCATTAAATCGCTGATGAACGCGCAGAAGACAGAAGATCTTGGCGGCATGAGACTTGGTCTAGCCAAGGGCAGGGGACTTTTGAACAAGCGTACTAGTGATGGTTCCGGGAATATTGTCGTCGGTGGCTCTCGCCGTAATCTGCAAAAGAACATCAAGCACACGGAAGCCGCGCTAGCTACCCTACAGGAATCCATCAAATCTCCCGAAGACAGGCTAGAATGGCGCGAGCGACGTCGAAACCTGCACCTATGTCAAATGATGGACTCTTTCACACAGGCGGATTATAATGTGATCAGCGGTTTACTCATCCCCAAAAAGCAGAATCCACATTGGGCTCGTGCTATGGATGCAGTGTGTAATACTTTTGGACCGATCTTTCACACATCCAAAATTTTACGATCAGTGATTGATATCTTTGATAGGAAGGTTGATGCATTACAAAACCCGAAGCATTTAGCTCTAACGCATTTAGCGTTTTTCTTATTTTTGTACGAGGACGCGCACATTGTGCCAATTGACAAGCCTTCAGGTTGGGTCGGCTGCGTGCAGCGTATGGGCGCTGCTTTATTTGCTTTATTATACCCAGAGCAAGCTGCGAATAAGGAGACGGTGTCTGTTCAGTCTGGTATGCCCGTTGATATGCGACGTGATGATGAGCAATTTATTCTACATTTCTTTTTCGAACCCAGCGGCGAAGCCAAGGTTGTTTTACTCTCCGACTACCCGCCTTGCCAGCGTAAGCTAGTCTACCCACCCGTAGCAGAGCCGAATCTTGCCGCGTCCCGCATATTCTGGGTTTCTCAAGATTATTACAATGACCCCGCGGATATATCCATGACCGGCGCGGCGTTTCTATCATATAAGGTGATTAATTGTGCTGATATTATAGATTTTGAAACCGAGGTGGCGCGACGACATCATAATATCGATAGTGAACACGCGGAGAAAGCCGCGCTGGAGTGGATCAAAGGTGGCGGGGCTGTGGCTGACGATGGTCTGTTCGGTGATGGTGATATCGAAGACGCGCGGTGGATTGTCAGCCTCGCGCGTGAGAACAAGAAGGCTTTATTCGGTTTTTTCAATTATGGTTTGCAGCATCCGCAGATAGCGTATGCTACTTGTGACCGCGTTTTGAAGACGGATGATCAGCATTTCATTGAAATGATTGAGAAGCGATATAGGGAGCATTCAGGGAAGATTGAACTCACGCCGCCCCCCTGCTATTGATTTACCCGATTTCGCGCTGGAGGATTTCTTCTGGCAGTGCATTGCAGATGGCCGTGTTGACATCACCGCGGAAGAAGCCGGCGTCGCTTTGCTCGCGGCGTCTGATGATATTGACGGCCTTCTCAGCGCTGCGTCCGATATATCTGATGAGGCGAAATCGGAGCTAGATGACGTACTATCATTTCTAAAGGACCCTGCGTTACGCAGCCAGCAAGAGCAACGCGCCCAGCAGATCAAGGAGCACTGGCAAGACCTTGGTAAGGTACCACCACGCCGCAAACGAAAGCGCGATCCCAGCCGCCCGCCCGTGGCCTTACTTGAAACCGACGAGGACGTCGAGGAAGAAGAACAGCTTAGCGAGTTTGACAAGAATGAAGAGCTTCTGGAAGAGTTTGCGAAGAAGCGTATGAAGCATCGTCAAATATTGAAGGGTTTGAATGAGCTCAGCAAGGTAGGGTTAGTCAAGATTGGTGGTGACGGGCTCCGCATGAACGTGAAGGGCTCCCACATGATATTCCACGGGCCGGGCGGAGCGCATACGTTGGTCCGACAGCATAAATCAAGCGCGCCGTTATCCGGTCAAATGTTTTTGGAAAGCATGCGACATTTGAGTGATATCGCGCAGGCACCGCAGTAAATGAGAATAGAACTTTTTTAATGGAAATTTACTTACATACATCATTGTTGCGTCTGTTGTTGTCTGTTGACATTTATCGATTTACATGATCCCTGTTACAGAATCGAATTAAGTCTTACAATCAATATTTTTTTTTACAACACCATGGTGTCCATCCAACGATTCACGAGAGACATATTCCCCCCACCAGCCGACTTCGCCGAAAATGAGGACATGATCGCGATTAACACCCCATTACAACGCGCGTATTGCAACGTCTCTGGCTGGAAGGATATGACGGGGTTACAGATCGCATCCAAATTCGAGAGGGAATTTGACCTACCATTTCAAATCGATGATTTCTGCATTCTTCTCCAATCCGACATCCTACAATACCGCGAGGTCGAATGGGGGGCGAACGTACAAGACACTACCGATAACCTTTGCGCACAGATGCCCGGGTGCTACCTCGACCCACGCCGACGCATCCCCCAGCGAGTTACCTTCTTCCGCGATGACGAACGCACCCTATCTCAAATGGGCTTTGATCGCCACAAACACGTCCTTCAAATCTACCCGGCTCGCATGATTCACGCCGAAGCAACGCCGTCAGAACGAGTCCGTCTTGAGTATCTAATCATGTGGTGTTATGGTAAAACCCGCCGCCGCGAGCCCGATCATTCCCTCCCTCTCCCAAACCCCTCGACAATAACGCCATTCAAAGTCATCGAACGTATCACCAAAACCGACCACGAAGGCAACGCAGGCCAAAAAACACTCACCGACGCCGACATAACCCACTTCATCATCGAGCTCACCGACGCACGCAAATCCGAAGACGTTTCCGCCATGCAATCCCGCATTACCAAGGCCGAGCAATACATGAACATGAAAAAGCCAGATGGAACCAACCTTGTCGGCGGCGGCGCGCGTAAAAACTTGCAAAAGGGTATCAAAAGCACCACCATGACACTCTCCGATTTGCAAAAGTCATTCACCACGCCCAATGGCCGTTTGGATTGGTTGGAGCGCAGACGTAAATACCAGCTCGCGAAGGTGTTGGATTCATTCACGAAGGAGGATTTCGAACAAGTATCAACGGTTGACCGTTTCAAACCCTGGGAAGCAGCGTTAACCCGCTTTGGCTTTATGTTCGGACCTCTCTTTTCCAAGGCGCTTCTTGCAACAACATTGAAATTCATCTTTGAACGTCGAGAGGATAAGCTCCGCGACCCTAAAAGTATAGCGTTGCCGCATCTAGCTTACTTGCTATGGTTTTATGAGGATGGGAACTGTGGCTTGGACAAGCCAGCTGGGTGGGCCGAGTGCGTTCAGCGTATGGGTGCTACACTCTTCGGCCCAGGAAAGGAACATTTTGAAAAAAAAAACGGCGGGTGTTCATCGCATCGGTTGAAACCCGAAGAATTTGCACTTTTTGAATAATAACATACCCGAGTCTTTATTTCTTTGAATTGTTATTAATGTCCTCAGGTATTCTTTACCCAGAACAGGCCATGAATAAGGAGTGTGTCACAGTCCAGTCAGGCATGGCGGTTGATTGGAGGCGAGATGATGAGCAGTTTTTGCTACATTGGTTTTTCGAGCCGAATGGCCTGCTACGATGCGTGTTGTTGAGTGACAACCACGAACCCGCGCAGAGGAAGTTGGTATACCCCCATGTAAATGTACCCGGACTAGCGCCGAGTAGAATGTTTTGGCTGGACCAATGTTACTATAGGGATCCATCGGATGTTAAGATTAATGGCGCTGCGTTCATTAGTTTTGAGGTGATTGACTGCGCAATGGTTCTAGATTATAAAAACCCCGCCACCCAGAGGAAAGCTTCCGGCGATCCAAATTTCTTCCCGCTAAGCGCAATGCAATTCTTACAGGGGATGAAAAGCGTTCAAGGAAACAATCTATATGGTGATTCATTTAAATACAGTGAAAATGAGAGAAACGACATCCACGACGACGCTCGATGGATGGCGGATTGCGCAGCAACTGGTAAGAAGGTGTCATTCGCCTTTTTCAACTATGGTTTACGCCATCCAAACGTAGCGTATGCCACCTGTGATCGAATTTTGAAAACGGACGATAAATTCATGATTGAAGCAATCCGCAGCCGCAGCAAACAATACAATGGTAGGCTTGATTTAACGCTTCCGCCAGCAAGTGATATTATTGATTTCATTTTAGAAGATCATTTCTGGCAGTGCATCAAAGAAAATCGATTAGACATCACGGCTGAGGAGTGTGGTAAGATTTTACTGGCTGCCTGTGAAGATGTAGACGGGCTGCTCACTGCAAGTAGTATGATTGCTGCTGAAGGTGGTAAAACCAGTGAAGATGCGGGAGGTTTGATGACGAAGGCGAGCGACATGGATTCGAACGCGTTGCAAGATGTCATGGATTGGGTGAAAAACAATCGAAATGCAGATGTCGAAGGTGTTCGAACGAAATGGAGCGACCTTGGTAAAGCACCGCCTCAGCGCAAGCGTAAAACTAACAACCCACCAACCGCAATTCTTGAACAACAAGGGGAAGTTGAACTATCAGAGTTGGATAAGCATGTTCAATTACTAGAAGATTTCGTGGAAAAGCGTAATAATTTCCGTCAAGTGTTGACCAACTTGAATGATCTATCACAGACGGGTCTGCTCACCGCTAGTGAGGAAGGCGTGCGTATCGATATTAAGGGTGCGCACATGTGCTTCCACGGGGAGAATGCCAAGCAGAAGGTGGTCTGGCAAGGGAATATTTTTTTATGTTTGGCCAAAAAAACAATTTTACGTATGTTTCACATGTTTTTGTGCATTTCACCGTTTGGGTTTTGAGGTTAGTGCGCCGCTGTGCAGTCAGATGTTCGTTGAAAGCGGGCAGCATTTGCAGTGAATAAATAAACTTGATTGGACGTCCCAACTTTTTATGATTGACACACATTATTTCTTTGATTTAGTTGATGATTAGCGTTTTATTATACTTGAAGTAAAAATTTGGTTCATCAGTCTTTTTATCACTTTGAATGCGCATCAAACTCGATGGCGACATCTCTAAAGAATAGTTTGCTCCCGCACGATGAGCGGCGGACGCCAAGGCAAGAGGTTTTTGACCTGTGCAAGCAGGCCGTGCCCAATTTTTTGACGAGTATGTCGTATGTGTTGGTCACTACCGTTGATACCGCATTGATTGGGCACACCGGTGTGGACAATTTAGCTGCGACAGCTCAGTCTGATTTTTGGACGGGGTGTAGCACACCATTCATGAGTAATTCTGTGCTTAGTACGTTTGCAGGGCAGGCGAAGGGGGTGAAGAATCACAAGATGGTTGGCGTTTGGACGCAGATTAGCATTTTGAATACGGTATTGGTAGCTATCCCTGTTGCGATGTGCTGGCTGATGACCGAGCGGGTGTTATTGATGCTAGGACGGGACCCTAGCATTGCTGAGAAGGCTGGGTACTTTTCAGGTGTGCTGGTGTTAGCATTTCCCCCTAGGATTCTATTTCGAAATCTATCATCATTCTTTACAAGTCAGAAGATTTTATACCCCGGCAAGAATTCAGCTGTTCTAGCATTAACATTGAATACCATTTTTGGTCTGTACTTTGTTCTTGGCCTCGGGCCGTTATCATACCTTTTTGGAAACGGGGGGCTCGGGTTTGAAGCGTGTCCGTGGGTGACGGTCTGTGTGGAGTGGACGCAGATTACGTTTTTTATTGGTGTGTATATGTACATTTTGGGTCTGCACAAAGAATGTTGGCATGGGATTGATTTTTCAGAAATCACATTTGACCGGTGGTGGGAGTATTTCAAGTTGTATTTCCCTGCGGCGCTGGCATTATGTAGTGACTTCTGGCGAATGGCTATGGTTGGAGCTATGGCCGCATGGCTTGGTGATGAGCAAGTTGCCATTTTCAATGCGAATTACAGAGTGTTGTGGTTGACATTGGGATTGGTCGGTGCGTTCAACACCGGAATGACTACCAATATGAATCTTGCTCTTGGCCACGGCGATGTGCAAGCGGCGCAGCAAAGTGTGAGAATCGGATTTAGTATCGTTGCTGCGTTAATTCTCTTCGCAGCGGTTGGCTTTAATATGGTCCCCCATTTTTTCGCCAGCATTTTTTCAAGTGACGAACACTACATCAAAATGAGTGTACACGTGGCACCAGCGTTTTCCCTGGTTTTGATTAGCATGGTCAGTGCCGTTGCATTAGAACGGGTGATTGTCAGTTTTGGAAAGACGAAGCAGATTTTTTATATGGGGGTATGTGCTAGCTGGCTGGTGCAAGTGCCGGCTGTGTATTTTATCATCCTTTACACGAATAGTTTGAATGGTTTGTATTATGGCGTGGCGTTGGGATATGCCACACTGGCAGCTTTGTCGAAAGAAAGGATCATTCCAAATTTTATGAATGTATTTGATTTTTTTGAAAATCACATCTGTTAATTTGTTTTCCAAGGTATGCGAGTATGATTATTCGAACTGACTGGCAGGAAGTGGTCGATGAGGCGCGAGACCGAGCTGCCGGTGCTTGACTATCACGCCCCAAGAATGAGGTACATTTTTTAAAACTATGGGAAAAATCTGTAAAGTTGGTGCAAAAAATTTCAGATCACGTGGAATTCATCTGCGACTTGATTTTTTTACATTTCATTTTTTGTTTTTGAGATGAGTACCACCTCGAGTGAACACCACCCTGGTGAAACCAGTGAAGAATCAATGTGAATGCGACCGAACGATTTCCGGTTTGATAGGCCACTAATTAATTTCAATTTTTTGTCACAAATGATTTACTTACATCAAAATTTGATTGTGGTGATTGTATCTTGCGAGCACGGATCTAGTTTTGTGTTTAATTGTTTTGTTATGATTTATTTATTGTTCAATAATTGACGATGATTTAATTATTATACATGATACTCTTTTTCTGTCAATAATCAATATTATCAAAATTATAGATTGTCATTTTTGTCTGAAAGTAGTCAAAAGACATAATTTTTCCTGCAATTTTCAAAAACATATAAACCTCTTATTATCACAATCATGGGTACAGCAAATGGATTTTCAAAAACATTTTTTTTGACATTTCAAAATTTTCAAAACATTTTGAATTCAAAGAAGTGACAAAATTTTCGATATTTCTAAAATAAATGATTAAAATTCATCAAAATCACCCATTTTCAAACTGGTTTCCATTTTTTCAAAACGAAAAATTAGGTTGTGGATCGAGTGTGAACGAACGCCATAACGAAATATTCGAAGACATGGTCGACGGGGTTGAAAAAGAGGATTTTTAAGTTTTGCAAGAAGTTGATTTTTTCATGAAAAATCTTTGAAAATGAGACTGAATGAAGCATTTTTTGTCAATTATTAACAAAATTTTCAACTTTTTTAAAAAACATTTTTTGACATAGTTTATTTCAAAAAATGTTTTTAATGTTGAAATCAAGATTTGATTATCATGAAAAATATTTTTTGATGTCGTTCATTTTTCTTTATGTCATCGTTTTTTGTTGTTTTTTAGGTTGAAAAGAACCGTAAAATAACCGGCAAAGACAAGGAGTTGGAAGCACGGCGTACCAAAAATTTGGAAGGGGACGCCCCCGCCGATGCTGCGCCGAAGAGGAAGCGCGGCAAAGTCAACGTCGACCGAATGTCAGCACCCCCTCTTCAAGGAAAGGTGGTGACAAAAGAGTTCAAGGAGTGAGTTATCATATTTATTTTTTGATGCTCGACACCTGCAGGTGTTGTTATGGCAACGAAATATATAATATATCCGCAATTCATCGAGATTGCATGCAATGTAATCGACGATTCTTTTTCATATTACATAATATGCTCACTTGGGCATTATAAATATTTATTCTTCTTTCATTATGACAGTGCCTTAGCACAAATCATACCAATATTTGTACGATGTTTTTTTTCTAAAAATGATATCATGCACACCAAAAAGTAAGTGTGTTTGAGAGAGAACTTTTTGGCTTTTCTTAAAATCATTTTTGTTCGGCTTGTGTTGTTTTGTGAAAAAATGGTACACCGTTGTATTCGGATGTGATTGATTTTTCTTTATTTGTTTGTCTGAAAATATTACAATCCAATTTTTGTCCTCTTTCAATCTTTTATGTCAGAACAATTTTTCATCAAACTAGATATTATGCTATTTGCAAGACTGAGTGTTTTGTAATTTGATATTTATTTTATTTTTTATTATCATCATCTTCTTGAACCATGGGTAATTGTTCAGGAAAACAGCAGAAGAAGGGTCCATCCCATCTTCGCTCTGGTAACAAACCAAAAATATTTTCTGACGATATCAAAAACATTTCTTCCGAAAACAACAAATTTATTTATTTTTGATTTGCATACAGGATTTTTTCAAACGATTTTTTAAATTATCAAAAAAAAGTTTTCCAAAAACACAGAATTTATAAGTTTTTCATTTGTATCATAGGATTATCTGCAGTCAGCAGTATCGCGCCTTCATCGCCATGCAGCAGGATCATGCACAGCGACACGTTCATCACTGCTGAGGAGAAACGGAAAATAGATAAGCTGAGACCAAATTCATATAGGATGAAGCAAGCGATTTTGAAATTACGTGGGAAAAGTTCTGGGTTTAATATCATCGCGCATAACGAGAATGATATTTTAGATTTGTACAAGTTCACCGAGAAGGATAAAATCGGTCAAGGTAATTACGGCAATGTTGTGAAGGCAGAGCACCTTCCAACAGGTGATTCATTTTTTGGACAAGTCAAAAAATGTTTTTTTATTACAATAGATGATGGTAATGACGCAACATGTTTTTTTTCGTTTTGAATTTTATTCTTTTGTATTACAAGTTTTTTTGTGTTTGTCTTTAGGAAATATGCGGGCTATTAAAAGGGTGGATATGAAACGGAAAAAGGCGACAGGCAGTTTCAACAGCATTATGAAATTTCGACGGGAAATCGAAATCATGAAAGAGGTGCAGCATCCGCATGTTATTCGACTGTACGAAACGTTTGAGGACCCCAAGTATGTATATTTGGTTATGGAGCTGTGCCAAGGAGGGGAGTTATTTGATAGGATCGTTGAGCTTGGTCACTTTACCGAAGGGCAAGTTGTTCACGTTACAAAGGTTCTTTTGACCACTGTTAATTATCTCCACAAGAAAAAGATTATGCATAGGGACTTGAAGCCAGAAAATTTTGTGTTTGTGGAGAAAGATAGGCCAGTTGAGAGTAGTACATTGAAATTAATCGACTTTGGGTTGGCGACTACGTTCGACGATAGCAAAGTAAAATCTACTAAGGCCGGCACACCTTATTATGTTTTTTAAAAGGATGTTTTTTCAAACTGTTCAAATTATTGTAGTTTCAACCGAAAAACATGTTTTTTGAAATTTTCAGGTTGCCCCCGAAGTGTTGAGAGGGCATTACGACTCAAAGGTCGATATTTGGAGTGTCGGGGTAATCGTGTTTGTGATGCTAGTGGGGTATTTGCCGTTTGATGGTGTAAATGAACGTGAAGTGATAACGAAGCTTAAAGCGTGTAAGATCGATTGGCGCGAGGAAGAATGGGCATCTGTTTCAACGCAGGCGAGAGGCATGGTGGCGAAGATGCTGACTCCTGACCCGAAGAAAAGACCGACTGCTCGTCAGCTCCTGAAATCCTCTTGGTTCAACTCAAGTTTCCCGGAGGCGGAAACACCGGGTCGTCGTGAAATCATGGCTAAAAATATGGCTGCATTTGTCCACAAGGATAGATTGAAAAAAGCTATGATGCAGGTGATGGCAAGAAATATGGACGTCAATCAGGATCTACGATTGAAAAAATTGAAAGACGCGTTTATCCGTGCCGATGTAAACCAGGATGGGGTTTTGGACATGGAAGAGGTCCGGGCCGCTTTTGATGAGTCTTTTCCTGATTTTGTTTTCGAAGCTGTGGATGTAGATCAATCAGGAACCATTGATTACACTGAATTTCTCGCGACGTTTATGACATCGTACGTAAACGATGAGCATGCATTGTGGTCCGCGTTTCAAGTTGCTGATCGCGATGGCAACGGCACAATCAGTCGCACGGAGTTAGAGTCATTGCTAGGAGGGGAGCTGAATCAACCCGTAATTATTTTGCAAAACTTGAAATAATTAAAAAACGTTAGTGGTAAAACTATTGGAGACACCGAAACATACTATCTTTTGGAAAATGTTTGTAAACATTTTTCACTTTTCAAAAATTGTTTGCAAACATTTTGGGAAAAGTGAAAAATGTTTACAAACATTTTTTGAAATCATAATACAAACATTTTTTGAAGTTCAATTTTTTTTGATTTTATAAACATTCTTCAAAATCGATCAGCGATTTAGTGATTCAAATTCAAAATAAAGCATCTCTTGATAGAACAAATATAAGTTTTAATTTTATGTGTTTGAAATTTTGAATTGTGAAGGTTAATTTGCAAGAAATATTGGATAAGTGGGACGTGGACGGTGATGGAGAAATCGATTTCTATGAATTCAAAGCAATGATGCAGCAACTCTGAGGATAATTGTTCATATTTTCTCGAATCAGTGGGTTGTTGATGTTCATGACGGAATCGATTCAGCAATCATGCAGCAGTTTTGCTGATATTCATATTTTCTTTTTGATGTTGATGGGAATTCGATTTCTTGGAATTCAAAGCAATGACGCGGCAGCACTGAGGATAATATTTTAATTTCCATTCATTTAGAAAATTTGGAAAATGTTTTATCTTCATTATTTTATGCTGTTTGCTACCAATAATTTGAAATGTACATTAACAAGCCGCAACGGCCTGCACTATTTTATCTTTTACATTTATTTTAAATCCTTTTTGATGGAACGTAGTTGATTTTCGTACAATCGTATGGTGACATCATAAATAGATGTATTTTCTAGAATTATTAATATTTTAAATCATGTAATATCAACATCAAAAAGTAAGAATGCGTTTTGTTTTTTTAATCATTTCTGTTTGGTTTGTGTTGTGAATTACTTTGTGTTTTTGACCTTGAAGAATGTTACAATCTGATAATTCATTTTCCTAATTTTGTCGAAAAATGTTACAATCTAATTTTTGGTCTCTTTTCATTTTGATGTCTATAGAATTTTTCACCAAAATCAATCAACAATCATTACTTGTTGTTGCAATACTGGAGTGTTGCCATTTATTCTTATCATAAACCATGGGTAATTGTACCAAAAAACAAGAGAAGAAAGGACCATCCCATCTTCGTTCCGGTAAAAACAAAATTACAATTTTGAATCGAAAGAAATGAAAATTTTATGGAAATCTTTTTTACCAGTGTTTTTTCTTTTCATAAGTGTTGTTTATTTTTTGATAATGGAAACAAATCATTTTTTCTGTTTGCATTGCAGGGATGTCTGCATTTAGTAGTATCGCACCTTCTTCAGCCAACAGTAAGATCATGCATAGCGACACATTTATCACCGCTGAGGAGAAACGGAAATTAAATCGGCTGAAACCGAATTCTTACAAAATGAAGCAGGCGATTATGAAACTACGGGGAAAGAGTACTGGGTTTAATATCATTGCGCATAATGACAATGATATTTTCGATTTGTACAACTTCACAGAGAAGGACCGAATAGGCAGAGGAGCTTACGGAAACGTCGTCAAAGCGGAGCATCTTCCAACGGGGAACCTTCGCGCTATCAAGATGGTGGACATGGAATCAAAAAATGCGACAGGGAGTTTCAACAGCATAATGAAATTCCGCCAAGAGATAGAAATCATGAAACAGGTCCAGCATCCACATGTCATTCGCCTTTACGAAACATTTGAGGATAAAAATTACATATACTTAGTCATGGAGTTATGCCAAGGAGGAGAACTCTTTGATCGAATAGTTCAACAGGGTCATTTCACTGAAGGTCAAGTTGCGAGTATCACAAAAGATCTCTTGACCACGTTGAATTACCTCCACAAGAAAAAGATTATGCATAGAGATCTAAAGCCGGAAAATTTTCTCTTTGTGGAGAAAAATAGGTCAATTGAGAGTAGTACATTGAAATTAATTGACTTTGGGTTAGCGACTACATTCCATGACAGCAGAGTCAAGTTCACCAAAGCCGGCACACCCTATTACGTATTCTTCTTTCAAAATGTGCGATTTCTTCGGGTTTCAACCGATGGAATTCAATTTTTAATTTGTTTTAGGTTGCGCCGGAAGTACTGAAAGGACCATATGATTCTAAGTGTGATATATGGAGTATGGGCGTAATCGTGTTTGTTATGTTAGTAGGATATTTACCGTTTGATGGTGCGAATGAGAATGAGGTGATAAGTAAGATCAAAGCATGTAAAATCGAATGGCGGGAGGAAGAATGGGCATGCGTGTCAACGCAAGCCCGCGGCATGGTAGCAAAGATGCTCACCCTCGACCCCAAGAAAAGACCGACCGCACGACAGCTCCTCAAATCATCCTGGTTCAACCAAAGCTTCCCGGAAGCTGAAACACCTGGTCGCCATGAAACCATCGCCAAAAATATGGCCGCTTTTGTCCACAAGGACCGCCTTAAAAAAGCAATGATGCAAGTAATGGCGCGCAACGTCGACGTGAATCAGGATCTACGATTGAAGAAATTAAAGGACGCGTTCATTCGGGCGGACGTAAATCAAGATGGCGTTTTAGATATGGCAGAAGTTCGAGCTGCGTTTGATGAGTCCTTTCCTGACTTCGTTTTTGAAGCTGTTGATGTAGATTCATCAGGAACCATCGATTACACAGAATTTCTCGCGACATTTATGACATCATACGTAAATGATGAGCATGCGCTGTGGTCGGCATTTCAAGTGGCGGATCGTGATGGCAACGGGACGATCAGCCGTACCGAGTTAGAGTCATTGCTTGGAGGAGAGTTGAACCAACCCGTATTCTTAGATTCTACAAAAATGAAGTTGATTAAAAAATGATTGATGAAACGATTTGAAACACTGTATTTACGATCATTTCAAAAAATGTTTACAAACATTTTTTGAGTTTCAAAAAATGTTTGTTCAGTCAAAAAACATTTTTTGAAATTCGAAAAATGTTTTTCAAGATTGTTTCAAAAATATTTTTTGATTGTACAAACATTTTTTTGAAATTGTTGAGAAAAGTAGTTATTCCAAAGCAAAATCATGCATCTTCCGGTCAAAAAATATTATTCTGTCTTTTTTATGTGGTTTGATATTTGAATTATGAAGGTTAATTTGCAAGAAATCTTGAATAAGTGGGATGTGGATGGTGATGGGGAGATCGATTTCTTCGAATTCAAAGCTATGATGCAACAGCTTTGACGATATTCATATTTTACTTCTCACATTTTCGTATTTTGACGGTTCTAGTTGTATAATCAGATGTTTTTTCTCACGTTTGTATGGTTACGTTGTACATATTGGTTCAAGTTTTTTTTTTCAATACCATTGATATTAACAATACCAATATCATATTAAATATATCAAGAAATATAAGCATGGATGATTTTATAGATTTTTTCAAGAATGGGTGGGAATGGGTGGTGAGTAAGGACTCACTATTCTGGGGGCTATGTGCTGTGGGGGGATTACACTGTTTGATACCAAAGTTTAAGAATCATGAGATGGTGCCATGGGTGTTGCGCGCTGTTACATTTTATTTGGAGTTGCGGCTAGTCATGGTTTTGATACAGAGGGATATGAATATACAAGAATATTTCTTGTTCGGTATTTATGTGATATCATTGGCGCGGTCATTACTGAGTATCGGGTTCGAAGACAAGAAATGGAGGATAGTGTCGGACCAGGTTGTACTCGATGTGAGGTGGTTTCATTGGCTGGTTTCGTTTGGTTTATTAATCTATGCATTGTTTGCATCATACCCAGTTTTGAAGGCGGGAAAAATCATTGCAGAGGGATCGCGTGCGCCGTTCCCAGAGGTTGGAGCGATGTATGGGGTTATGGCATGTAGATGGTTATGGTTTGACAGATGGGACCGTTTTTTATGGTCCGCCGCACCGGGTAACCCAATTTTTTGTTTTTTCATTCATATGTTTAAATTTTTGTACATTGCAACATTTTATGTTTTGAATTCTCATTTTGTATTTCAGTTTTGTTGAGTTTGAGAGATTATTCTGACAGGAAGGTTTTCAGAACGGAGCAGGACTTTTTTGTGGCGTTGGTGGGTGTCTGCTTTTTAGTCAGGACATTACTTGCATACCGAGGAAGTGGTGGTGTTGGAGATTTAAGTTATGCAAGGTAAACATCAAAATGTTTTACACATTGTTATATGTAACAGAACAGATTGAAATTTAAAGTTATGGGAGGTTGTCATGCGTCAAAAAGCGTCGTGCAATCCCCAGTTAGAAATAATAACAATAACCCAGATCGAACAACAAGTCATGAAAGCCATCGAAATCAACAGTATTATCAATTGTTTTGTAATAATATTTTGGTAGTATTTAATTTTTTTTTGTTTTGAGGCAGCAGAGAGAAAATCAGAAAAAGAAAGAGCCAGCAATATTACCGACGCCAAATGGAGGCGGCGGAATACAAGGCTTGCCATCTTCACCCATGTACATCTAAATTTCAAATTTAAGAATGTTTTCAGCGAAAATTCAATACGTTCATTCAAAAATCACGGATTTGAAGGTACCAAGATGAGGATGGAGATATAGCGCATGAGTTTTTCTTTGCAGATGGGGGTTTGCGGTCGAATGAAAAGATAGAAACCACCACAGGGGAGACGCGCGCGTCCAGCGGGGAGTTGGAGAAAGGCTGTGCGCCGGCTTTTGAGAGGATTAATAGCGGTTTGGTTGAGGTTTCTAGTGAGGAAGGGCAACGGCAGGCGCAGTTGTTGGTCACCGCGAAGTGAGACATGGCTGGGATTGGTTGTAGGCCATGGACCGGAAAGATCGCCGACGGATGAGGCGCATTGCGATACACCAGAATCAATTTTCTATTTTTATGTAGCCACACGTTCAAATATGTTGTAGTTTTGTTGCGTATTAGTTCTGTCTCGATTGATTATTTATCGTTTATCATATTATGCATGTTCTCTCTTTTTTTGTCTTGATCAATTCAATCTTAAAGTTTTCATGTAGCACAATCTTAAATTGATATTTTAACATAAATAGTTATAATTGAATTTAACATTACCTGATAAAGGTAAAGACTACGTAAATTTGATTGAATTATACGAAGCACAAATCAATTTTTCATTATTCGATGCATTCCGGGTTTAGTCACGATGGCACACAAGAAGATACCTCCAGAGTACATGTCGATTCCGAGCTTGCAGAAGATCCTTCCAACAATACGATACGATTTTTTCCTTTTTGAAAAGTAAATGATATAATCAAACGTTGATAGGAATGAAATCCATTTTGAAATTTTCTCTTGTTGCTGCTTTGAAAGTTGCCGCATTAGTTTGTCGTCTGCGCTGGCAGAGGAGCGCTTTGAACTTTTTTAGTCAAGGCGCATGACCATGGTTAGGATGGTATGTTCTCAATATTCACCTTCAATATAGGAGAGGGCCAAAGGCAGTGCGTCCTGTCAAGCAATAGCTATTTCTTTTCGCTCACGCAAAGGCCAACAAGCCGGCGATCATTCTCCGTGCGCATCTGAAGCGTTTCTATATTCGGAAGTTTTTCTACGTATTTACAAGAGTAATTATTACTACAGGAAAGAAATTCATGCCGTTTGATGGGCAAGCTTTTGAAAAGCGATCAGTATCAGCTTTTCGTCTGCGCTGGCAGAGGAGCGCAAGTGCCAGACGCGGTAGATGGCTTCGCGAGCTCGCAAACATCGCTGATTCCTGTGATTAGCAATGGTATTGAGTCCACCACTGATTTTATCGCCTCGAGCTTCGCGATATCTCAACACTCAATATTTCCCGTGCGTATCCGAAGCGTTTGTATTATCGGATTTTCATTTTTTGATGGTTTTTGACAGGGTAATCAGTATTACAGGAAGGAAATTCATCGTTGCCGACTTTTCTTGTGCGCTGGCAGAGGAGCGCACCAAAATACGCGTACGGAAATGCAATGTCGCAATGAATACACTTCTGTATCGGACTGCGACTATGTCGACTTCGGTGACACATTGCTTGCTCCCTCGAAGCAAACTTGTTATATCGAGTATCAATATGCCGCACGCCTCCGAAGCGTTTATGTTTCGGATTTTTCTGATATATTCACAAGGGTAATTATTATTTCAGGAAATGGAATATGCTTGCAGTTTGTGCGCTGCATCAGATCAAATCAATGCCGCCATTTCTTCAAAAGTGGCAACCTCCAACATATTTCACCTGCAGCAGGGACTTTCCGGCGCTCCTACAAGCATCTGCTTCATCTGTGGTGAATGCAAGAGCATCGACTTCCGACCGCATTCCGAAGCGTCTGACAATCGGATTTTTTTCATTTTTTATAGGGTAATTGTTATTTTCACGGGAATGAAGGTTTGCTTGCAGCTGTGCTTTAACGATTTTTTATATTCCGTTGGCACATTGTTAGAGATGTGCGAAGCCACCAGAAGCAGCGAAGATTCGCTTTGTGATTGGTACCTTGATATCGCTGCAGGAGCTACGGCAGTGAATGAATCCATTCATTCCGCCGCGTCCAAGATTGAACGCGCAACGCGTGATGAGCACTAGTTTTCCATGCGCACCCGAAGCGTTTTTGTTATCGGATTATTCTTTCATTTTTTCGAAGGGTAATTATTATCTATGGAAATTGCAATTTTACGAACAAAAATCAATATTTTACAAACAGTTTTAGTTGTGTCAGCATAGCGTACAGAGTATGTCGCAGGGGATGGTGGTGGTTTCTTCTCTTCCGGGAGGTCTATGCGGCAGATGGTAGAGGTCTCGTACATTTTTTTTGAAAAAATATATTTTACGTTCGCGCGGCCAGCCAACGCATCGCCTCGCTCCGTAGCAGCGCGCATCGTTGATGCACAAACTTTTCTCAGGTCTTCTGTACAAAACGTTGATCTCGAGTTGACGTGCTCTCGCGGGTGCATTCTTTGCCGTCCGTTTTCCGAAGCGCCATATTTTCGGAACATTTTCTCAATCTTTTTGTTAGGGTAATTATCAAATCAAAATGAATATATTGTATACATTTGCTGCTTTGCCAAGTAACCGCGGCCGTGCTGCGCGCAGGCGCGGGCAAACAAATGTGTTATGTAGAGGCCGACACGAGCGGCGGGCCAGCTCCGGGCTGGGTGATGATGGACAAAGAATATAAAGTCTGTTTGGACATTAATGGCGCTAGCTTGTCTTTTTCCACACGTATCCGAAGCGGGCATTCGGATTTTTTCTAATTTTTTATGAAGGGCAATTATTACAGAAAAGGAAATTGTTGCGCTGTTTGCTTTTAATGCTGCTCTTCTGCTGCTTGCGCAGCATTGTACAGGCCCGAAAGCATTTTTTTCGTGAGTTCTGATATCGCCACGCTCATTTTCTCGCTTTCGCCTCAGCAATCATGGGCCTACACTTATTCACTCTATGTTCATCCCACCCGCACTCCGAAGCGTTTATACCATCGGAGCCATTTGCTAACTTTTTGCAAGGGTAATTATATCAGGAAAGAAATTCATTTGTAGGTCGGCTAATAGAAGATAACACGTTCGTGGTTCTGGTTTCGCTCGACGATAAGGAGATGGTAGCAGGTTGTAACATTATGCCCAACGACACAAAAGTAGGAGGCTTGGTGGTCTATTCACAAATATAATATTATAGCATCGTCATAAGTTTGCAAGATAGTGCAAACAAGATTCACGAGGATCCATCATTTTGCTTGTTTACCATTCGCCATGACTTGTATCTTGTCCTGATTTTGTTGGGTATTAAAATAGCGATCATTGATACGATTATATTTTTGAATGCATGTTCCTTCTCTCTGTTTGTCATAGATTCTTTTCAATCATAGAATTTTCATCTAGCATACAGCAGTAAGCAAAACCATATTATGATATTTTTCCAATGCCTTCGTTGACGTAATAAGACGACGCATTGTAGATTTGAATAAGAATGATGATGACATTTTTTCGGTTTTCGATGGATTCCGGGTTTAGAAAAGTGGGCGTTTGAAGAAAAGATTCGATTCTGCGTTCGTAAGGGAGTAATTTCTATTTTTATTTATGCGCGGGTCGATGTTTATACTGCTTCTTGAGAATGCAATTTTTGCCGGCTGTTCGCATGTGCATTGAAGAAAGAGCAGCGTCTCCTACGCGTACCAAATCTTTAAAAATGCAAAAAGAACACCGGGTGATTTTGATCACATCTCTTTCCATTATTGTTTTTGTTTTTGTAGTCACATCGCAGAGGAGTGTATTACCTCCCAAATATCCGGAAATAACCTCTCTCCTGGCTTGGCGGGCGTGGTTTATTCATTTTCCGTACGTATTTCGACACGTTTTCATTGTCGGATCATTTTCGAGATTATTTATAAGGGTAATTATTACAGAGGAAGAAATTCGTTTGCGGCTTGCTTGTATTATCTCTTGAGAAGTGCATCGGCAGCGATCCGCGCCGAAGATTAAGACTTTTCTACTAAGGCTCTCACGGGCAGCCTCCGCGTGCAAACGCTAACGCAAGCTAAGCAACGTTCGCATTGCATTTTTCTTACGGTGATTGTGTTGAAGTTTTTCCCGCCCGCATTCCGAGCGCTTTTCGGAACATTTTTTTATTTTTTTGAAGGGTAATTATTGAAAAGGAAGAAATTTGTCCGCAGCTTGCTTTAATTTTATGTTTAGAAACATGTTGGCAGCGATGCGCGCTCAAGAATAAGCTTTAACGTTTCATTGATAGGCTTTGGGCAGCCTCCGCGCAAAGGCTTGTTCTTTTTTTGATTTCGCTTTTTCTTCTATTTGTTAATAGTTTTCCGCCCGCATTCCGAAGCGTCTTTCGGAAGGTATTTTTTGATTTTTCAAAGGGTAATTATTACAGGAAAGAGAAATACTTTGTAGGTTGGCGTCTCTCTGTACGAGCCAAGCACGAATAGATACAGCGCCCATTTGGAAAGATAGTGATGATTTGGTAGCCTGATGGCGAGAGGTATTCAACAATAGGAGTTAGTGGCGTATGCGCGGATTATTTCCTTTATCGACGTAATTTTTTACAGCATAATCGTGGTATCCAAATTTCAAGCTGTGTTTTGTAATTTCAGGGGTACGCCGAGATGCTGATATAGCAAACACTTAAATTTCCAGATGTTTGGATAGTATTGCGCCTATTCGGTCCAAGAAAAATCACAAAGATTCAAACGTCAGTTGTTTTTCGCGTCCGCAGAAAGGTACAAACGATAAAAAGAGATTTCTTGCTTTTTGATCCCGAGCACGCAGAACTATCGGCGCGGCCATGTTCGCGCTCGCGGCGCCACAAACGCGGATAATTTCTTCTACCTCCAGAAAGGTCTGGCTGGTAAAGCCACCCGCATCGGCTTTATCTGCGGTGAAAGTAAATCATGCCGTTCGCATTCCGCAGCGTTTTTTGTCGGAGCATTCTTTATTGTTACTGCAAGGGTAATTACTACAGAAAAAGAAATTTATTATTCGCGCGTTGCATTTTGTTGCTGCTTTGGAAAAGTAAACGCCGCGCATCAATTGCGCGGTAGTGCTAACACCCGCGTTTACCTCACTTTGATCGACTGCGAACATACACAAGTAGAGTTTCGCGACGCTCACGAGCACGCTGGTTGTTGGATGGAGATTTCCCGCACGTATCCGAAGCGTTTATATTCTCGGAGCTTTCTCTCACATTATTCACGGGTAATTATTATAGGAAAGAGAAATCATTTGTAGGTAGATGGACCAGGAGTTAGCAAGGAGACGATCTCTGATGGTTACAGTAATCAGTGGAAGGTATGCGAATGGAAATGGTATGGCGTTTCAACGTGGAAATCGAAGGTGACTAATAGAATTCTCCGGCTGGATAATATTTAACATGTACGCTTATTGTTCGTTGTTTGCAAGGTTCCTGCAATTATCATTATTTTTTGTTTGCAGGGCAGATTGTGCGTCGATTGTGCATGCGGCCAAAGTGGTTCTCTTTTACATGTTCTGCGTGTTTATGCAGGGAGGTTCCGGATGTTTCAGTAGTTGGAGTACAAATGTAGTTTTCTCATCGGTCTATGAAGTAGGGCAAAGCCGAACAATTCTTGATCAAAACGTTCAGACTAATAGGCCATCGTTTGCATTGCATGGTGATGAAGTTGTTACACAGTCATTAGGTTTATTAAGTATTGAAGTGAATTTTTTTGTCAATATTGTTGAGATGTTGTAAATGAATCAATTGATTGTAAATATTGAAAGAAAACATTGAATTGTTGAATTGAAAAAAATGAGTAAAATATTTTCACTAAATATCATTTATCATTTTCGTCACCACTCTTATCCCGTCACATTCGAACACCGTCACCATATCACTATTATCTTCACTTCTTCTTACACTGATAATAATTCTTTTTTCACACTACTACTTATTTTTTCGATTTACCCACGTTTTTATATATTTCTCGATGCGCGGCGGACGAACCGGCGGGTGTGCAGTTTAGTAGATTACGCCCATTACGTAAGTTGAAAAAAGCATGAAAATGTTTTGAATACGATATGGTGATTCATTCAAGCCAAATCGCATTCATTTGATTTGTATTTTTCTAGATTGATTTTTGATTTTGTTTTTGAGGGTTATATGGCAAGCCGTTGTACAGTGCCATTGTATATATCAATTTTTTCTTTTGAAGATCAGATTTTTTTTATATACTTTGGCTCTGTGCACATCTTCACCATAACTTATGGGAAAATTGCTCGAGGTATGATTTCGAAAACATTTTTGAAAAAGTTGAAAATTTGGAATGCGATTCTGTCAAAAGATTCGCCGCGAAATTAATATTTGTAGCTATAGTATGGATATTTTATTGTTGTGACATTGGTAAAATATTTTTCAGTATTTTTGTATTATTACGTCATTTTTCCTGTCCAATCATCAATTTCAAAATTGTTATTTAATTTGAACACAAAATTCCAATATGTTTTCGTTTTTAAAAACAAAGTAAAATTGCACTCATTAGTTTTTTCTTACACATAATTTTACACTCTTCGCTCGTCAATATGGGCAACCATTCGAGCGTAATCCCAAATTTGAATTTTCAAAATGTTTTTCATTCAAAATATTTGTATTGAAATGTAGAAGTTGCAATTTTTTGAAACGTACAAAAAATATCATTTGCTTTTGTAGCCTTTTGTATTTTTATATTTGTGTTCGTTTTTTGTAGAAACTACTCAGCGTAGCTGCCGCTCTAAAAGTAGCAAGTTCACAGGAAGTTTTCCACCTCCAGAAGGGTCTTCCGGACAAACCGACACGAATTGCATTCGTGTGCGGGGAGTCGAAAAGTGGAGTTAGTTATGCGTACTTTCAAAATTTCAGAAAAAATGAATCGTTGAATAGAACTGAATTTCTTTTTATTTTTCTTATTGATATTTATTTGTTTGTAGACATGTGGCGGAAGAGTGCATAACATCCCAGATTTCTGGGAACAATCTACCCCCCGGTCTCGTCGGGGTTGTGTATTCTGCAGCAGATATAGTCCAACGCACTGAGAAGCAGTGCAAGAATGAGTACACAACTTTGGCAGATTGTGATTATGTTCCAGAAAGGATTTCTTGTTTTTACATGATGATATGGTGTTTGATTTTTTTCGTTATTGTATTTGATCCAAATGAATTTCATTGTTAAACGTTTTCAGGTGGATCTTGGGGATACACTTCTAGCACCATCCAAACAGATGTGCTATATAGAAGTGGACACCTCAGGAGGAGCAACCGCAACCGAGCCCGGGTGGGTGACGTCAGACAAGACGTATAAAATCTGCCTCGACATCAACGGGGCATCGTCGCCGGATGGCTATTTTGAGATTATCCCAAGCACGGAGATCCTCTTCGGTGGGATAGTTGATAGCCAGACATTCCTACGTTCCAGCGTTCAAAACGTTAACCTGGACCTGTCTTGTAGCCGAGGCTGTAGTGCTAACAGCCGAGTCTACTTGACGCTCACAGATTGTGAGCACACCCAGGTTGGTGTAAGGATCTAATGCACACACAACATGTTTTCGCGCAAAAATTCTGCAGTGTTTCATCATTCTTTTTGTTTTTCAGGTCGAATTTAGGGCATGTCATACAGACCCCGACACGGAGTGTGCAGCTGACGGAACCGCGAGCAGTCAGACATCACTCATCCCCGTTGAAGTAAATGGCATTCTTTCAACAACAGACTTTCAAGCATCCCTCGGAATCTCAACACTCCGCGAGGGCGAGCAGTATGGTCTGTGTGTTGATATTGATGGCGTGATGCACGGCAATTCCATCACCGATACTGGATTGCTCGTGTATATCACGCCCCTGAAACACCTTCGTACCCAGGCCGTCAGACCGGACGCGTCCCAATTATTAGAGTTCCTCGATGACCATGAACATCAAGGTTGTTGGATGGAGAAAAACGTCGGTGGCGTCGGCTACAACATGCCTGTCTTACACGGTAACTTCGAGCAGCTCAGCGCGGAGGAGGCCAAGAGACAGTGCGCCGAAGCCTGTTTTTCGAAAGGTCAAGAGGTCGGGGATCACTTTGGTAAAACCTTTTTATCTTTCTCCATCCAAGGAGAAGATAAGAAGTGTTATTGCAGCGAAACCGACGGCAAGGCGTATGCCGTCTTCCCCGGCTGCACATGTTCGATTACCGGCTACCCTACCGATGCTAACGGTGGGGATCCTGGCACTCAAACCGTCAATTATATTAATGACGGTACTGATGCCACAGCCGCGTGTCGTGCGGGTGCGCCGGAGTGGGGTACGGATTCGCAAGTGACGCCTACGTGTGCATGCAGTCCTGGCGATGACGATTGTACAGCTGATTCATTGTTCCCTATGTGTTTGTACGAGGTCTACCAGCCTCCTGCATCAGTTCAAGAACAGCTCGCAAAGACCGACGTCTTCCCATTCCAATTTCTTTTGGAGCCGGACAAGTCGTGTGTTACCGACCTAGGCACAACCCAAACGCCAATCAGCAACACGCAACCTTGGCACTGGGTTTCCGACCTCACCGCCGCTCGTGATCAAATTGGTTTATTGATGAAGGTATGTCTTGATATTGGTTTAAACACACGTGACGAGGGGAGCACTGGACATAGTGGTTTGTTCATTTACATCTCCCCCATCTCGGGAGTCAGCCATTACAAAGTGTTCAAGAAAACTGATCAGATTATCTACCTTGACTGTTACGCCACGGATTGTTCCGCCACGACCGCATACCTTGCTGATGATTGTTCTATTCCCTACGCAGACTTCGCCGGTACATTTCAAAAATTGAATTTAATTTTTCAAATGAAAAAATTTGTATGAAATTGACTGTCAAAATCATTATATTTTATTTGTTTTGCAGATGCAAGTAAATCTTCGATGGCAAATGTCGTTGAATCAACTGCCGACGTGTTACGTCATGTGGTCCTCGATACGTCTACCCTCACCGCAGGTAAGCATTACCCTTTGTGTGTTAATACAAACACTGCCGGCGCCGCCGTCGGTTTTTCCACGTTTGAAATGTACATCAGTCCGATTGAGGATTTGGTGTTTTTACACGATGCAAAGGCTGTGAGATTGGATGCAGGCGCAACGATTGAAGTGGTTTGCACGGATCAATGTGTTTCAAGCGTCTCCCGCGCGTATCTTGGAGACGATTGCACCAAGCGTGTGTTTAACCCATTGACGAATTCTGGCCTGGTCGAGAAAGACGCACAGGACGTCTGGACTGCAAACACGCCTACTGACCATTTGACCGAAGGTTTCTTCTACGAAATGTGCCTCGATGTTGACGGCCCTGGAGAGTTACTCCAAGGTAGTACTGATTTCTATATCTATTTGACGCCTGGTCTTTACGTTCATCCGACGTTTAACGACAATATTGGTGCTGTTGCAATGCAATGCGCAGATTACGATCGCGCTTGTACACACGAGAGTACCGCCTACCTCGCGTTGAGCTGTGATGTCGCTCCTGGTGAAGGCGCTGGAAAAGAGACAAACCATGGCTTGCTTACCTCAACTCTGGTTACCAAACGCAGATCCGATATCGACGCATGCATCGCCGCCACCTACGTCCATCAAGACGAAATCCCTGAAAACTGTTTATGCCAGAACGAGAACACCGATTGCCACACCGATTCGATCCGCACTTGCGTTCCGATCAACACATATTTAGACGATTCCGTTGTTGAAATCTGGCATAAGAAGGATGATGCGTGCGACATTGCAGACCCCCTCAAGCCCCTTGAGAAGAGAAGTGAGGGTTTTAGCCCCTATTTGTATCAGGGTGACGTACCGGAAGAGTGTCGATGCCCCAACGAAGAAGTATCCTCAGTATGCCATAAAAGCACCATCACCGGCGCGCAGTGTAAGGAGAATTACCGCACGGCAAACGCTATCCCAGACGAATTGTGGACATTCTACTCGCAAAAAGAGGCAGATGATGCTGGATGCGGTTGTGGGTTTGCTACCGTCGGTGTGTGTGAGGTGGAGGAGTATTGCAGCTGGCTTCAAGATGGCGATTTCTTCGACGTTCCAATCCTAAAGGACGATTCCAATCAGATTGACAGCACCGCTGGTGCTTGGATGGCAGTCTGTCTCGATGTCGACGGTGACGGCACGCTGGACGAACCCAAGCCCGCCCCGTTTGGTGACACTGGCTTACGCACCTTCCATTCTCCCATTACGAGGCAGAAGACGCCGAGTATCCTTAAAGGAGAGACCCAGACGATTCTCATCGAATGCAGACGCTGCAACACCGACACTGAAGTGTACCTTGAACGCTGGTACGACTGCCAGGACGGGCACACAACGGATGGCCCGGACCGTTCACTCTGGGCGCAGGTTTCCACTACATTTGAGACAGCTTCAGATTACATCTGGAGTGTCGAGATCGATGCCAGTAATTTAATTACCGGTGAGTATTATGATCTATGCATCGATGTGGACGGGCAGGCAAACACAGCTTTACGCGCCGGTCCAACCGATTTATTTGTCTTTGTCAGCGGCATCAACCACATCTACACACCAAGTGTTTCCATCGGTGAAGCTGCAACGGAATTTCGTTTTGTCTGTGATGAGTGTACAACGGACACCTTGGTATACCTCGCAGCCAAGGACTATCCTTGCAATGAATTACACCTCGGTATCGCGACCCCCGCCACGTCCATCACCGCAGCTGAGACTGACCCGACTGTAACGGAGAACGGCTGGAAAGCGATCTTCGACACCCGTGATCTTCAGCATTCAGAGTACTACCAACTCTGTCAGGATATTGACGGCACCACTTTGACGGTGCGGGATAGAGATGATACCATTGACGTATCATTACAAATCGGACCCACCGCCCAATCCATCCGCTTTGACATCAGCTCAATGGACGTCTTCACCACACCGGTGCAACGCGTCACCCCCACTCTTACCAAGCAATCCTTCGCAACGCCCATCATCACCTGCGCTGAATGTACGGTACAATCCAGAATCTACCTCGCGAAAACGTGCACTCACAATGAGCCTATGCAGGGAGCATGTGGGAGTACTATGGAGGATATGACTTGCGGCAGCATGGGTATGGAGGAAGGTGGACCACCGGATTGGAAAGTCATGGCGATGTCAACCAATGGTCTGACCCGCGGTACGGTGTACGCCGTGTGCATTTCAACGGACGGCGGTCAAACTTCGTATGGCCATTCCGGCCATTACATTTCAATCTCGCCGGTATTGGACGGGCCCAAAGGTCTTCCGCATACAACTACATACCCTCAATTTGAATTCGCATGGAACACGCCGTATTGGCAGCGTCCCGTAGGAGATGATCCACATTGGGTAGCGGATATTCAATGCAAGACCGACAATCCATCGTGCATCCATCATGAATATTACCAGTTATTCCAGAAGACCACAGCGGAATGTATGGAATCGGTTGAAGTATGTAAGATCAACCACTCCGATTGTGCTGACGCGTGGCAACGTCAAGAACAAGTTACCCCTCGATGTGCGTGCATGAAAAGTCAGGAAGGTGATACAATGCGCGGCGGCACGTGCCAATGCCAAATGTTCACCGTCGCGAAGTATTTTGATAATCGTGTTGAGGCAGGATGCTATTGCGATGATCCAAGCGAATCGGATTGCGCTGCAGCTGAAATCATGGCTCCTGGTACCACAGCATGGCTTGCCTATCCGAAATGTGATCATCTACAGATCCAATCGGCAGTTACGGATAAGATTCAAATTCAGACCTTATCTCGTACTTCCCTCGTGGAGGGTGAATGGGAGGATGGATTCTGGGATATGCATTTTCCGATGAGCGAATTGGTTGTTGGACGCACATACGAGATTTGTATGGACCTTGACGGCCAAAAGGCTAAAATGAGTGGTTATAATCACGACCGCGATTCCCTCACCATCTTCTCCAGTGGACAAACCATCTTCGTTTCACCTGCCGACGCCGTTTCCGCATCCATCCTTTCAAATGATGATCAAACCATCACGGTGAACTGCCCGACCGGCTGTACCGCAGGTGAGACCACAGCATTTATCGGACAATCATGCTTTACGCCGTGCGGGCATGATAATGACAAGTGCGGTTTGTACGGATTAATGACTCAACCGCTTCAGGCGAGTGAGTACAAGACTTTGGTAGCACATCCAACTGAGGCAAATCAATTCACCTTTGAAATCGATGCGAGAAAGTTGACTGTTGGTACAAATTTCAAGGTCTGCATGCATTCTGCCGGTGCCACCCACGGCGATGCAGATACGTATCTTGGTTATGGTGATACAGGTTTGCATGTGTTCACGCGTGGTGTGATTGGCATGCATCCTGAATTTGTGTTGCCGAGTATGAAGCGTGTGATCTATATCAATTGCGCACAGGATATGCCGAAGGATGATGGGCTCGGCATTCCATTTCAAGAGATGTGCAAGGGCGGCGTCGGACAGTCAAGTGCGATGCTTAGCAAGGACCGTTGCGATCTTGATTCGAGTGCCGCGCCGGCCACGTCTGGTGAAGCGTTCTTTGTATCTCTTCAGAAGACGGCCGATGTTAATGTATACAGCGTGGAATTGAATCTGATGGATTTGTTGGTGAACACGCATTACCGCTTGTGCCAGAGGGTGCACACCACGCAAGAGTTTGGTGATACCGGATTTGGAATTACCATCAAGAAGGTCGAGGCGACGAACACCGTTACGTTTAGCCCCTGGCAGAACACGCGATTTGAAATCGATTGCATTGGTTGTGATTGGGACACCCGCGTGTACCTCGCTCATGTCTGCGATGCGACGCTAAGTGACGTTAGCCCATTGGATGCTGGAACTGGTTCCATCCACGCTAACACTGCTGCGTCAAATCTTATGGTTCCACAGGACATTACCATCCCGCACGACGAATGCATAGTTACTACAAACCCCGGTGTCGAAGCGACTTCAATTTGGCTGCAAGGTGATATTCACAGCGATGGCGAGACGTCCTTATTCGACGGTGATATCAGTATTACCGGTCCGGTTGACAAGGCAGGTAAACTTGGCCGATTTCAGAACACCCGTAGGAATGAAGGTGGCAATGGCGTTGACCGCTGGACGAGTGGTACGACAAATGATTTCAAAGCGGATGGTAACATCTACTTGAATTACGATATGAAGAGGGTATGCTGGAGGCATGATCAGCAGGCGTGTAAGGATGAAATGCACAATTTCAACACTCCAACCAGCCCCGATGGAGTTATGTTCACACTGTTTGGTGAGACGCTCTCTTGTGGTTTGACTTGCACGTTTATCAATGGCGAACCGTCCTTATGTCGTTGCGTCGACATTGCAGTCGGCACGACCACCGATGCTGATACAAAGGTGCAAACCCCACCTGCTGGGGTAAACGGTATTTACTACAAGGATGTCGTCGCGTGTGAGGATCAAGTTACGTCCTGGCATCAGCAGTCACACGCGGACGAGGCATCAGATGGGGCTACCGGCACCTGCGGTTGCGCAGCACCGGGAAATGGTTGCGTGTACAGGCAGGTCGTTCCACCGAGTGAGATTGGTATGTACTTCAATGGCCACTGGCTCAGTGGTCAAGCTACCATGGGCGAAGTTTGCAAGAAGACTGCTTGCTCGGCAGGCAACCAAGATTTCCTTACCCCCGCGGAAGTCACTGCGGAGTGCCAGTGTACGGAGTACAATAAGGTTTGTTTGAAGGACGGTCGGTCCATCGTGGACATTCCTGGTACGAAGCCTACCGAACAGCCTGGTGTAATCGTCGTCAGTCAGTTACGCACGCCGGGGTGCACGAATGTTAATTACGACTACCCGTTTGCGGTGGATACAAATTGCCAGTGTGATGTTGTTCCCTTCGACCTGGTTTGTTGGAAGAGGGATGTGCCACGATGTTACGCCAATCATTTTCTCTTCAATCATCAAAACGATGCCGATGAATTCGATTACGACACCGCCGAGGCCGGCATACAGCCATGCGGTTGCGATCCGCTCGTCTACGGTAATCAATGCCAATGCGAGGAAACCATTTGCACGGATCCCAGCCCCACGCAGACTGATGCAGTCTTGATCATGTACAAAAAGAACAACAAATGTGCAATGCAAGCCAAGGATTGGACATCCCAAACGGACGCTGACAATGCTAATTCTGAAGGGGTAGGTGAAAAGTGTGGCTGTACCACATTCGATCCGTTTTGCGTAAGGAAGCAGTATCGCCCGATGTGTTCGAACACAATCTATTACTTCTCCTCCCCAGTGTGCACTGCCTCCAGTGCGACTTGGTTTAAACAATCCCAGGCCGATTCCACAAACGGCGCGACCGGTGAGAAGTGCGGCTGCACGATCGGGCAGATGGGCGATGGCGGATTTCCTTGTGTCGGAGTGCAAATCCCCCAGATCGAGCTTCCGGCGTCAACGCTACATCCGACCGGGCGCACAGATGCTATCGACCCGCAGAGGGTACCGTCGGGCGGTTCGACCTTCGCTGGAACGTATGTGACGAATGTCATTAATACCATTCATTTCAAGCAATTCAACACCGCGATCTATTACAAGGATGATTCCACACAGGTCCGGCAATTCAAAGCAACCGAAAAGGTGTGCCATTTGACAGGCCCCGCCACGTGCCTGGCTAATCGATATCTCTTCAATACGGTTGCGGAAGTTGCGGCTCATAGTAGTGGAGATTGCGTTTGCAACGACGCTGCCGTTCTCGGTTGCGATTGTTGGTATATCACGCCGACCACAACGACTAACAATTTACTTACGCCGCCCCGTTTCTCTGAGCCGATTGGTGTCGTTGGAATGTACTACCTAAACAACGCCAATTGTAAAGCGCTTGTTGATACGTTTACTTCTCAAGACGATGTTGATCGCGCTCCCAATGGTGCGGACACATGCGGATCCAGCGGTGGAACGAATTGTGGAATGACTAATAATCCAACTGATCCCACCGGCGTCGGCTCCTGTGCATACCATCAAGCCATCACCGGTGAGCTGCGGCCCGTTTGCTACACCAATAATATTGCAACTTGCGAAACCAACCATTGGAAGTTCACCTCGCAGTTTGAGGCTAATATGTTCAGCAACGGAGCCGGCGGATTTTGCGGATGCGCGGCCGCAAGTGCGACTTGTACATGCAACGACATTGCAATCGGTACGAGGTCCCCGAACACCGACCCTGCACAAGACGATTACAAGAAGATGGTCCCGCCCCAGTATATTGAGGGAATTTACTACCGCACCTCAAACGGATGCAGCACCGACGCTGCAGATTGGAAATCGCAAGCCGAAGCCGACGCGGTGAATGGCGACGATGGAAACAGCTGTGGGTGTGATGATAAGACGACCCGCGCTGGCGGTGACGCGAATTGCGTATACAAGCAAACCGCTGCCCGTCATCATCCTTGTACCACCGCATCCACCACGTGGACCTTACAGTCTCAGGCGGATGCGCAAAGTGATGACATGGGATATATCAACGGAGCCGACGGTACTTGCCAGTGTATCAATTGCGCGGCTGAGACAATCCTTGGTCAGACTGTTACCGGTTGTGTTGAAACTAATTGCGCTATGATCTTGTATGAATCAAACACCAAGGCTTGCGTAAACGCTGCCGACACTTTCCTTGACCAGGGAAATGCAATCTCCATGCCAACCACGCTCGGCGATAATTGCGGATGCGATCGCGGCACTAGTGGTATCACAACTAATACCGCCTGGACTTGCGTCGGCGTGCAAGTGGACAATGCATGTAAGTACAAGACGATTACCACGGAGCAATGCAAAATCGCTGCGGCGAACGATGTCGACGGTAAAGCTTTAATCAGTCAGGATTATGCTGAGGCTGCCGGTTGTGGTCTTGTTGCAACTGAAGTATGTTACAAGTCAAATGTTGATGTTTGTGAGGCTGAAAAGCGACGGTTCTGGATCCAGGCTGATGCAGATGCTTTCTCCGATGGCGCTGGAGGAAATTGTGGCGGTATCAAGGGCGATGCCGGGATCACCTGCATCCCTCCCGCAAACGTATGCGACTACGTCTTCAACACTGAGTGCACCTGCTACCTCGGAACGATCGACGTACCTGCATGGATTGCCAAATCTCAGATGTATATGAGCCCGTTGCTGGTTGACGTATCCTACAAAACTAGCCTGGCAAGGTGTGTGGAGCTTAAGCACACGCTCAACACCCCCGCGGATGTATCGGCTGTCTGCCCCGGCACTTGCCCTACGTTAGAACCAGTCTGCCATAAGACAGATGTTGCTACTTGCGTTGCGGAACGTTATAACTTCAATACGCAACAGGATGTGGATGACCATGAGTTGGAGGTGTGCTATAAAACCAACTTGCCAGATTGCGTGACCAACCACGCGACCTTCACAACGCAAGCCCTCGCCGACGCTTTCGACGGTGATGGCCTGCCTGGTGTTCAAACATGTGGATGTACATCCGGCGATGCAGATTGCACGTGTAAAACAGTCAACCAACAGTGTGGGTGTGCTGAAGGTGATGCCAATTGCGATTGCTGGCACATCGCCGCTGGAACGACCACCGACGCCAATGACAAGCAGATAGCACCGACCGGTGTCATCGGCTTCTGGTACCAGGACACAGCTGACTGCAAAGCTGAATCCGTACGTTGGGAAACGCAAGCCCACGCGGATAATTCCTTCGCGCAGCCCTCCGGTGACTCCTGCGGCGCCGGTTGCCCTGCTGACGGAGCGGACCAGTCCGCTTGTATTTACAAGCAGGTTGTATTGACCGAGCGCAAGGACGTCTGTTATTTTGTCAACCGTGCCGATTGCCGTGATAATCGTTGGAAGTTCAACACTCAATTCGACGCTGACATTCATTCGGACGGCGCGACCGGCAAATGTGGTTGTTCAACCGCCGAGGCGAATGTGTGTTATTGCGTGTCGCTCGCTGTCGGCACCACGTCTATCACTGATGAAAACGACGCAGAATACAAAAAGCAGATCCCACCTGAGGGTATCGATTCCATCTACTATCAAAGCGACCCCGAAGCTTGCCAGACAGCGTTATCTTCCTGGAAAGGTCAAGCCGACGCGGATGCCACGCCCGATAACAACGCCGGTTTCTGCGGCTGCCCTAACATCGCGGACAGCTGTAACGGGTACATGCAGGTGATTGCACAAACTGCAACATGCGAATGCGATCCAGGTGAGGAGAATTGCCACACCGTTGGCATTGCCGCGGGTACCTTCACGGATGCTGACGACCGCCAGGTACCGCCCAGCGGTGTCCGTGCTATTTACTATAAGACCGAACCGTTTGCATGCGCTGGTGCTGTTGAATATTGGATGGAGCAGGCGGACGCTGACGCTGCGGACGATGGTGAAGGTGGAACGTGTGGCTGCGCTGGACCTGGTACAGGGTGCGGTTACATTCAAGTGCGCTTGCTTTCTCCTGAAGATCGCCCAGCAGAGTATTCCAACCAGCAAACGCTCATTACCAGCGATCGGTCACCGGATCATCCGTACAACCTTAACACCGTTGCAGAACATGCTTCTGGCATTTGGGTCAGCTGTTTCGATATCTTGTGTAATGCCGGTGACGGGCCTGCGTTTATGTATCCTGGCGGCATCATGCGATTGGATCATGGTTTTTATTATGATTATTCCGCGACGGTGTTGTGGATGGATAATGTCAAATTGGAAAGCGATGGAAAGGTGCCCATTATGAACGGGGTTATGACACTGACTGGTAAGCTAACGGTCAAGAAAACCGGCGAGGAAGAAGTTTGCCGTCGTCTTGACATCCCAGCATGCGTACCCGTACCGTTCGCCGATCAAAACGCAGCAGATACATACGACTATGATGCTGTCACGGACGGGGTGCAGGATTGTGGTTGTACCAAACCAACGCCGTTGCCAACGCTGGAGCCGGTCTGTCATATGAATAATATCGCAACGTGCGTCGCGAATCGTTACGATTTCAACACGCAACAGGATTCGGACGATTATTCCGAGGAAGTATGCTACAAAACTGACATGCAATTATGTGTTGACAACCATGCCACCTTCACAGCACAAGCCCTCGCCGACGCATTCGACGGCGATGACGTCGCCCTTCTGGTCCAGTCATGCGGATGCACATCCGGCGATGCCGATTGCACTTGTAAAACAGTCAACCAACAGTGTGGTTGTGCAGATGGCGATGCCAATTGCGATTGCTGGCACATTGCCCCGGGTACAACCACAGACGCGAGCAACGTCCAAAGCGCACCGGCTGGTGTTCGTGGTATGTGGTACGCCGACACTTCAGCCTGCAAGGCCGAGTCAGAAAAGTTCACTTCCCAAGCGCAGGTTGACGCTAGTAGTAACAGCTGTGGCGGAGCGCTTGCAACCCCTCCATGCGGGCAAGGCGGTGCTGAGACCGGGGCAGGTGCGTGCATCTACAAGCAGGTTGTTTTGACTGATTTAGTGGCGGTGTGTTACCAGTCGGACATTGCAACGTGTAGAGATAACGCTTGGCAATTCAACACGCAGTTTGACGCGGATTATTTCGATTCAGATGCCGGCGCTGCAGGTCTACAGTCATGCGGGTGCACCACGGCGAGTGCAACGTGCAAGTGCTTGGACATCGCCATCGGCACTACTTCCGATACCGATACATTATCTGCTGATTACAAGATGCAAACCGCCCCTGCGGAGGTTTCAGGTATCTACTACAAGCTCGACAAGGCCGCTTGCGTGGAGGCCGTAGCGTACCCAGACCGCTGGCGCAGCCAAGCGGATGCCGACGCAACGGATGATCAACGTGGCGGCACTTGCGGTTGCAGCGGCCCGCTCAGTTCCGTCTGCGGGTACTTCCAAACCACACCATTGCCAACTTGCGGCTGTTCCATGGTATGGCAGAGTGACATCTTCCTGGCTGGTATCCTACAAATCGGTGACTCGACCCCCTCCGCCGGTATCTACCTCAACGGGCATTTCCTCAGCGGCACTTGGGAGCATGCAGATGTTCCTGATGATGTATACGCTGCCCTTGGAGATGGGTGCAAGGTGAATCTCTACGGAGCAGACGACCCGGTAACCTTGACCGAAGACGAAACCGGCTGGGGCATCATTTCCTTGGAAAATGAACCTTGCACTGAGGACCGTACGAATGAATTTTATGATGACGCTTGCAGATGTATCGGCAATCAGAAACTTTCCTGGGGTGGTCTCGTCGCAGGTATACACACCAACCCGCAGGATATCGGTAATTATTGCCGAGCGTGGGATGATGAAACGGTGAATGACTGCAACGTTGCTGACCCACCAATGTGGTGTCACAAGCAATGGTGTTATGTTGACCCAAGTTGTCCGGACGCCCAAGCCGACTCGTATTTCATTGGTTCCGGTTTGTATTTTAGTTACAGTGCATGCTTCGAATCTAATAAGCTTATTGAATGTCCTCGTGCTGTAACGTGGACCCCTACTGGTACCCATGTGAAGATGTGGAACGACGCTAGTGATAAAGCGCTTGCAGTTGCGATCAATCATGAAACCACCGGTTTGGTATTTCAAAAGGATTGCGGTGGCCAGCGCTTTCTCACCCAGGCCCTCGCCGATGCGGCACAGCACAACGGAGCGTCTTGCGGATGCACCAATCCTGAGTTAGCCGATTGCGAGCAGTACGGCGTGCTTCATTGCCTCGAAGATAATTTCGATGGAGTGAATTGCAACACCTACATTAAAGCAGATGGCATCAACAGCGGTCGTCTCCGTAAGGACCAGGGTAAGTTTGATATGACGGCCGCTACGTGCACGGAAAAGAACCGAGCGGATTGGGATCTGAAGAAAGCGCTTAATTTGCTGCCGGAATCGGAAACGTGGGAGGTTGAATTCGACACCTCCGACCTGGTTATCGACGCTAACACGGAGTACAGCGTTTGCGTCGATCTCGACGGTGCCCGCGAAGCCATCGCATTCGAGCAAACGTACACCGACACCTTCGCTGACACATACCTCGACATCGAAGCCACGGGCCCGACTGCGATTCACACGGTTGCTATTCGCAAGGACGAAAAGCAGGTGATTCAATTGACCTGCGACAAGGGATGTTCTACGAGTTCCAAAGCATACCTTGCCTTGCGTTGCGACCCATACGAAAATGTCGACACGTTACAGGAAAAATTGTTCTACAACACACTGGCATGGCCATTGCAGCAGGAGGTTTGTTACAAGAATAGCAATGCATTCAGTAAGTGCGTTGAGAACAGCCACAAATTCACCACCCAGGCGATTGCCGATGATTTTGATGCCGACCCCGCCGCCACTGGTGTTCAGTCTTGCGGTTGTAATAACGGTGATGTGGGCTGTGTCTGCCAATTCCAGACCGCTTCTTCAAGTGATTGGGATGTTG
>JACLAD010001420.1_pt1 | contig 44010 bp, 29 predicted proteins | sample 8027901 | NCBI WGS metagenome assembly JACLAD01 (sample SAMN15725071, study PRJNA655200) | protist metagenome | isolation source: fluorescence activated cell sorting (FACS) single amplified genomes of... | place: Spain: Blaines Bay Microbial Observatory, Mediterranean Sea | collected 2016-07-05 | reverse complement strand
CAGCTCTTTTGGACCACCCAGGTCCTCTTCACTCCCCAGGGTTTGGTTCAGTTTATTTGGATATTCCACACTAATACAGTCTAGCGGAAGTTGTGCCAGATCATTAGCCTGCTCCAGCGTTAGTTGCAGGGGTTCTTCTTCAAATAAGGATGTAGCTTCACCTTCGAGCGTATTATCCTGATCTACTCCGGAATTGACAGAGTTTTCATTTTCACTTTTACAACTGAACAAAGCTATACTTGCCAGAACGATAAGGGTTCTTTTCATTTATTTATTACTTTTTATTAACCCAACCAGCCATGGCGGTCCAGACTCCTGTACTGGATCGCTTCACTAATATGGGCTCCTTTTATGTTTTCTAAATCTTCCAGATCTGCAATAGTTCTTGCCACTTTTAGGATCCTATCATATGCTCTGGCCGAAAGATTTAAATTTTCCATTGCTATCTTGAGCAATTGTTTGGAAGATTCCTCCAAAGCACAATATTTCCTGATTTGCCGAACGGTCATCTGCGCATTGTAATGCACGTTATCATATTCTTCAAAACGTTTGGTTTGATGTTCCCTGGCCTTTGATACTCTTTTCCTGATCTCTACCCTGCTTTCTCCTTTTCGTTCTTCGCTCAGTTTTTCAAACGGCACCGGAGTCACCTCTATATGAATACCAATCCAGTCCAAAAGCGGACCGCTAATTTTGCTGAGATATCGCTGCATTTCTGTGGGGGAGGAAGTCGAGGAAGATCCTGGATCATTGATAAATCCGCTGGGGCTGGGGTTCATACTGGCCAGCAGCATAAAACTCGATGGATAGGTGACAGTGAATTTAGCTCTTAAAACAGTCACTTCTCTATCTTCCAAAGGCTGTCGCATTACTTCGAGAACTCCCCGTTTAAATTCCGAAAGCTCATCCAGGAATAACAATACTTTGTGGGATAAAGAAATCTCTCCCGGTTGAGGATATGCACCTCCATCAATAAGGGCAGCGTCCGAAATTGTGTGGTGGGGACTGCGGAAAGGCCGCTGTGCCATAAGTCCCACGTGTTCCTTTACCCTTCCCACAAAACTATGGATTTTTGTAGTTTCCAAAGCTTCATGTAGCGTCATGGGTGGCAAAATACTTGGCAAGCGCTTTGCGGGCATTGTCTTTCCTGCACCAGGTGGTCCAATGAGTATGATATTATAGCCACCGGCAGCGGCAATTTCCATACAACGTTTAATGGATTCCTGACCCTTTACATCTGCAAAATCGTGTTCAGGGTCTTCCATTTTATTGTAAAATTCCTGCCGGGTATAAATGACTGTTTTTTCCAAATGCTTTCCTTCATTGAAAAAAGCGGTGATTTCGCTAATATTTTCAATTCCGTAAACATCAAGACCACTAACAATAGCTGCTTCCTTTACATTCTGTTTGGGAAGAAAAAAACCTTTAAAACCTTCCTCTTTGGCTTTTATTGCAATAGGCAGGGCGCCTCTTATAGGCTGAAGGCTTCCGTCATGGGAAAGCTCTCCCATGATAATATACTTTGAAATATCTTCCGCTTTAATTTGACCCGAAGCGATCAGGATTCCCATGGCAAAAGTGAGATCGTACGCAGATCCTTCCTTTCGGAGATCGGCGGGAGCCATATTTACGGTAATTTTTTTTTCGGGGAAATTGTAGCCTACATTTTTTAAAGCTGCCGCAATTCTAAAACCACTTTCTTTTAAGGCAATATCAGGTATTCCTACAAGATGATAGCCAATACAGGTATCTACATTTACCTCTACCGTAATAGAGGTTGCTTCAACGCCAAAAACAGCACTTCCATAAACTTTTACCAGCATTTAAGAATTAGTTTCTTTAAATGTAGTAAAATTTAGATTATTCGGTAGCAGCCTTTAAATTCTTTTAGGAATTATTCCGAAGGGAACTATGAGGAAATTAAAAATCCCGCCGTAGGGAGCAGGATTTAACTTTATATGTGATATGCTGAAGATTATTTTTGCTCCTTCTCGAGTGTTATTTGCTCTTTATAATGCTGAAGAAGTCCATCAATTGGCCGGCGCACTACATTTCCAATCTCAAGATGATATGGTTTCGCGACATCCCTTATGATATCCTGTGAAAAATAAGCTATAGAACCAATGAAATGAACAGGAACATTTTGTGCTTCTTTAAAGCACAATACCCTGTGTTCTATGAAATTTTTCATTCCTTCCATGATTAATTTATAGAAGTACCCATTACGCTCATTGGTGAAAATAAATTCAGCAAAAGAAGCGAGATAAGTGTTAGGATTATCTTTTTTATATAGATTTTCTTTAATCACGTCGGAAGAAAGATCGTATTGTTTTTCAAATACATCAGCCAGCTCCTGAGGCATCTTTTTATAGTAATAATCCCTGATGAGCCTTTTTCCGAAGTAATTCCCACTGGCTTCATCCATTAGGATGTATCCTAAAGAATCTACAGCAGTCCTCACATTTTTACCATCAAAAAAACAACTGTTAGAGCCTGTTCCCAAAATACAAACGATTCCGGGCTCGGTAGTAGCGGCATAAGCGGCTGCGACCATATCTTCCTTTACAAGTACTTCGGTTGCATTGGAATAAAATTCTGAAAGTATTCGTTTAAGTTCGGCTGAAGGTTTCGGAGTTCCGCAACCTGCACCAAAAAAATGCACTTTTTCGACTTTGTCCTTAATATCCAAAAGTTCCTGGTTCTCCAGCAATCTCGCCTGAAGGACTTCTGACTTGAATACGGCAGGATTTAATCCTTTAGACCTGGTTTTTAGTACCTGATCACCATTTGAATCAAGTAAGATCCAGTCACACTTGGTAGAACCACCATCTGCTATTATTATCATTGTAGCTGTTTTTATAGAAAAAAACCCTGAACTGAAGTTCAGGGTTTTTAAGGTAATAAATTATTTAACAGAAGCTACGTGAGCAGCCATCTCCACCATTTTGCTTGAATAACCATACTCATTGTCATACCATGCGATCAACTTGAAGAAATTATCATTTAAGGCAATTCCTGCTTCTGCATCAAAGTTACAAGTGTGAGCATCTGATACGTAATCCTGAGAAACCACTGCTTCTTCAGTATAAGAAATTACTCCTTTGAAATCTCCTTCAGCTGCTTCTTTAAATGCTTTTTTGATTTCCTCGTAGGTAGTACTTTTTTCAGTACGAACCGTTAAATCTACCACAGAAACATCTGCAGTTGGAATTCTGAAAGCCATACCGGTTAATTTCCCTTTTAATTCAGGAATTACTTTAGTAACGGCAACTGCAGCTCCGGTTGTACTTGGGATAATGTTGTTCAATGAACTTCTTCCCAATCTATAGTTTTTCCCTGAAGGAGAATCTACAGTGAACTGGGTAGCGGTAGCAGCATGAACAGTAGTCATAAGCCCTTCTACAAGTCCAAATTTATCATTGATAACTTTAGCTAGTGGCGCAAGACAGTTTGTAGTACAGGATGCATTGGAAATGATCTTGTTATCTGCAGTAATGTCTTTATGGTTCACACCTAAAACGAACATAGGAACGTCTTTTGAAGGAGCAGAAATAACCACTTTTTTCGCACCTGCAGTAAGGTGTTTACCGGCAGTATCCATTGCTGTGAAGATTCCGGTACATTCCATTACCACTTCAACACCTGCATCATCCCACTTCAATTCTTCAGGATTTTTTTCGGCAGTAACTCTAATGGTTTTTCCGTTTACAACAAGATTACCGCTCTTTACTTCTACAGATCCATTAAATCTTCCGTGTACAGAATCATATTTTAGCATGTAAGCCAAATGATCTACATCCAGTAAATCATTGATCGCTACTACTTCAACATCTTCTCTTTCTGAAGCAATTCTAAAGGCAATCCTACCTATTCTTCCAAAACCGTTTATTCCTATTTTAGTACTCATTTTAGTGTGTATTTAATTATTAAACTGTGGTGATATTTAACACCCTTCTTAATTCATTATCTATTGGCCGCTGGCCTTTTATCGCGACTTCAAAATCTACAGAGGTCACTTTTTTATTGGTAACACCCACCATCGCATTGCTTTCTCCGCGTATGAGTGCTTCTACCGCACCAACTCCTAACCTACTGGCAAGAACCCTGTCAAAACAGGTGGGTACACCACCTCTTTGAATGTGACCAAGAACTGAAACCCTAATGTCATAATCGGGATAATTTTCACCAATATATTCTGCAAGCTCGAAGATATTCTTTCCGCTTTTTTCACCTTCCGCAACTACAATAATACTTGAAGTTTTACCGGATTTTGCACTTTTTTTCAAAGAAGCCATTAATCTGTCAACCCCGCCATCTTCCTCAGGAATAAGGATTTCTTCTGCTCCTGCTCCAACACCGCTGTTCATGGCAATGTCACCGGCATCTCTACCCATTACCTCTACTAAAAACAACCTATCGTGCGAACTTGCAGTATCCCGAATCTTATCTATAGCATCTACCACTGTATTAAGGGCTGTATCATACCCAATGGTATAATCTGTACCGTTAATGTCATTATCTATGGTTCCAGGAATACCAATTACCGGGAAGTTATGTTCCTCATTGAAAAGAATGGCACCGGTAAAAGTACCGTCTCCTCCTATTACTACAAGAGCATCAATTCCTGCATTTATCAGGTTTTGATGCGCTTTGGCTCTTCCTTCTTTGGTTATAAATTCTTTAGATCGGGCAGATTTGAGAAAAGTTCCGCCTCTGTTAATGATATTTTTGACAGACCTGGCGGTCAATTCTTCAAAATCATTTTCAATGAGTCCCTGGTAACCCCTGTAAATACCTATACATTCTATTTTGTAGTAGGCGCAGCTTCTCACCACGGCTCTTATTGCAGCATTCATTCCGGGAGCGTCCCCTCCAGAGGTCAAAACTCCTATTTTTTTAATTTCTGTTGTCATTGACTCAAAGCTATTTCAATTAAATAATATAACCTAATTTCCCCAAAGACTAAATCGTTTGCGGTTAATAAATAATAAAAAAAGCTCCAAAAAAAGAGCTTTTATAAATATTTTATGACATATATCATGTTTTTGCTAATTAATCGATATTCCCACAGCTGAAAATTCAATTTCGCCCCCGGCGTAGGGATAGTAGTCACTCCTTTTATATCGCCGGGAAAATTTCTTATAAAAAAGGTGCTATAAGCATTAAAATTACGGTTCAATAATTATTTCTGTTTCTCCCAGTTCTTCAGAAGAAGCAGTAATGACTATACGTTCAGAATTAGATTCAGTTCTCAAAAGAACAGTGGCAATACCGGCTTCGGCATTTACAGCCTCACCTCCTATTAATTGCGCAAATTCACCACCTTCTGTAAGAGAAAATTTGATGAGGTTATTAGCATCTGGAACTACGGTACCTTTTTCATCCCGAATGATGGCATATAAAAAAACCACATCGGGTGTTTCTTCGGAAATAGATTTTCCCGAATGATCCATCGCAAGATCCAGTTGAGCAGGTTTCCCCGGAGTGCGAACTTTATAAGATGTTACTTCTTCCCCATTGATATATCCTACCGCACGTAATTCCCCTGCCTGAAATGACTCCAGTTGGAATTCAAAAGGGGGAAAAGGAAGCTCCTCTGAAATCTGGTTTATTTCAGGTTCTTTACGCTCTACCAGTTCTCCATTCAAATAAAGCGCTACTTCTTCTGTATTACTAAAAACCTTCACATTGGCTGTGGATTCCGGAGTCCAGTAATTGGCAATGAACACCATTGGCTCTGAAAATTCATCTGTATAAGGAGCTTTCTGACTCTTATAAAAATAAAATGCAAACTTGGGAATCCTAAAAATATCTGCAATTCCCGAAGCTTCCAGGTCATTGGCATAGCCCCTGTTATAATCAAACATGAGCCAGTTTGATTGGCCAATGGTTTGTTCCCCTCGCAAATTTGAATTAAATGCTTCCTGATAATTCAAAGCCTGCTGCAGCATTCCACTCTCACCCGCACTTCTTAGCTGTCGGCTAGACCTTTCTTCTTCTTTGAGATCACTGTAGGCTGATTGATTAAATCCGGCGTTTTGAGCGTAATATTCCCAGTCACCATACTCCGCAATTAAGATTGGCCTGCCTTCTTCATCATAGTCGTTCCAGTATATCGGTGGTTTTGCATGCTGTCTTGCAGGAATAAAAAGGTCATAAGAAGGATGATCAATCCAGCCTGCACTATAGGTATCGTCATAAGGCAATTCGGCTTTTAAGACCCTGTTCGCCCTTATCATAAATTCTTCGGTCATTTCCGATTCGTTCAACGAGTTTTCCCAAAAGACTACGCTGGGATGATTTCTATCCCGGCGCACCATATCTTTTATATCCTGGATAGCATTTTCAACAAATTCCCCTTCTTCATAATATTGCCAGCCGGGAATTGCGTTCATCACGAGCAAACCAAGTTCGTCACAAGCCTCCAGGAACGCAGTAGCGTGAGGGTAATGAGACAAGCGGACAAAATCAAATCCGGCTTGTTTTATTTTGTAGGCATCCCGGTACTGTGCTTCGTCGGAAAGTGCATATCCAACATAAGGATATTCCTGATGGCGGTTGGTTCCGTTCACAAAGAATTCCTCCCCGTTCAGGTAAAAAGCATCTTCCGTTAATTCAATATCCCTTATTCCTGTTCGTAATTGTTTGGAATCTATCACCAGCCCGTCAGAAATTATTTCTACATTCAGGTCGTACAGATCGGGATTATAGGTAGACCACAAAAGCGGATTTTCCATAGCCACTTCTTCAGTAATAGAAACGTCCTGACCGGCATCTATAAAAACATTCCGTGAAAAGAATTCAAACTTTTGACCTGTTCTGTCTGAAAATGTCAACCGCACGCTTACCAGTTGCCGAACATCAGATTCATTTTTGATGTGGGTTTGCACAAATCCTGTAGCAAACTGTTCATTTACTTTATCGAAATGCACCAGGATCCCACCACCATTGACTTCATCTGCATGGACGGCATCTGTAATGTAAACAGGATTTGTTTTAATCAGGTGAACATTTCTGTATATTCCGCCATAAAGGTTAAAGTCAAGCATATCCAGCGTTTTTCCCGGGGGAATCGTCGTGTCATCTGCATTGATAACCTCTACCTCAATGATGTTCTCCTCACCTTCTTTAAGAAATGGAGTAGCGTCTACAGTAAAGGGTAGATATCCACCTTTATGAGTGGTCACAAGAGAATCGTTGACAGATACTCTTGCCTCCTGCATTACACCTTCAAAATGAAAGAACCATTTTTTATCATCAAGGATTTCTACAGGAAAGCTTTTTCTGTACACAGAAGTCCCCTGCCATTGATCATTTACCACCAAAGGCTCGATCCTTACTGTATGGGGAATATTTACAATCTCCCAATTAGACCCCTCCAACGCAGATCCTGTAAGTCTTTGGAACTGCCAATCGTTGCCAAAGTTTTCTGTAACTCTTGGACTAACAGCTATATCCTTCTCATGGCTGGAAACTCGGTTTATGGAGTTGCAGGAAACCATGAAAAGAATGGCTATAAGAGCTAAAAAAAGCTTCTTTAATGAACATTTTCGCTGATTTAGAAGTTGATTTTGCATCATAGTCTTATAATTAAGAAAAAGGAAAAATTTTATGTTCTACCATTGATCTGTCTTGAAATCACCCATTCCTTCTGAAGGTAATGTTTTTAACAATCTATCCGCTTCCTTAAGCGTAATAGTTTAAATGCTCCCATGTCTCCAATGAATATTCATGGAATCTTGCTGATCGTTGATTTCGAAATTTTCAAGATCTTTAATTTCTGCAAATTTATACTCACCATCCATATAAACACATCATACATGAGAATATATTTATCCGAACTATTCAACTTTAAAACCCCTGAACCTTCAACTGCTTTATCTGTTTGATCAACATATTTGTCAATTAACTCATAGCCGGAATTGAGCTTTTTATCCTCAGAGTCTTCAATCTTAAAAAACAGAAAATTTTTTTTCAACAACATCATCATCTCTTGAGGACATATTTTCTGAATAAAACATTTTTTTAGGTTCCGTTTCGAAGACAGGAAAATCCTTATTAGCGTATGCATAATATATTATATCCTACCTCCCGGTTTAACATTGAAAAATATACCATATACTTTTGTTTTTCGCTGTCAAAAATCCCATGGGTTGCGGATACCCACTGAACTTCTGCTAATTTCGGAAAAGTTCCCGGAACATTTACAACTCTAGAGGTCCAGTTAACCAAATTGAGGGATTAAAAGGCAACTTTCCATAACTAATCCATCCCTCTTGCATGTGAAGATCTGAACAATCATAAAAGATATCTTTTCTTCTCATCCCTCGCCCTCGGGATAGGTAGATCTCTCACTCCACTGGTTCTGTTTATTTCGTCGGAGTTTAAGACAGATTTATTGTTGTTTAAGGTCACATAGTTGAACCGGTCTTTACTCAGTGCAAATTGAATAGCCTCCTCCCCAGCACCATTTCCAAAAAATAGGCAAACGGATAAGCAGCATAAGAAACCTTTTCCTGTGCACCGAGGTTCTGACCAAAAAAACAGAAGACCAAAATGATTTCCAACTACGACAACAAATAATTATACTCATATATTCATTTATTATTTACTCCTGAAAAGGCACCATCCAAAAACTATATTCATAATCCTGGGGCTCAAGTAAATATTTATCATAAGTCCTGGCACCCCAACTATTGTCACCACCTACACCCATTTGCTTATAATCAATATTTAGATTCACAAGGTCTCTGGGACGGATATCCGTAGTATGCCGTTGGCTTTTAACATCACCGGGATCAAAATCGGAATTGTAGTTGTGATGTGCACTAAAGGAGATCAATGGTGTGCCAACAAATTTTAATCCTGTTCCATTATTATTCTGAAGTTTCACCCACCGATTTTCTGTTCTATATCCATTCTCCTGAGGCCTGCTGTAAGGGAAATACAGGTCACTCACCTCTGCTTCATAAATCCCAATAAAAGCAGATTCTTTTCGGTCGATGTAATTCTCGTGCGGACCACGGCCGTACCATTCTACCTTATCAAGCTCCTTTGGCAAAATAAGGTTCATTCCAAACCTTGGCATTTCTGCAAGGTCACTGCTTCCCTCAAAATCAAAACTATTATTTACAAGTATCCTACCATCATTATAGATGATATATTCAGAAACATAATTAGAAGAAACTGGATTAATCTTATAGGTTATTTCCACCTTAACTTTATCCTTCTGCCTGTTTTTTATCTTCACTGAAGAAATTTCCTGATCTTTGGAAGCATCTTTCCACACCTTTGCTCGTTTTTGGAGTTGATTTCCAAAATCATTATCTGTAGGAGCTCTCCAAAAGTTTATAGCTGGACCTTGCTTAATCAGCTCTTCTCCTTTAAAAATATAAGAACTCATTATCCCCTTATCTTTCTGGAATGTCACTTGGAACAGATCATTTGATACTGAAATCTCCTTACTCTTGTTTCTAATTTTTAACCCTTTTCCCTGTTGGTTTATTTCAGGTGTTATTGAATTATTTCCCCTCCTCAGCTGAAACTGCTTTTGTGCTATAATATGTTCTTTAGGAATTAAGTTTTCCGCTGAAGTTGTTTTTACATAGAAGTTTATGAAATACTCACTATCATCAGAAGGAATTACTAACTCGTCAATCTGAAAGAAAGTCGATTCCTGAGGCTCCACGTCAAAGCTATCGAGTACACTCCCCTCGACTGTTTCACCATTGCGGAAAACTGTATAACTAATCTCATACTTATTAAGATTAGTGAAAAAGAACCTGTTCCAAAGTCGAAAAGTATGCTGTATTGAATCCTCCATTTCGAGTTCAATATTTTGATAAACCTGCTTTACTTCGTTAAGAGCAGGATGAGGAGAACGATCGGCGTTCACTAATCCGTTCATAACGAAATTTCCATCATTGTGATATCTTTCCGGTTCAAAGTCTCCTCCATATGCCCAATATTTTCTTCCGGTACTATCAGTTTGTGCCAGACCCTGGTCTACCCAATCCCAAATAAAACCTCCCTGCATTTGTTCATTTTCATAAACATAATTCCAAAGATCAATAAGATTTCCTGTGCTATTACCCATCGCATGAGCATATTCACACCAAATAAAAGGTCTTTCGGGATATTGATCTTTATAATCTCTATCCAATTCGTCCAATCCAGCGTACATCCAGGTAATAATATCGCTATGCCGTTCCTGAAAATTTTCTCCCCGCTCGGCGCGTTCATATTGAACAGGCCTAGAAGAATCCCTGTTCTTGATCCAGTGATAATTATCTACAAATGCTGGCCCATCACCAGCTTCATTTCCCATCGACCAAATAATGACAGAAGGATGGTTCTTATCCCTTTCAACCATGCGATAGATCCTGTCGTGGTGCATTTTATCAAATTCAGCTTTATTGGCTGGCGTTTTATCTTCATCATAGCCAAAGCCGTGGCTTTCTATGTTGGCTTCATCAACTACATAAACCCCGTATTGATCACATAGCTCATACCAGAACGGATCATTAGGGTAGTGAGAAGTCCTTACTGCATTGATATTGTTCTTCCTGAATAATTTTATGTCTTCAATCATAGATTCCTTAGAGATTACATGGCCGGTATTTTCATCATGTTCGTGCCGGTTCACCCCCTTAAGAATAACAGGTTGGCCATTTACAAGTAAATTTCCTCCTGTTACCTCCACTTTTCGGAATCCTATATTGATTCCAGTAGCCATTTTTGTTTCGGCCTTCTGGTCTAATAGAATTGTAGCTTTATAAAGATTAGGAGCTTCTGCGCTCCATGCCTTAATATTTTCTATGTTTGCTTCAAAAGAAACAGAATCCTTTTGTTTGCCATTAAACGTGATGTTTTCCTTCTGTTCAAAAATAACATCCGGACCTTCCCAAATTTTTAAAGTAACACCATACTCTCCAGATTTATCCATCATATTCTCAATCCAGACCTTTCCTGAGAGAACTCCATTCCTAAAGCTGTCATCCAGAGAAGCATTCAGGAAAAAGTCCTGTATCCTAGCTTTTGGAGTAGCAAATAGATATACATCTCTTTCAATACCACTTAACCTCCAGAAATCCTGGTCCTGCAAGTAACTGGCGTCACTCCAGCGATATACTTCCACTGATAGTTCATTGGCACCTCCTTTATTTAAATATTTGGTAATATTAAATTCTGCGGGAGTTTTCGCTCCTTCTTTATATCCTACTTTTTCACCGTTTACCCATACATAAAAAGCACTGTTGACTCCTCCAAAATGGAGGTAGATCTCTTTTCCGTCCCAATTGTCTGGGATCGTAAATTCCCGTTTATACGAGCCTACAGGATTATAGGAATTATCAACAAAAGGAGGATTTACTGGAAAAGGATATACGATGTTGGTATACAAAGGAAAATCATAACCCTGTAACTGCCAATCCCCAGGTACTTCTATCTCATCCCAGCCTGAAGAATCAAATCCTTGTTCATAAAAAGTTACCGGTCTTAAATCTGGAGTTTCTGAAAAGTGAAATTTCCAGATACCATTCAGGCTTTCGTAATTATTTGAATCTTCATAATTATTTTCTCGGGCTTCTGCTTCGGAATCATAAGTATAAAAAGTTGCCCTGGCAGGTTCTGTATTTATTGATACAACATTTAGATTTTCCCATTCTTTTTTATTTTCCTGAGCATTAGAACTAACCCATAAAAAAGCAAAAAGAAAGAAAAAATTAAATCTATAAATATTTTTCATAAGAAGAATTTTTGTCTGATTTCTCTTAAGAAGATTCTATAAATAATTTAATATAAATTGGAATCTCAAAAGCATCCTCTATTCAAAAACCACTATTTAACTTAAAAATGAAGAGATCAAAAACATCTCTTCATTTTTAGCTAAATCAACAGTAATTGGTTTTTTTTTACCAGTTGGGATTTTGTTCAATGTTAGGATTTGTATTTAATTCATTTTGTGGAATAGGAAAATACTCATGTCTGTTCAGTTCAAAATACTGACTACCTTCCTTATCACCATCAGAAATTTCTTCTTCTAAGAGCCCCCATCTTTTAAGATCGTAAAATCTTAAACCTTCCCGGAAAAATTCCACCATCCTTTGATGTACAATTTCATCCATCATTTCCCCCTGTGGTAATCCGGAGGGCAAATCAGAAAGGTCTGCCCTGTTGCGGATTCGGTTAACAAGAGGGTAAGCCTCCTCAACTCTCCCTTGCATGGTAAGTGCTTCTGCATACATTAATAAGATATCTGCAAACCTGAGTGCCTTTTCATTAATTTCTGAAATCCATATACCTTCGTTATCCTGTCTCCAGTTTTGATACTTTTTAATACGTGATTTTTTTCCAAAAACTGTTTCAAATTCACTGTAAGGCAGATTGTAAAAAGTAGCTCCCGGATAATCCCAGACAATGGACGCATACATCCGCGGGTCAAAATCGCCGTCGACTGTTTTTTCCTCCTGAAATTCCTCAAACATCTCATTAGTAGGGAAAGCTTCAAACCAACCTCCTACTTCTGTTGGAGCAAATTCCTGTGCGGTAGTCACTCCCTGAGATTCATCTGCATTTTCTCCTGCCCATGGTTCGCTTCCTCCAACATCCTGATTCTGAATCTCAAAAAGTGATTCTTGATTATTGTCATATTCTGCCATAAAATTATGTTCATAGTTTTCCAAAAGATCGTAATTATATGGTGCTTTTGGACTTCCATCGGGTTCTGAAAGCTTAGAAAATTGATCTTCAGCCTCACTCCATTTCTCCTGGTACAGATATGCTTTTCCTAGATATCCTATTGCCGCACCTTCGGTAGCTCTTCCCACCCATTCCGAAGTGTATGACACTGGCAAACCTTCTACAGCATCTATTAGATCAGATTCTACCTGTGCCCATACTTCAGATTCCGGAGATTGAGATATGAAATATTCCTCTCTAGATTGCGGAACAGTAGTAATGATTGGTACAGCACCAAAGTTAATGGCTAAATGAAAATAGTTCAAAGCCCTCAAGAATTTTGCTTCAGCTATCAAATGGTTTTTTTCTTCCTCTGAAATATTAGCATCCGGGGTATTGGTTATAATTTGATTTGCTCTGAAAATTCCCGTATAAGCACCAGTGAAAATATTCGCGGGAACCCCGGTAGTCGGATCATTTGTAAAGGTGGAAAGTTGGTATAGATCCCTTACATCATTCCGAATATAAAAATCATCTCCTCTTCCATTGGTCAATTCGACTCCACGAACCCCCCAATAGCCATTGTTTACATCTCGTAAAACCTTATAGGTTGCTGCTAGCCCAGATAATATATCATCTTCTGTTTCCCAGAAACTATCTTCTGTTATCACATTTGGATTAGATTGTTCAAGGTCATCACTACAAGAAGCAAAGCTGAGGGAGACCAACAATATGTATATATAGTTTTTCATATTTATATAATTTATTTTATTCATCAAATTAAAAAGAGATATCCAGTCCAACCATAAAAGTTCTTGAAAGAGGATATGCAATATGTCCAAAATCAACTCCTCGATCCAATACTGAACCGGCTCTTCCAATATCTGGATTAAATCCTGAATAGTCTGTTAAAGTGAACAGGTTATCTGCACTAACATATACTCTGGAATTCGAAACATTTAGGGATTCCAAAAGATTTTCTGAAAATGTGTAGCCTACCTGCAAAGTTTTTAATCTTAAATAAGATCCATCTTCTAAAAATCTGTCTGATGTTCTTGCGTTTTGATTAGGATCATCTATGACAGCCCGTGGTATATCTGTATTTTGATTTTGAGGTGTCCATGCATTTAAAGTAGATTGTGCATAATTGTACTCTAGATTCATACCTTCGAGGTCCTGACGTAACCCATTATAGATTTTGTTGCCGTAGGTTCCCTGAAAAAATAAATTCATATCGAATCCTTTCCATTGAATATTTCCTCCTAAACCAAAAGTAAAATCTGGATTTGGACTACCTAAAAAGTGTCTGTCATTTTCATCTATTTGGCCATCATTATTATAATCCACAAATCTAATATCCCCCGGTTGAGCATTTGGTTGGATTAATTCTCCACCACTGGAATGTGCCTCCACTTCCTGCATGGAATTAAAAATACCGTCCGTTTCTATCAAATAAAAAGCCCCTACAGGTAAACCTGCCTGAGTTACAGTAGCTGATGCACCATGGTGTGTAGGTTGACCACCAAAGATTTGTTGAGAACCTGTGCCTAATTGGTCTACTTCATTATCGATGGAAGAGAATGTTCCTGTAACCTGGTAATCAAAATCATTAACAGAATTCCCATAAGAAATTGATGCTTCAAAACCTCGATTGGTAATTTCTCCTGCATTTATGAAAGGACTGTCCCCACTGGCACCTGTTGATAATGGAATTGGTACCTGCAATAGAATATCTGTATTTTTCTTAATGAAGTAATCTGCTGTGAATTGGAGGTTGTGATCAAACAAGCCCAAATCTGTACCAATATTAAAGGTTTTTGATGTTTCCCATTTAATATCGGGTGTAGCAAATGCAGTTTGAATAGCTCCAGGCCATAGTCTTTGTTCCTGGCCAACTACATAATTTGTATTCAAATTTATAGCAGGAGTAAATCTATAATCTGCAAATTCCTGATTACCTAATACACCATAACTGGCTCGTATTTTCGCCATATTTACAAAAGAATTGGTTGGATCAAAAAATTCTTCATTCGAAATGTTCCAACCTACAGCAATTGAAGGGAAATTTCCATACTTATTCCCCTCTCCAAAACGTGAGGAACCATCCCTCCTAATAATCCCTGTTACAATATACCTGTCGTCATAAGAATAAATTAATCTTCCAAAGTAGGAAATTAAAGCGTTTTCCCAGGCATTACTTCCGGAGGCAATATTTGTAGTACCACCATCGAGAACTTGAACTCCCGGAGGCATACCACTTTTAGCACCACTAAGACCTCGATATTCGGTATTCTGGTATGTATATCCAAGCAATCCCTGGATTTCATGATTCCCGAATTCTTTATCATACGATAAAGTATGTTCCATTAATTTATATTTCCTTTCGTTTCTTCCTTCATACAAATCGGCATCTAAATTGGTGAATAGGGATCCCACCTCATAGGGATAAGTATAGGTGTAATCATATCCGGAAGTACTGGTATAACCAAGATTCAACTTATATTTAAGTTCATCCAGAATGGAATATTCAGCAAAAGCATTTATTATAGCTTTCCTTGCTTCAGTTTCAGCGTTCTGGAGGTACAATTGAGCTACTGGGTTGGCAATATTTACTACTGGACCAAAAGCACCACCATAGCCTCCAACGGCATTCTCGTTATACACATCAAAAGCTGGGATCATTTTTAATGCCGATCCTACAGGATTTCCTCCTTGTCCGCCCCAGCCATCTGCCATATTTCTCCAATTTTCCTGTGAAAGAACAACAGTCTCCCCTATTTTTAATCTTCCTTTTGTGAAGGTTGTTTTTAGTCGAAGATTCCATCGATCATAGCCTGTCTCCTTTACTATCCCTTCCTGATCAAGATAACTACCCGATAAACTATAGGTAAAATTATCACCACCTCCACTTGCAGTTACATTATAATTTTGAATCGGCGCAACTTGATAAATTTCATCCTGCCAATCTGTGCCTTCTCCTAAAGCTGAAGGATTTTCAGCTATTTCAAGCCCTTCAAAACCAGCATTTTCATGAGCTTGATTACTAACTGTAGCCCATTCTGAGGCATTCAGCACATCAATAGAATTGGCAATCTCCTGAACGCCATAATAAGCACTTATATCTATCTTGTTCTCTCCTCTTCTACCGGTTTTAGTAGTAATAAGTACTACACCGTTGGCTGCACGTGAGCCATAAATAGCTGCAGCAGAAGCATCCTTTAAGATATCCATAGAAGCTATATCGTTTGGAGCCAAATTATTTATATTATCTACCTGAACCCCGTCTACAATATATAGAGGATTATTGTTACCAAAAGAACCTGTCCCCCTTATGAGTATTCGAACACCAGATCCAGGATCTCCACCTGCAGATTCTACCTGTACACCGGCTACACGTCCTTGTAAGGATTTCTCAACTGTATTAGCACCCTGTGTCACAACATCTTCTGCTTTAATGGAAGCAAGAGCACCCGTGACATTTTCTCTTCGTTGAGTTCCGTATCCAACAACTACAACTTCATCAAGACTTGCCATGTCATCTTGCAAGCTTACATTAATAGTTGATTGTTCGTTTACCGGGACTTCCATAGTTTCAAAGCCCATAAAAGAAAAAACAAGAATTGCGTTGGGACCTGAGACTTCAATTTGATAATTACCGTCGAAATCTGTTACCACACCGTTCGTTGTACCCTTTTCCAGAACATTTACTCCAGGCAGGGGCATTTGATCACTTTCTGATATTACTTTTCCTATGATTCTCTCTTGCTCATTGCTTTGTTCAACTGCAAAAGATTCAGATGCATATGTTCCATTTATATAAAATAACGAACATAAAAGAATAAAAATTCTTTCCCGATGGTTGATCCGGGAGAAGAAAAAAATAATGTTTTTCATAAAAATAAGTTTTAGTTAAAATTCAAAAAGAACACTCAATCGATTTCGTAACTAACCATTCGAATCAAGTATTTGGTAAAAAAAAATGTTATAACAATATTTACTTGAGGTAAAACTATAAGAAAAAAATAAAGAAACAAAATTAAACGTAGAAAATACGCTTAATTAAATTTTTACTGGTTATTCACCTCAATTGGGATATTTAAAAAAAACCATCAGAGAGTATCAAACCAGTGAGTAAAAAATTTGTGATTTCTACTCAGATACTTTTTTCCGGAAATTCGCACTATGAGCTCAAAATAATGCTTCCAAAAGTTTCTAACGAAATGTATATGCACTCATAGGATCTATCAAACATCACAAATCCTAATAGCTTCTTTCAGGGATTTAAATTTATTTTCGGCAGTAGGCACAAACTCCTGTGCCACATATCCATCAAAACCGGTTTCCACAATAGCTCTAATAATAGCAGGATAAAATAATTCCTGGGTTTCATCAATTTCATTTCTTCCAGGTACCCCTGCGGTGTGATAGTGATTAATGTAAGGATGATATTTTCTTATGGTCGCGATCACATCTCCTTCCATTACTTGCATATGGTAGATGTCATATAACAGTTTAAAGTTATCTCTACCCATTTCTTTAGCCAATGCCACTCCCCATTCAGTATGATCACACATATAATCTGGATGGTTCACTTTGCTGTTCAGTAACTCCATTACCAGCACCACATTCCTTTCTTTTGCATAATCCAACAACGGAATAAGCCCTTCTGCACAGTTTCTAATTCCGGTATCTTCATCCATTCCTCGACGGTTTCCGGAGAAACAAATTACATTCTTAATTCCCTGTTTCGAAGCTTTATCAATGAGCCCTCTGTATTTTTCTTGAAGCTCGCTATGGTTTCCTGGATCGTTAAAACCATGTTCAATGCTGGCAAAATCATCTGTTGCCATGGAGCATTTAAGTCCATGCTTTTCTACGGTATCCCACTCAGACGGGCGAAGCAGGTCAATTGCCTTGATTCCTATTGCAGCACAATCGGCAGCGAGTTTATCCAGTGGTACATCTGGGAAAGTCCAGCGACAAACAGAATGATTGATGTTGTTTTTTGGCAATTCTGAATCCTTTTCTTCTGAAAATTCTGGTACAGAAAATGAACTTAGTACGCTTCCGAATCCAATGGCTCCTGTGCCTAAGGCGATATTTTTTAAAGCCTGTCGCCTGTTAAACGTGTTTTTCATCTTTATGTTTTGTAATATTTAATAAACGTAAATTTTACTATTATTTACAAGGATACAAATTTTTCAGCCAAAATATTTATTTTTATACTCCGTACTGTTTTATTATTCCTATGAACTATCAGGAAATTTCGAAGTTATATCCCGACTTTAACAGCTCCTGATACCGTTTATTATCAAACTTATAAAGGAAAGCGCCACGACGGGAAGAGGATTTATCCTTTTCATCTAACTTAATAAGAACATTTAAAGAAAGGACCTTCTTCCTAAAGTTTCTGGAATCCAGTTCCTTTTGATAAATAGCTTCATATAACCGCTGCAACTGCGGAATCGTAAATTTCTCGGGCAATAATTCAAATCCTATTGGTTTATACCTGGCTTTTCGCCTTATTCTTGCCAGTGCATCCTCTACCATTTGATTATGATCGAGTACAAGATCTGGTACTTCATTGATATCATGCCAATGGGCACCATGTTTTTCTACCAACTCTTTATCATAGTCATTGATTCGAATTAAAGCGTACTGCCCTATCGAAACACATCGAAATCCCGGATCCCGGTCTGCATTTCCGTAGGTTTTCAATTCTTCCATAAAAACATTCTCGAGTCCGGTGATCTCTTTCAGCACCCGTTGTGCGGCCTGTTCTACATCCTCGTTGAGTTTCACAAAGCTCCCAATAAGGGACCATTCTCCCAAAAGTGGCTTTACTCGTCGTTTAAAAATCAATAATTTTAGAGTTCCGGAATCAAAGCCAAAAATGATACAATCTGTCGCGACGTACATTCTTTCTTTCGGAACATATAAATCTTCTGTAAAATCTACCATTTGTGGAATCTGTCATTTGAGAAGTTAAATATAGAGAAACATTATATTTTTGGGAAATTTAAGATTAACGTATAATTTACGTTTATTATCTTTGAAGAATTAAAATTTATATCTTTTGAAAAATCAATCCATATTTGCCGAAACTCAAATGCTGAAAGACTTTACAAGTGAACTTTCTGTCGCCTCTCCCGGAAGAATTAATCTTATTGGAGAACATACAGATTACAATAACGGATATGTACTACCTACCGCAATAGACCGGAAAATTTACTTTGAATTCCAAAAGAACAGCTACAGTAATAAATGCCGTATCTACAGCGAAACTTTTAAGACCTATGCCGAATTTGATCCACAGCATCTTTCAAAAAGTGATGCCTCCTGGAAAAACTATATTTTCGGAGTAATAGACGAAATTCAGAAGAGAGGAAAAACGATTGGCGGATTTGACTGCATCATCAAAAGTGAGCTGCCCATTGGCGCAGGAATAAGTTCTTCCGCAGCACTGGAATGCGGACTCGCCTCGGGACTTAATGAACTTTTCTCCCTTGGCCTGGAACCACTGGAATTGGTGAAATTATCCCAAAACGCTGAAAATAATTTCGTAGGTTCTAACTGTGGAATAATGGACCAGTATGCTTCTGTAATGAGCAAAAAGGGACATCTTATCCTGCTGGATTGCCAGTCGTTGAAAGCCGAATTTATTCCGGCAGATTTCAAAAGCTGCAAAATATTACTACTGAATACTAATGTAGAACACAACCTTGCTGAAGGAGAATACAATACCCGCCGAAGGGAATGTGAGGAGGCTGTAAAAATTATCCAAAAAACCTATCCTGAAGTTCATTCTTTACGAGATGTCAATTTTGAGATGCTAGAAAAGACGAAAAGTGAACTTTCAGAAAAAAATTACCAGCGTAGTTTTTATGTACTACAAGAAAATGAAAGGGTCATAAAAGCAACAGAAGCTATAAAATCTGGCGATTTAGAAGAATTCGGAAAATTAATGTATCAGTCTCATGAAGGCTTACAACATCAATACGAGGTTAGTTGTACAGAACTTGATTTCCTGGTGGACCACTCCCGGAATAAAAATTTTATCTATGGCTCCCGAATGATGGGCGGTGGTTTTGGAGGTTGTACCATTAATATTATTGAAGAAAATGAAATACCCAATTATGTAAAGGAGGTTTCCAAAGCATATAAAGAAAAATTCGATATTGAATTAGATGCAATTACCGTAATTCCAAGCGAAGGGACTATCGTGGAAGAAAAGAAATGAAGGGGTTGAATTTTCAACAAAAAAAGAGTTAAATTTCCAATATAATATTTAAATAATGAGCGAAAACATAAATAGTATTCCGCATAGAAGATACAACATCTTAACCGGGGAATGGATCCTGGTTTCCCCTCACCGAACTAAACGCCCCTGGCAGGGGAAAACCGAAAAAAGCGGTGCAGCTGAAAGGGAGACTTATGATCCTTCCTGTTATCTATGCCCCGGAAATACACGCTCAAGCGGTGAAGAAAATCCGGAATACACAGAACCTTTTAGCTTTGTGAATGATTTTTCTGCTCTGTTACCAGACAGTCCGAAAATTGAAAAACACAACGGGCTTCTCATTGCAGAAACCGAAAAAGGTATATGTAAGGTTGTATGTTTTTCTCCAGATCATTCCCTGACCCTCCCGCTGATGGAAGTGGAGGAAATCACCAAAGTGGTGCAAATGTGGAAGAAAGAATACAGAAAACTTGGCGCTACCGAAGATATTAATTACGTGCAAATCTTCGAGAACAAAGGCGCCATCATGGGATGTAGTAATCCGCATCCACATGGGCAGATATGGTCCCAGCTTTCCATTCCTACAGAGATCCAGAAGAAAACAAAACATCTTAAAGATTACTGGAAAAAAAATAAAACCAGCATGCTGTCTCAGTATCTGGAACAGGAACTTGAATTAAAGGAAAGGATCCTGCTTGAAAATGAACATTTTGTGGCCCTTATTCCCTATTGGGCGGTATGGCCTTATGAAGTAATGATCCTACCAAAAAAGCATTATCAGCACATGGGCCAGTTAAATTCCGAAGAGGAAAGAGCTTTTGCAGAGATTATCAAGAAACAAACCATCATGTATGACAACCTGTTTGGAACTTCTTTCCCCTACTCTTCAGGAATTCACCAGGCTCCAACAGATGGGAAAGAGTATCCGGAATGGCATTTTCACATGTCTTTTTATCCGCCATTACTACGTTCTGCCACGGTTAAAAAATTCATGGTAGGATATGAAATGTTTGCAGGCCCACAAAGAGATATTACTGCAGAACAGGCTGCGGAGAATTTAAAACAACTTCCTGAAATTCATTACACTAAATCATAAAAACTCAAGGTTATGGAGCATAAAACCACTTTAAAAGAGCTTGCTAAGATCCTGAATGTTTCCATTTCCACCGTATCTAAAGCGCTGAATGATAGTTCCGAAATTAATCCTGATACAAAAGCAAGGATCAAGGAAGTCGCTCTGGCCAATAATTATGTTCCCAATGAACTTGCCCAAAGCCTGAAGGGAAAAAAAACCAAAACCCTGGGGGTGATTATCCCTGAAGTCCTTTCCCAGTTTTTCGCCAAAAGCCTACACGGAATCGAGACGATGGCGAGTAGCCTGGGATATAAGATTATAATCTGTATTTCGAATGAATCGGTTCAAAAGGAATCGGATAGTTTGAACATCCTGGTAAACACTAACGTAGATGGTATTATCATGTCTTTAGCAAGGGAAACCCAGGCCACTGAAAGCTATGATCATTTCAAAAGGGTTTTTGATTACGATATTCCAATTGTTTTGTTCGACAGGGTTTCAGACACTCTGGTCTGTGATAAAATTACCGTGAATGACAGGGAAATCACCCAGGAAGCAACCATGGAACTTCACAAATCGGGCTGTAAAAATATCATTTACCTATCCACCATCTATGATACCAGTGTAGATAAGCAAAGGCAAATAGGCTATACTTCGGCAATGAGGGAGTTGCAGTCAACGCCGGAAGTTCTTCATATTAAAGACTACAGTTACTTTGAAGAAAACCTCCTGAAAGTGCTCCAAAAATCTAATGTTGATGGAATTGTGGCTGCCGATGAACTTTCGGCTGTTTCTGCAATGAAAACGGCTTTGAACCATGGCTATAGGATTCCCGAAGATATTTCAGTCATTGGTTTCACTAACGGGGTGCTGGGTGAAAATTTTATTCCGTCCCTTACCACCGTAGAACAATATGCCGAAGAACAGGGGCGCACTGCGGTAGAACTTATTATTGGCCGAATTCAGAAAACGATTGCGACAGAGCCTGTGCATAAGATTATCCAGACTTCTATCCTTCATCGTAATTCTACCAAACAGTCTCTTTCACTTCAGAAGTAATCCTTCAGAAGTTTAAAAATTTTTATTCCTGTATTATATTGAAAAAGCAGCCATAAAGACTGCTTTTTAATATCATGTACTTTAGTTCCACTGGAACATTTTTTCTACCAGAACAAGGCATATAGCATTGCAACTATTAGTACAATCGCAACACTTCCAATGTTAAAAGCCGGGGAGGTTTTAAACAGATCTTTTGTAATAACAATAGATTTCTCCTGATTTTCACCTTTTCCTTCGATGAGACTTATCACCACCATAATGAGCATGGTCAATACCCAGGTGATCATCATTTGGTGCATAAACGGAATCTCGACAAATAACGGACTATCAACCCAGCCCTGCGGACCAACTTTAAAGTAAAGTGCAATTGGTATGGAAGCCAAAACACCCCAGATAGCAGAGGAATTAGTGGTTTTTCTCCAGAAAAGCCCCAGAATGAATACCGCCAGAATTCCCGGACTCACAATTCCTGTGTATTCCTGAATATACTGGAATACCTGTCCAAGGTTCCGCAACTGCGGAGCAAGGAGCGCAGCAATTATAAGAGCTATAGTAGCAGAAAGCCGTCCCACTTTCACCAAACCTTTTTCAGAATTTCCTTTTTGCAGGTATGGCTTATAAATATCCATCGTAAAAATTGTTGCTGTCGAATTCAGCATTGAAGCGATGGAAGAAACGATTGCTGCTGCCAAAGCTGCCAAAATCAACCCTTTTACACCGGTTGGAATAAATTCCTTGATTAGCCATGGAAAAGCATTGTCATTAATAATTCTGCCGCCTTCAGCAATGAAGGAAGGGTCTGTTGCAGCCTGAGTAATATTCCCGTCGGCATCTGTATTTAGCACGAAAGCAATAATCCCAGGAATCACCACGATTAATGGGATAATCAACTTTAAGAATCCGGCTAGAATGATCCCTTTCTGGGATTCCTTTAAACTCTTGGCAGCAAGTGTACGCTGAATGATATACTGGTTAAAACCCCAGTAATATAGGTTGGCTACCCACATTCCACCGATTAGTACAGCAAGTCCTGGAAGGTCCCACCATGCATCTTCTCCATTTGGAGTCAGTAGTTCCCCTTTTTCAAGAATCATTGAAAATTTTCCCGGTACTACTTCATAAATATGAACCAGACCGGAAATAATTCCGCCATCTTCAGAAACGTATGTCAAAGCAATAAAAGTGGTGATAAGACCACCTACAATAAGAAGTACCACCTGTACCACATCGGTCCATGCTACTGCCGAAAGTCCGCCGTAGAGGGAGTACGCTGCCGCAAACAATGCGAGCCCAACAATGGAATATATAAACAGCGAACCGTCTCCCCCACCAATAATGGTATCCAGAGCCGTTGCTCCTAAATATAGTACAGAGGTTAAGTTAACGAAGATGAATAATGCGATCCAGAAAACTGCAAGAATGGTTTTTAGATTGCGTCCATACCTCACTTCAATGAACTCCGGAATGGTGTATAATCCTTTTTCAATAAAAACCGGCAGGAAGTATTTACCCACTATGATTAGGGTAATGGCCGCCATCCATTCGTAAGAGGCGATGGCCAGCCCAATCGCAAAACCCGACCCTGACATCCCGATAAACTGCTCTGCCGAAATATTGGCGGCAATAAGCGAGGTACCAATAGCCCACCAAGGCAGCGATTTACTGGCAAGAAAATAATCTTCAGATGTTTCTCCCTTTCCGCGGGAAACCCATAATCCAATTCCGATGATCATTAATGCGTACGCAGCAAAAATAAAAATGTCCCAAAATCCAAATTCCATAACTCGAAATCAATTTAATCTATGAATATTAATATCCTGATCTTTAGAAGTAAAATCAGAACAGCTTTAAATTCTTGTATAGCAAAAAATTTACTGATTCAGAACCAGTAAAGATTTCTTAAAAGTTTGCTAAATATAAATAAAAAATAGTATAAACGTAATCATTACGCTTATGATCTTCTAACAGAAAAACATTCTTAATTTTTCTGCTCGGCAATCCACTCATTCACTTTCTCTTCCAGTAAATTCAACGGGAGAGCACCATCAAGCAAAATCACATCATGAAATTTCCTGATGTCGAAATCATCTCCCAGTTCTTTCTTTGCTTTTCCCCTCAACTCCAGGATCTTATTCATTCCCACTTTGTAAGCAGTCGCCTGTCCAGGCATAACAATATGCCGCTCAACCATTTTCACTGCATCACTTTCGGCGTTGGGTGAATTTTTCGTGTAGTATTCAATTGCTTCCTCGCGGGTCCATTTCTTAGCATGAATTCCGGTATCCACTACCAACCTAATAGAACGCCAAAGCTCCATGGCCAGTCTTCCAAAATCGGAATATGGATCTTCATAGAATCCAATTTCCTTCGGCAGGATTTCGCTGTAAAGTCCCCAGCCTTCCACATAGGTAGTGTAAAAGCTCATTTTCCGGAACATAGGAATATCTTCCAGTTCCTGGGCAATGGCAATTTGCATGTGATGCCCCGGGATCCCTTCATGATAAGCCAATGCCTCCATTTGATACGTTGGCATGGCTTGCATATCGTACAAATTGGCATAATAAATTCCAGGTCTGGAACCATCAATTGCAGGTGCGGAATAAAAGGCTTTACCGGCACTTTTCTCCCTGAAAGGTTCCACTGCTTTTACCTGTATATCGGCTTCAGGCAAGGTTAGAAATAATTCATCCAGCCGCCCTTTCATGGTATTGATAAGATTGGTAGCTTCTGAAAGATATTTCTCTTTTCCTTCCGGCGTATTTTTGTAGTAGAATTGCTCATCGGTGCGCATAAACTCAAAAAAGTCCTGCAGGGTTCCTTCAAATTCTACTTCCTTCATGATTTCTTCCATTTCCCTGTGGATCCTGGCAACTTCACTTAATCCTAATTCATGGATCTCTTCCGCAGAAAGATCTGTAGTGGTAATTCTTTTTAAAGCATTATTGTAAAAAGCTTTCCCTTTGGGGAATTTCCAGGCTCCAGCCTCGTTAGTAGCACGTTGTCGTTGATCTTCAAGAGCTGCAATAATGGTTTCATATGCAGGTTTTACAGAATTGATCATGACCTCCTGGGCCCTGTTTACCAAAGCGTCTTTCTCTTTAGAAGAAATATCAAGATCTTCCACTTTTTGTTTAAAATCTACCAATAAAGCACTGGCATCGGTAGATTTCTGGAAAGGTTTTCCGGTAATTACATTTCTGGAGGCTTCAATCGTATGATCAAAAACAAATTTTGGAGGCATGATCTGGTTAAATTCCCGTAGTTGCATTGCTTCTGCCACATCCTTGAACAGGGCAGGCAATTTCTCCATTCGGGCTATATATGCCTCTGCATCGGGAACAGAATCGATCCTGTGCATGTTGATCAAAAATGCCGGAATTTCTGCATGCACCCCAAACATCTGATTTACAGGATAGTTATAAAACCTAAAATCATAATCTTCAATTTCATTCTCCACCTGCTGCCTGTAAAGCTTGTAACTTAGTGCATCCTGTTCGTCCAAAGCTGCTACATCAATGGAATCTTTGAGAAATGACAACCTTTGTTTTGCTTTTTCAAGGTCTTCTGCATGACGCAAATGAGAATAACTATCCCAGCTGTCGTAACCGGATTTTATTCCCATACGGGTTTGCAACATGGGCGAATCCTCCAATTCCCGCTGAAATTCGGTTTCAAAAAAATCATTTAATCTTTTTGATTCCAAAGCAGCTTCTTCTGAAGAAACTTCCGTCTCTTCTGAATTTTTACACCCGGTGAAACTAAATGAAAGGCAAAATAAATAGAAGGATAAAAGGAAAAACTTTTTCATAGAAGGAATGATATTTAAAACAAAGCAGAAAATCTTCTTCAGGAAGGGAAATTAAGAAAAAAACACGCAGTAGCCTTTATTTCACTTCAGAAAATAAAGGCGCTACGTGTATTTATTTATGCATTATGCCTGAACTTATTCAAGCACAGTAAATTCTATTTCTGAATCATGGAAGACCTTATGGGTTTGCTTCTGAAAATCTTCCTCTTCAGCTTCAAATATATTATCCACATAGGTCTGCGGATTCAGATCGATCAATGGAAACCAAGTGCTTTGTACCTGAATTTGTAGCTTATGACTTTTTTTAAACGTGTGGTGCACATCCTGAAGCTCAATATTCACACCCGTTTTTTCATTCGGCACAAAAGGTTCCGGCTCAGAAAAGCTATTCCTGAATCTCCCCCTCATCACTTCACTGCGAACCATCATATGGTAATTGCTCATTTTCAGGTAATCCTGGGTTTCTTCAAAATCTTCGGCATCGGGAGGATACACATCCACAATTTTCACCACCCAGTCTGCAGCAGTTCCAGTGGTGGCTACCTGTAGTTTCGCCAGCACTTCCCCAGAAAGTGTAATATCTTCCTCCAACACTTCCGTTTCATATACCAACACATCGGGACGACGGGCAGCAAACCGCTGATCGTCGGTCATATATTTTCTCGGTGTAAACACCATTTTAATATCTTCGGAATAAGGAACCGGTTTCTTAGGGTCACTTACAAATTCCTCTGCTCCCGTTCCGGCTTCTTGTGCCAATTCCTGATCATCATTCAGGAAAAAAGACCTTTTTGTAGCTTCTTTTGGAGGCCATGCTTCGTAAGATTTCCAGGTTCTAAGGCCTGTATCGTACATATAAGCTTCGGGTAAAACAATAGATTTATCTCCGCTTCCTTTCAAAAAATGATTGAAAAACTTCGTTTCCACATCCTGCTGAAAATGTTGTGAAATATTATCTCCAAAATACACATTACCGATAGCCTGTCGCTCATTTTGTCTCGCCCAGTCACCATGACTCCAGGGCCCCATAACCAGCATACTGTAGTTGTCACCGGATTTCTCAATGGCTTTATAAGTCTCAAACGGACCATAAAGATCCTCGGCATCAAAAAGCCCGCCTACTACCATTACTGCAGGTTCCACATTATCCAAATGCTGAATAATTCCTCTTTTTTGCCAGAACTCATCGTAATTTGGATGATCTTTTAGCTGTTGCCAAAAAACATTGTCTTCTCCATAATATTTGTCGAGATTGCTCAAAGGTCCTGCATCAAGAAAAAACTGGTATTGATCCTGAGTTCCCAGTTCGGGTAAAGTGTACCAGGCTTCGGAAGTTGGCTCATCCTTTTCGTATCCAAACAATGCAGTGGCCCTCCAATAACTCAATAAATAAGCTCCGTTATGATGAAAATCGTCAAAGAAAAAATCTCCGATAGGCGCCTGTGGTGATACTGCTTTAAGAGCCGGATGTGAGCTTAGCAAAGAATAGGTAGAGTAAAATCCGGGGTAAGAAATGCCCCAAACCCCTACTCGTCCGTTGTTGTTTTTAACATTGTTCACCAACCATTCAATCGTATCATAAGTGTCGCTGGCTTCATCTATTTCTTTTCCGGATTTATCAGGATTGAAAGGCCGCATATTATCATAAGTGCCTTCACTCATCCATCTCCCGCGCACATCTTGGTAAACTATAATGTTACCTTCCTTCATTAAATACTCATTAGGACCAATCTTTGACCGGAACTGGTCTTCCCCATACGGCCGCGAGCTATAGGGCGTGCGGGACATGATCATAGGATACTCCCGGGAAGTGTCTTTGGGAGAATATATTGTAGTGTGAAGCTTTACACCATCACGCATAATGATATCAACTTCCTGTTTATTATAATGTTGTGAAACATCATAATCGCTTTCAGTTTGCGCAAAAACTGAAATGTTTGTGACGAAAAAAATGAATAAAATCGCCTTTTTAAATAATCTCATACTTAAGGGTTTCTTTTAAAGTCCCTAAAGATAGAAATTCCTGTAAAAAGCACCACTAAAAGATTGTCACCCGTTACTCAGAAAAATTCTGCAGCCCCGCTTCTAACCATGCAGCATATTCCTCTGCATTAGGTGTGTATCCCACAGGTTCATTCAAAAGGTTCATTTCGCTGTCGAGCAATACGTAATATGGCTGGGAATTATTCCTGAAATTCAAGGTTTGAAAAGTCGCCCATTTGTCGCCAACCGTCTCAATCTTTTTAATCCCTCCGGCAGGTTTCTGATAGTTGAACTGATCTTCTTCTGAAAGTTCTTTCCGGTCATCTACATAGAGAGAAATAAGGATATACTCATCCCTGATGGTTTCAAAAACTTCAGGATCACTCCACACCTGTTCTTCCATTTTCCTACAGTTGACACAGGTAAATCCGGTGAAATCGAGCAAAATCGGTTTGTCTTGAGCTTCGGCTGCGGCAACTCCTTCATCAAAATCTTTATAAGCTTTTAGTCCCAAAGGACCTTCCGTATCCTTTTCGTAAATACTATAATACAATGGCGGCGGAAATCCGCTTAACAATCTCAGGTTTGCATAGCTGGTATTGGTAATCCCCGGAATCAAATAAACCACAAAAGCCAAGGTAACTATTCCGAAGAAAAGTCGGCCTTTGTTCAATTTTCTTTTCGGTCCGTCGTGCGGAAAACGTATTATTCCGAATAAATATAGGATCATGGCAATTCCAATCACAATCCATATTCCGATAAAAATTTCCCTTTTCAGAAGATCCCAATGCTGTACCAGGTCTGCATTTGAAAGGAATTTGAAGGCAAGTGCCAGCTCTATAAAACCAAGCACCACCTTGACAGTATTCAGCCATCCGCCACTTTTGGGTAGGGAATTAAGCCAGTTCGGGAAAAGTGCAAACAGGGCAAAAGGAAGCGCCAGTGCAAGTCCGAAACCGCCCATTCCAAAGGATAACTGTGTGGCACCACCATCACTGGTTAAAGATCCTCCAAGTAAAGACCCCAGGATAGGACCCGTGCAGGAAAATGAAACGATGGCCAGGGTCAAAGCCATAAAAAAGATCCCGATGATTCCTCCAAAACTGGAAGCTTTATCATCCATTTTACTGCTCCAGGAATTAGGTAAGGTAATTTCATAGTACCCGAAAAAAGAAAACGCAAAAGCAATAAAAATGACAAAAAAGATAAGATTTAATGTAGCGTTAGAAGAAATGTTATTCAGAATTTCGGGGTTTACAGAATCCAGCAAATGGAAAGGTAAACTCAATAAAAGGTAGATCAAAAAGATAAAGACGCCGTACATGATCGCATTGATCAAGCCCCGTTTCGCATTTTTGGCTCCTTTTGTGAAGAAAGAAACCGTCAACGGGATCATTGGGAAAACACAAGGGGTCAATAAGGCGATCAAGCCTCCTACAAAGCCAAGAAAGAAGATGCTCCAGTAACTACTTTCCTCCTCTTTCTCTATCTCATAATCCGCTGTTCCCTGTAAATTAATGTTGAGGTTTTTTGTTAACTCAAGGTCTTTATCGGCAATTTCAAGATCTGTAAATCCTTCGGTAACTTCATTTCCTTCCAGGGAAAAGCTAAATCGTTCTGTTTCGGGAGGAAGGCATTTTGCATCATCACATACCGAATAATAAACTTCGGCGGTGATTTCCATCTCTTTATTTTCAGGATTCAGGATCTTTATTTTCTGACGAAAAGTAGCTTCATCTTCAAAATAAGTAATATTAGCCTCAAAAACCTGATCGTAATATGGCTCAGAGTCTGGTTCTTCTGTTTCCCCGATTAACCCATAAGTCTCTGAAGAGGTGTTATAGCTAAATTCTGTAGGAAGGGGAGCAATATCAATATCGGCCTCTTCCTGAGAATATAAATGCCAGCCAGGGTCGAGAGTAGCTTTAAAAATGAGTTCATAAATACTGTCATTTTCTTTTTCCATGGAAGCCTCCCACTCTATAGGATTTTCAATATCTGAACTTCCAAAATTCTCATTATCAAAAATCTGTGCAGAAGCGGTAAATAAAGAAAAGCCGAAAAAGGCTAAAAACAGTAGTAATCTCATGGTGTGTAGGTTATTTTTAGAATTTTGGCAGTAGATTGATCCACCGCAAACCTGGAATCTGCCCGGTGCCCAACTACCCAAACAATACTGTCATTTGAGGATAACACCCGGCTGTTTTCTTTCTGTGGCAAAGATAATTTATTGTCCTTGAAAAATTTGCTTAGTTTTTTCTTTCCTTCCATCCCAAACGGATAGAAATAGTCTCCTTTTTGCCACTTTCTTACAACAAGCGGGAAATCAAGTTTATTTTTATCTACAAAAATTTCATTTTGATTTACTTCGGAAATTGCTTCGACCTCTTCCAGATGAAAAGTTCCTACAGGGAGCATTAAAACATTTTCCTTTTCGGAAATCTTAAACTCCATATCGCCTTCTTCTGAAGGGATCATGGTAAGAAGTAATTCTTCCCGATCTTTTATTAACCGGTGCGTTTTTGAATACACAAGTTTTCCCGGTTGGGCATCTAAAAGATGCAGTACATCATCCCATTCTGTAAATCCAAAAGGCTTGAAGAGCTCGTATAAAACGGCTTTTTTATTTGGAATTGTTTTGAGCAATTGAATATCAAAGCTGTACCCATCCTGATTCTCTTTCGCTATTTTTGGGAAAATGGCAGAAATATAATCTTCAACCAATAAAGCACTCTCCTTCAGGTGTTGCTGTGTCTTTTTGAAACTCTGTAGCAGCTGCGGATTCAGTTCTTCCAGTCCGGGAATTATCTCATGGCGAATTTTATTCCGAAGGTATTTTGAGGAAGCATTACTGCTGTCTTCCCTCCATTTAAGATGATTTTTGTGTGCATAATCTTCAATTTCCTTTCTGGAAAATGGAAGCAGAGGCCGTAAAATCCCGTCGTTTATTTCCGGAATTCCGGTTAATCCGTCCAGACCAGTTCCCCGCACAAAATTTATTATAAAGGTTTCGAGGTCGTCATTGGCATGGTGGGCGGTAAGCAGGTAATCAAATTTCAAATCTCTCTGCAACTCCCTGAACCACTGATACCGCAGATCACGCGCCGCCATTTGCACCGAAATTTTAGATTCTTCAGCATAAGCTTCGGTATCAAAATGCTCTATAAAAACTTCCAGATCAAGTGCATCTGCAAATTCCTGAACAAACTGTTCATCGCCATCACTCTCTTCATCTCTAAGGTGAAAATTGCAGTGCGCCAGGGAAATTTTTAAACCTGATTCTTTACATAAATGCGTTAAAACCACGCTGTCCACTCCCCCACTAATAGCGATTAATAATTTCGCATTGTGGAGTGGCGAAAACTGCTCCCGAAGATGTTTTTGAAAAGCCTGCAACATAGCCGCCAAATGTACGAAAAAAGGCTCTTGAAACCATTATTCAAGTCATGCTTTCGGCAGATAGGTTTAGCTGGGTTTATCCAGCTGTTTCTGTAATACTTCCCGCATTGCCCTGGCTTTTAACAGACATTCTTCATATTCCTTTTTGGGAATAGATTTGGAGGTGATAGCGCTTCCTACAGAGAAGGAAGCATATTTCGTTTCCTTATTATACAGAATACTCCGTATCACTACATTAAAATCAAAATCATTTTCGGATGTAAAATAACCAACTGCTCCACTATACAATCCTCTTTTGGATTCCTCAAGATCCTCAATAATTTTCATGGCAGAAATCTTTGGAGCCCCGGTCATACTTCCCATTGGAAATGTGGACCTTACCACTTCCACAGCCGGGATTCCATCTGTAAGTTGAGATGTAACGGTAGAGATCATTTGGTGCACCTGCTTAAAACTGTAAATCCTGCAAAGCTCCTCTACTTCCACAGAACCTTTTTTTGCAGTTTTTGAAAGATCATTTCTCACCAGGTCCACGATCATCACATTTTCAGATCGTTCTTTTGGATCTTTTTCCAGTTCCTTTTTTAGCTCTTCATCTTCGGCAGGATTTTCTGCCCTCCTTGCTGTTCCTTTTATAGGCTGGGAAATGATCTTATTTCCATCTTTTTGCAGATATCTTTCGGGGGACGCCGAAAACAAATAATGCGTTTCCAGCTTTAAAAAAGTAGCAAAAGGCGGACTGGAAATACTATTTAAACTTTCAAAAGTTTCCAGGGGATCTATTTCAGCATTTTCCACATAAAACTCCTGACAAAAATTAGCTTCATAAATATCGCCCCGCTGAATGTGCCTCTGCATTTTCCTTACTTTCTCCAGGTAAATTTCCCGGGAAAGTCGGGATTTAATTTCAGAGGTTATTAGTTGGGAGTTGTTGGTTGTCGGTTCTGAGTTCTCAGTTCTGGGTGGTGGGTTCTTATAACCTACATTAAAATCCTGTCTTTTCTCTTTGCTCTCTCCTCCAAGTTTTTCAATCTCCTCCAAATCCTCTTCCAGCTCACCATCCACCATTCTTAAATACTGCATTTCAACCTCATTATCCTTTATCAGGAAGATCTTTTTAGGCTGAAAAAAATACAATTCAGGAAGATGGAGTGCGTCGAAATTTTCAGAAGTTAAATCTTCAGTGTCATTTTTAAGGTCATAGGATAGATATCCGAAGATCCAGTCGGCGGTTAATTTCTGGTACTCTAAAAGTTGATCAAAAGCGCCATGATAATCGGTTTTTATCGCTGTAAAAGCTTCCACAGCGAGAATTGCATCATACCTGGAATATTTGTCTTTATAGTTATTACTGTCCAGCCAAACCACTTCTCCAAATTGCTGCGCCCAATGCAACAGTTGCTTTTTAAATGCGGGAACGTCTTTTATTTCTACCTTCTTTCCTGTTCTCAATTACTCATTAATTTCGTGAGAAAAACTGCTTACCACATCTTTTATTCCCAGTTCCTGAATTTCATTAATAATCACGTTTCTTTCTGAATCTACATTACTATAAAATTGCGGAAAACTGAAACTTTGAATAATCTCTCCTCCAAATCGAGGAAATTGCTTTTTCACATACTCCAAAGCGGCAGCTCCTCCCCGCTCCCCGGGTGAGGCACTCATTAAAAGAATTTTCTTTTCGGTTAAAAACTTTCGGTCTACCCGAGAGAGCCAGTCGATTATATTCTTGAAAAATCCGGAAATGTTGGCGTTGTATTCATTTACAGAGATCACCAGCGCATCATGCTCCAGGATCTTTTCATATAAAAACTTCACATCCTGCGGAATTCCTTCTTTTTCCAGGACAATACTGTAAAAAGGAATATTAAGTTCTCTTAGCTCCAGCACTTCCACCTTATGCTCCTGAAGCCTTTGAGTGACGTTTAAGATTAATTGATGGTTTATAGAAGTAGGACTGTTGGAGCCTGAAAAGGCTAAGATTTTTTTCATTGTGGAGCATTTTTTTTCAAAAATACGAAACAGATGGAGATAAATGGCACATATGTTCCTGTTGGCCAGCTAATGCATTGTCCTGCCAAAAATTAAAGTTTACCTTTGCAAAAAATATGACAGCGTGACTTTTCAGGAACTAAATTTGAATACCCCATTATTAAATGCATTGGAAGATTTAGGATTTTCCACCCCTACTCCCATTCAGGAGCAGGCTTTTTCTACTATTATGTCCGGAAGGGATGTTATAGGGATAGCACAAACCGGTACCGGTAAAACCCTGGCATATTCACTTCCGGTTCTTAGAATGCTCAAATTTACTGAGCAGCAGAATCCACGGATTTTGATTATAGTTCCTACAAGAGAACTTGTGGTCCAGGTGGTGGAAGAACTGGAAAAGCTTACCAAATATATAAATGCCCGTATTCTCGGCGTTTATGGGGGCACCAACATTAATACTCAAAAGCAACTGGTTGCTCAGGGGCAGGATATTATAGTTGCTACTCCCGGCAGATTGTATGATCTCACCATCAACAGGGATTTGCAATTAAAATCCATCCAGAAACTAATCATTGATGAAGTAGATGTGATGCTGGATCTGGGCTTTAGGTTTCAGCTAACCAATATCATGGAACTTTTACCGGCAAACAGACAAAACATCATGTTCTCTGCGACCATGACCGAGGAAGTGGAGCAACTCATCCTCACCAATTTCAGGCAGCCGGAAAAAATTTCGGTAGCAGCCAGTGGAACTCCGTTGGAAAATATTGAGCAGTCCGGTTATGAAGTTCCGAATTTTTACACCAAAATAAATCTGCTAAAAGAACTTTTAAAGGAAAAGAATCAATTTCACAAAACATTGATCTTTGCAGGAAATAAAAGGATGGCAGACAGGGTATTTGAAAACCTGAATATTGCTTTTCCGGAAGAATGCACGATTATCCACTCCAATAAAACCCAGAATTACAGGTTAAGAAGTATCCGCCAGTTTGAAGATGGTTTCTGCCGTATTCTGGTTGCGACCGATGTGATGGCCCGTGGACTCGATATAGACGAAATTAGCCATGTGATTAATTTTGACACTCCAGATTATCCTGAAAACTACATGCACCGTATAGGAAGAACGGGAAGAGCTGAAAAACAGGGTCATTCTATTTTGCTGACCACTCCAAATGAACAGGAAGGGCTGGAAAAGATTGAGGCGCTTATGAAAATGGAAGTTCCGAAAAAGCCCCTTCCCGAGGAAGTGGAGATTTCCAAAGAATTAATTCCGGAAGAAGAGCCTAAAGGAATGGAGATCAATAATCCTTCGAAATTCACAGATGAAGATGCCCCTGGTCCTGCATTTCATGAAAAAAAAGAAAAAAACAAAAAGCTGAATCTCGGAGGTTCTTATAAAAGAGAGATCAAAAAGAAGTATAAGAAACCAAAAACACGGGGTGATAAAAATTACAACAAAAAGAAGAGATAGTAGCCTTTAGCCTCACTTTGCTTTATTCCCAACTTTATTTTTCAGTTTTCTTAAAAATTGATGAAACATCACTCTTTTTTTAAGGAGTGATGACCTATTTCCAACACCTACTTCAAAAGACAGCCTCTGCAGCAGGCATAAATTCAGAATTTTACTCACAAATTATTGTTAATTATAGATTAAAAGTGTTAATTAATTTCGCTAAAAATCAGCGTATTACACAGCTGTTTTTCCTTTTTTAATTTGATCTTTTTTAGGAAAACAGGGCTTTCCGCGAATAATTTAGGAACGCAGAGTGGTTATACATCAACATTTTTTAGACGGTAACCAATTGATGCTTAGAATAAAAGAGACGCTTAAGAAGATGAAAAATTAACTTTTTTATATTATTTTTAACTTAATAATCTGCCCCCTCCAGGTGTTTTTTGCGACTCCTTGCGATTATTCGGACGACACTTTTATACTAACCACCTATGAAAAGAAGCAACAGTTTAATGCAAGAACAATTCCTTAAAGAAGCCGGACGATCTTTTGGGAGTAGAAGTTACCTGGAGGACCTACCATCTTCAATTTTTGTAACAGATCTGGACACGCTGAAAATTACACTTTCCAATTTAACAGCCAAAAAGCATCTGAGTTTTGGGAAGGAAAATTCTAGCAGTAAAAAAGAAAATTCCAGCTTTAAAAGCTTCATTCACCCTGAAGATTATCAGGATTTCGTTCTTCATTTACAATCTCTAATCTGTATTTCAAAAGACCAGGTAGAGGAAATTACTGTACGTATAAAACATAGTCCCAGAACAATAAAAAAATATCATTTCAGGCATCGTTTGTATTCAGGAGAAGACGGGAAGCATCAGGTAATAGGGTTTGCCAAAGAAATTCCTGGCCCGGCTAAAAAACCAGGAAATTCGATTCTTACTCCCACGCTGGAAAAAGCACTTCAGAAGAGTCAGAAAAAATACAGAACCCTTATTGAGAATATAAGTGATGGATTTTGCATTGCTGATGTACTTTTTGATTCGAAAAATAATCCGGCAGACTGTATTTTTATTGAGACCAATACAGCTTTTCAGCAACAGATAAAATCCTCTCATCTCCATGAAAAGAGCATGAAAGAATGTCTTCCGGAAAATGAAAAGCACTTTAATATTTTCGGAAAAGTTGCCGTAGATCTTGAACCTATGCACTTTGAATCTTCTGCAGGAGGAATCTTTCAAACCTGGTTTGATGTAACTGTTTTTCCTGTTGGTGAAGACGAAGATGGGCAAATAGGTCTACATTATAAAGATATTTCCAGGGTAAAGCAGCAGGAGAAAAAAATTGAAAGGCTCACTTCAAAAACTTCACCCGAAACAGCAGACCTATATGAGGACCACCAACTTTTAAAAACTATTTTTGATAAAACCACTATAGGACTGGCTGTTTTAAAACCTGAATACGAACCAAATGGAGAGTTGCGGGATTTCATTTATATAAGGGCGAATGATTTTATTAAGAACAAATACGGGGAAGATATTCTTGGAAATAGTTTTTTAAAAGCAAATCCGAAGTCAACAGAGAATGGGGTTTTTAATGCTTTTAAGCGCAGTATGTTCAGTGGAATTTCAGAAGATCTTGAAACAAAAGAAATTGAGAATGGCGAAAAGCGCTGGTTCAGAAATTTTGTAAGGCGAGAAAAAGGATACCTTATCACTTCCATGGAAGATATTTCCCGCAGAAAAATGAAATCACAGCGGTTAAAAGAAAACGTGCAGTTTAGGAAACAAATTGCCAAAACCTCTCCCGATATCATTATGATCCTTAACCTTCAGGAACAAAATGTGCGTTATATCAACAGAGACATGGGGTGCAGGCCAGGTATGAGAAAAAAAGATATTGACGAAATGCCAATCTCTGGTATCATTCCTCTAATTCATCCTTATGACCGGGAAAAGGTAATGGATTTCCATTCTAAAATCACCAAAGCCAAAGACAAAGAAATTCTGGATATTGAATTCAGGCTTAGAAGCAAAGAAGATCAATGGGAATGGTTCAATGCCCGCGGAAAGGTTTTTATGAGGAATAAAGAAAGTGACGTTTGTGAATATATTCTTTTACTTCGGAATATCGAACAGCAAAAGAGGACCCAAAAAGCACTTTTAAATGCTGAAAAACTTTCCATAAAAGGAGAAGTAGCACGCACTCTTGCCCATGAATTACGAAACCCGATGGCTAGTATTGGAATGGCTGCAGATGTCCTTACCCAAAAGATCGCAGGACAGGATAATGCCGAACTAAAAAACTACATTGGGATTATAAAAAGAAGTACCGGCATACTCAATAAATTAGTAACAGATTTACTGAATTCATCCAATTACTCCCGGTTTCAACCTGTAAAATGTTGTTTGGCAGCAACCATGGAAAACGCTTTAAAAGCAGCAGAAGACAGAATTTACCTTGTTGGAATCAAAGTAAAAAAAGATTACTCGGGAACTTACAACATCCTTGGAGATCCCGAAAAGCTTAAAATTGCATTCTTAAATATCATTATCAATGCAAGTGAAGCCATGAATCCAAACCAGGGCGTTCTACATTTAAAAATAACCAGCAACTCAAAAAATCATGTTCTTACCATTACAGACAATGGCTGTGGCATGAAAAAATCCCAGATTGATAAACTCTTTGAAGCCTTTTATACCCAAAAACTCCAAGGGGTGGGAATTGGCTTAAATTCAGTAAAAAGTATTCTTGATGAACATGACGCTAATGTCCTGGTAGATAGCGAGCTTAATAAAGGCACAAGTTTTCAACTTACCTTCCACCGTTATGAAAGTTTTCAAAGAACTTAAACATCTTGTAAAATAAAAGAGTTTAATTATTATCTTCGACAACAAAAATTGAAGAGGTTTTCTGGTATGACTTTTTGGGAAAAAGCATTGTTTTTATTTAATAATCCAACTGCAGAGCTATGGGCTTAGTGGACTCTATTGGAAATAGCTTCATGAAGATGAGGCTCGAAGGTTTGGATAAAACTCTTAATACTCCACATGAAACCCAGCGGGAAGTTCTAAGGGATTTGCTGCAAAAAGCAAAAGACACTGTTTACGGCCGGGAACATAGATTTGGTGACATTAAAAACTACCGCCAGTTTCAGGAGCAGGTACCTGTTATAGATTACGAGGATCTTATGCCTTACATATCCAGACTCCTACAGGGGGAACAAAATATGTTATGGCCTACCAAAATAAGGTTTCTCGCCAAATCGTCGGGAACTACCGGAGTGAAAAGTAAAGTAGTACCGGTTTCTTCAGAAGGTCTTCACCAGTGTCATTACCAGGGAGGAAGGGATATGCTGGCTCTTTATATTCGTAATTACCCAGATGCAAAACTCTTCTCCGGAAAAAATCTTTCCATTGGCGGAAGTCAGGAGAGTAAACTAACCGGAAAGGATGAAGGTTTCTATACCGCAAATATTTCAGCTATTGTAATGAAAAACCTTCCGTTTTGGGCACAGTTTGGAAGAACTCCTGGGCTGGAAGTTACGATGATGAACAACTGGGAGGAGAAAATGAAAAGGATTGCGGCCATTACCAGTAAAGAAAAGGTGACCAGTCTTGCAGGATCTCCCATGTGGATGTTGTTGCTACTTCAGCATATCATCAAAGAAGAAAAAATAGAATACATTCAGGATATCTGGCCGAATCTGGAAGTGTTTTTTCATGGTGCCGTTTCCTTTTTGCCTTACCGCCCCTTGTTTGAAAAACTGGATAGAGATAAAAGTCTGCGGTATCTGGAAATCTACAATGCCACCGAAGGTTTCTTCGGATTACAGGATCTACCAAACGATCCTTCTTTGCTGCTCATGCTCAACTACGGAATTTTTTACGAATTCATTCCTGAAAAAGATTACCTCAGCGAAAATCCCAGGGTTCTTCCGTTAAGTGAAGTGGAATTAGGAAAAAAATATTCCATGGTCATTTCCACCAACTCCGGTTTATGGCGATATAAAATTGGAGATACAGTGAAATTCACAAGTATTGAACCTTACCGGTTTATTATTAGCGGCAGGACCAAACATTGCATCAATATTTTTGGGGAGGATCTATTCACAGAACATGCAGAAAAAGCACTGGATGTGGTTTGCAAAAAAACAGGAGCTATTCTTAAGGATTATACTGCTGCACCCTTTTTCTATGAAACTCGTTCCAAGGGATACCATGAATGGTTGGTAGAATTTGTAAAGTCTCCGGACGATCTGGAAAAATTTGCGAAAATCCTTGATGAAGAACTGTCTGAACTCAATGATGATTATGCCCAGAAACGAAGGAATGATACAGCCATTGGCCCTCCTGCCGTAAGGGAAATGCCTTCCGGAACATTTTACGAGTGGTTACGAAAACACGGAAAATTAGGCGGACAGCATAAAATTCCGCGACTTTCCAATAGCCGTGAATTTGTGGAAGAGCTTTTGAAAATTGGAAGAAACATTTCTCCTGAAGTCAGGAATAACTAGGGTTTTCTTTACCCTTCTTAAATTATCTTCTTTAGTTGCCGGAACAACTGTGTCAAAATATTGCCAAAGCCTTGACGTGCAGCATAGGAATTCGTAAATTCAGGATAAATTCATCTTATGAAATACGTCCTTTACCATTCGAGTATCACCAATGACAAATCTGTTCTCGAGAAATTGAGAAAACACGCAGATAATGGTGAAATTGTAGAAGAATTTTATGATGATCTCTCTTCCTCAGATTCGCGGCCTGAGCAGCAAAAAGCCCTCAAAAAATGTAGGGATACCGAAGCGACTTTACTCATCTTCGACCTATCAACCATTGAAAACGTGGAAAAAGCAGCCATTGAAGACATTCAGGTAAAAAGACTGAATTAGCAAACTTTAAAGTTGTTCCTCCAGGAGCTCGTCCAAAAGCTCCCGGAAAGCAGAAGAATTCCAATCGGCGGCTCCGGTTTTTTCGACGACAATTTCACCTTTTCGGGAAAGGACATAGGTGGTTGGAAGACTGTTGCTGTTCAGCAGTTCGGGTACAGAAGAGTTCGGCTGAAATACGGGGAATGTGTATTCTTTCTTTTTCAGGAATTGCTGTAGTTTTTCAGTTTCTTCAGAAGAAACAAAATAAAAGTTTATCCTTTCGCCGTAATCTTTATAAAGAGATTGAAAAGACGGCATTTCAGCAATACAGGGAGGACACCAGGTGGCCCAAAAGTTAATGATCACGACTTCCCCTTTTGCTTCTTTGAAATTCACAGAATCGCCGCCAATTTTCTTTAACTGCCAATTATAATCGAATAGTGTATCCCGGTTTTCTTCTGAAACTTCAGAAGGACTAAAAGAAATCAGCCGGTTTAGACCTACCTGAATCGGTTTTCTGGTTTGTGGAATGATGAGCAGTAAAATGATCAGTAAGAATAAAATATTTGACCAGTGGCTTTTTAAAAACTTCATAGGAAATCAGATTTCAGGTATATTATAAAACCTTCTGAGATTACAAATATACTAAGGATCAAGAGCCTTTTTGGGTACTTTCAGTAAAAACAAATCTGCCATTTTTTAGTATATTGTGGAAAAATTTATAAAAGATGAAAATGACTGTAAATCGATCGTCAACCCTTGCTTTGGGGTTGGTATCAATTTTTGCTGTTTCGGGCTGTGGATCCGGTAACAGAGCAGAAACAACGGAAGAAATTCCGTCTATTGTTGTACAAAACCCACAGATTGAAGAAAATACTATGAATAACGACTTATTAAAAGAATGGAAAGGCCCTTATAGAGGCGTTCCTGCTTTTGACGAAATGCAACTGGAGGATCTCTATCCTGCCATAGAAAAGGGAATGGGAATGCATTTGCAGGAAATTGAAACCATTGCAAATAATCCTGCGGCCCCTACTTTTGAGAATACCATTGTTGCCATGGAAAAATCTGGCGAACCTTTAAACCGGGCTTTTACGTATTACGGAATTTGGAGCAGCAATATCTCTTCTCCCGAATTCAGAAAAATTCAGGAAGAACTTTCCCCGAAGATCTCTGAATATTCTTCAAAAATCTCCCAGAATGAAAAATTATTCCAACGGATAAAAACCGTTTATGAGAACTCTTTAGAAAATCCTTTGGATGCAGAGCAACAAAGGACGGTGCAGCTTATCTATGAAGAATTCGCCATGGAAGGTGCAGATCTTAATGAAGAGGATAAAAAAAGATACGCCCAAATTAATAAAGAACTTTCACAGCTTTACACCCAGTTTTCCAACAACGTGTTAGCCGATGAAGAAAATTACGTGGTATTCCTGAAAGAAGATCAATTAAGCGGACTACCTGAATCTTTTCTGAAAGCCGCAGCCATAGCTGCTGCCGACAGAGGAAGACCGGGAGAATATGCTATTTCTAACACCCGTTCCTCTATGGATCCTTTCCTTACATTTTCAGATGAAAGGGAACTGCGAAAAAAAGTTTGGGAAAATTACTATTCCCGTGGTGACAACAATGATAAATTTGACAACAAAGAAATCATTGAGGAAATCCTGAAACTACGTGATGAGCGGGTAGAATTACTTGGCTATGATAATTACGCGCAGTGGCGTTTACAAAACAGAATGGCCAAAACTCCACAAAGAGCGATGGAACTTATGGAAGCTGTATGGCCGGCTGCTTTGAAACGAGTTGAAGAAGAGGTAGCCGATATGCAGGCTGTAGCCAACGCCGAAGGGAAAGATATTTCCATAGCTCCCTGGGATTACCGCTATTACGCAGAGAAAGTAAGAAAAGAAAAGTACGATCTGGATTCAGATGAAGTAAAACAATATTTACAGCTGGATAAGCTTACCGACGCTTTGTTCTTTACTGCAGGAGAATTGTTTAATTACGATTTTGCACCTGTTCCTGAAGGCACCGTACCTGTATTTCACGAAGATGTGAACGTATGGGAAGTGACCGATAAAACTACAGGAGACCACGTAGGATTATGGTATTTAGATCCTTATGCCCGCAAAGGAAAACGCTCGGGGGCGTGGGCAACGATGTACCGCAGTCATTCCAATATTGACGAAGAAGAAACAGTACTGGCATCCAATAACTCCAATTTTGTGAAGCCTGCTCCGGGTGAACCTGCGTTGATCTCCTGGGATGATGCTACCACCTTTTTCCATGAATTTGGACATGCACTTCACTTCTTCTCTTCTCAAGTAAAATACCCTACGCTAAACAGCGGTGTAAGGGATTATACTGAGTTTCAGTCACAATTACTCGAAAGATGGCTGTCTACAGACGAAGTGATCAATCAATTTCTTGTGCATCATGAAACCGGAGAGCCTATTCCACAGGAATTGGTGGCTAAGATCAAAAAAGCCTCCACATTCAATCAGGGATTCGCGACCACCGAGTTTCTTGCCTCTGCTTTGATGGATATGAAACTGCATACCACAGATCCTGACGGGATTGATATGGACACTTTTGAAGAAGAAACCTTAACCGAATTAAATATGCCTGAACAAATTGTGATGCGTCACCGTACTCCTCAATTTGGACACGTATTCTCAGGGGAAGGTTATGCTACAGGATATTATGGTTACCTATGGGCAGATGTGTTGACTTCAGACGCTGCCGAAGCTTTTGCCGAAGCTCCGGATGGATTCTATGATGAGGAAGTTGCAGAAAGGCTTGTCAAGTACCTTTTTGCTCCCCGAAATGCTATGGATCCAGCAGAAGCTTACAGGTTGTTTAGAGGCCGCGATGCCAACATTGATGCCTTAATGAGAGACCGTGGTTTTCCGGTTCCATCAGAAGAAGGGAATCAGGATTAAATTTTGAAAGTTTTTTAAAGACAAAAAATAGGAGGCCGGTTGGCCTCCTCTTTTATTTAAATCAATTCCTTAAAATGATCTTTTAAGGCTGCGCCGGCAGCATGGAATCCGCACATACCATGTACTCCCCCACCCGGTGGTGTCGAGGAAGAACAGATATATACCCGCGGATCGGGTGTGGAATAAGGATTGATCTTAGCAATAGGCCTTGTAAATAGCTGCGTGATGTCCTGTTTTCCGCCATTTATGTCACCTCCTACGAGGTTTGGATCAAACTCCTGCAGTTGGTGCGTGTTCATGGATGATCTTGCAAGAATAGTATCTTTAAATCCCGGAGCTGCTTTTTCAATCTGGTTTTCTATGGCTTCCGTGAAATCTTGGGTGCTCCCATTGGGAACATGGCAGTATGCCCAGGCTGTATGTTTACTTTCAGGAGCACGGGAATCATCGAAGGGTGAATGCTGCGCTACGAGCACATAAGGTTTATCTGTTATATTTTTTTCATGGATCCCTTTTTCAGAAGTTTCAATTTCATCTGTAGAAAATCCTATATGAATTGTACCTGCTTTTCTGCACTTCTCACTGGTAAAAGGAATAGGTTCACTTAGCGCCCAATCCAGCTTAAAAACTCCGGCGCCATAATTATAGGACTCCATTCGTTTCCGGTAAAGAGAACTGAAATTAAGTCCTTTGATATTCAGTAATTGTTTAGGAGTAAGATCAAATAAATAGGCATAGGCGTTAGAAATATCGCGAACATCTTCCACAAAAGTATTAAGGTATAGTTCTCCACCTATAGATTTGTAGTAACTGAGTAAAGCATCGGTGAACTTCCCTGCCCCGCCTTTAGGAAACGGCCACCCATATTTATGAGCAGTGGTTGTCAAAACGAGTCCGAAAGAGGCAGAAGCAATATTGGTTAATGGTAAAGTGGAATGCGCTGCAGACCCGTAGAAAAAGGTTCTTGACTTCTCATTTTTAAAAAAATGGTTCACGAGCATTCGCGAGGAAGGAACCGCCTTTAGGCCAAATTTCATAAAATGCAGCGGATGATCGGGAATACCTAAAGGACCTAATAAATCCCCACCTATTTTGTCCCAGTTCTTCACGAGAGGTTCATAAATATTGAGATAGGCTTTCTCATCTTCTCCAAGCTGGGAAGCTGTTTTGTAAAGGTTTTGATAGCAGGCATATGCCGTGCCGTCGCTGAATGGGTGGGCATAAGCCACCTCGGGATATATCCACTCCAACCCATGTTCATGCAAAGGCAATTTTCCCAAAAAAGGGGAAGCAACTCCCATAGGTAAAATAGCAGAACCCACATCATGTTTGAATCCCGGCAGAGTAAGTTCCTGAGTTCTGGTAGCTCCACCGGGAGTGGAAGCCTGTTCATAAATGGCAGTTTTTAATCCTTTTTGCTGAAGCCGGATCGCTGCTGAGATCCCATTACTCCCACTTCCTATTATTATAGCATCATATTTTTCTGGCATCAGGGCAAATCATTTAGGTCA
>JACLAD010000004.1_pt1 | contig 44014 bp, 38 predicted proteins | sample 8027901 | NCBI WGS metagenome assembly JACLAD01 (sample SAMN15725071, study PRJNA655200) | protist metagenome | isolation source: fluorescence activated cell sorting (FACS) single amplified genomes of... | place: Spain: Blaines Bay Microbial Observatory, Mediterranean Sea | collected 2016-07-05 | reverse complement strand
ATAAAAAACATCAAAAATGTCACTTTTTGATGAAATATTTTCATTTTTTTCATTCGGCCGTTTTTCATTCGGCCGTTGTGCGACATGTTGAATACCCGACAGGTGCGCCTGTAACATTTTCTGCTGTCTGGTTTCGCCTGGTACCGAAAACAACCTTGTTTTACCACAAAACAAACAGTTTTTAGCAAACACATTTTTATTTTTGATGTTTGAAATTGATAATATCGAATCTGAAAAATGTACAAGTCAAAATTGGACTCGGCAATAAGGAGCGCATCGCGGTCAAAAAATGCTACTGGTCGCTTGCACATTATCTCACGTACACAACAAAACGAATTACGCAAAACCAATTTGATAATTGTACAGAAAAATGTTTGCTATGTCTTTTTGAAGAAAATATACGATTTCTTCGACCTCAGATAATGGTAAACGGTCGATATAATAAAACAGTCCTGCTACTATGGTCATGCTCCTATGTACACCAGTATTGCAGTGGATATACACAGGCCCCTTTTGCCGCATATCATGCAACCTTACAAACATTTGCAACCAAAAAACATGCAAATTTGTTGAAAAAATATTGTTTTGTTGATAAAAAAATAGAGGTACAGTCGAACGGCTTGAGGCAAAATGAGGGTGTGGCCGTCGCAGGTGGTATCTGTCGTTGGCATCCATACATATCCCATGCCTCTTAGAACGTATAGCTGACTCAACCTTACCACAAAATTTAGAAAGATGATAGTCTGATTACAGTAAAACATCAATTTACATAGGTAGAAGTGTACTTTTGTGCTGACAGATAGCCAGGCATGCCGTTGTTCTTGAGCTCGATGTCTTCGACGGTTTGCAGGTTGAGTACCGATGTCTCCATGCGCATGATCCAAAAAAAAAAAAAAAACGCGCATTGGCCAATGGAAATTTTTGGAACCACATTTTGGACGAGGACGGATCGAAAGCCGGGGGGGTGGGCGCACAGAAAAAATGGAGACTCACCCATCATCAACTCCTCATTAAACGATTCCCCACTGTTCGGTATTGGAATTTGCGCGGCGTCTACAATTCTCCGCGAAAATGAAATCGACCTGAAATGGACTCCCCTGAGGATGTCGGATAGCCAGAACGGAAAGTCTCTATCTGTGGCTAGGCACCGGGAATCGGGAGGCAGGGCCAGGTTGTAAATGTTTCTCCACCCGCAAACTTGATCAGCCTCGTCAGCCAAGATGGACTCGTCGAACAAGATGGTGGCCACATCCCCCAAAACCTTGTTGGATATATGCTTGCCAGGATGACGTCCACGAAAATAGGCCTTGACCCCAGCGATCTGGTCAGGGGTCATTTCGCGAGGCGTGGTATCAGGAGCAGAATACAGGTTCTGCCGAAGGCAATTCTCTCAGGCGCGGAGGGCGTCTTGTTTCGACGACATGGAAACATCAGAAAGCACTGACCAGCCAAATTGAAATTGCAAAACCAAAAATGTGTCAGAAAATTCGTACGATGCCTATTGACTGCAACAGGTCGACATGCTGGAACTGCCGTGGACACGACCCCGCATAAATCCCATCCGCTATCTTGTTAAAATGTATATCATTATCGCATATAATCCTTGAGTAGAATCTTGTTGACAACTCCGCATCATTTGCATACCCATCCCGAAACCTATCCACCCTTGGCGCATTAAGAGGCGCAGGAAACTGCCTCTTTTCAGGCTGGTCCTCCACCGCGCTCTCCCAGATTGCCTCATTCTGCGCAAACCATACATACCTTTTAAAGTTTTTGAAAACAGCAAAACTTACTACCAAAAAATAGTTTTGAACAAAAGATGTATTAGAAAAAAACTACTTGTATTCAAATGAATCGGGGAGTCCGGCTGACTCCGTAGACCCTGTCCAAATATAAGCGGGCCCGTCCTGATTCGACATCCCCGTTGGTAGCCTTGACAATTTTACCTCGCATTTTCAGCAATTTGTTACGAATTTCCAAACGGAAAAATAAAATGTACTTTTCAAAAAGTTGTAAAAATGTTTGGTAAAAATTGTATGTTTGAAAGTACTATGTCTTGTTTGCAAGTACTCCAATTCCAAGGATCGCCGGTCACGTACAATTCCGTATCCGGTTGAAGATACGCTGATACCGAAAACACTACCCTACCCGCGTTTTTGCATATTGGTGAGACTGGTGGTTGTACATCTAATGACTTCAAATCTGCCGCACTCGTCACTGGTGTCTTCAGCGATGACAAATCACCTATAAAACAAAGAAATATGAAGATAAAAAAATGTTTGGTATGGATGAAAATCAAAAGTCGTACTGGGAGCGGAGGTTTTATTTTCCAGCGGGGCGGGCTGCCGTACCACCAGAGTTTCAGGTGATGATCCAGCCTCGACAACCATATTTTTACCTCACTATACCACTTACTGTTTTCCAAAATCGAAAATTCGTCGCTCCCTCTTGCTGTACACCCCACAAAAAATTATTTTCAAAATATTGCTTGCTTTCTGTTTAATCTGTAGTATAGCAAGTAACTTCGTTACGTGACACTTACGCCTGCTCAGCAGTGTTTACTTAACTACGGTTTAGACGTTTGACTAATTGGACAAAATTAAAAAATCTCATGCCGACGTTTGATCTATCACAAACGTGGCATTTAGTGAATAATTAGTTGACTGTACAAATGTTTGTGTACTTCAAGAAGAAATTATTTTTATCTAGTGCATGGTGTAACTTGGCCGGGTAATAGAAAATTGAGGTGAGTCGTTTGCCTGATAAATCTGGAGGTCATCACATCTTGAACGAATCTGTCGTATTATTTCAATGTTTTTTCACACGCATGTATAATAATACCAAACATTTTTTAAATAAAAACTTGCAACATCCAAAAAATCTTCAACATCACAAATACCCACTGGTGTACAAAAACTTCTCTTTTGGCCAACATTTTTTCGACATATTTACAAGACAAATCATGGCAACAAATGTGGTTTTTATACATTTAAAGCTTACATTTTTGAAGTGGCCTCATAGCCGAGTACGTTATATAAAAAAGCAAGTATGTCTTTGAGCTCCTCTTCGTTAGCTCCGTGGTATATACCGGTATAGGGCTTGAAATCGACTGTCCCTTTGAACCAGGGGTAGGCCTGTATCCGTTCTGCACTCGCCTTGCCCAATGAGAACGGCACCATTGGATCGTCTGTCCCATGACAATACATCACCGGAATCTGACATTACATTTTTTTTACAAAATGTTGATGCAATAAAATGATAGTTACAAATTTACTATTATGAAATTGTGGAAAAATACGCATATATCGTCGGTTTTGCGGTCGCTGCGGTCCGGTGCCCAGGTACTCATGGCCACCACCCCCGCCAATGGTTGATTACTATGGTTTGACAAAGCATATTCTAGAGCTACCGTACCTCCTTGGGAAAAACCAATAACTACGATTTTGTCTGGAAATACACCAGCCTTCTTTTCTTCTTCTACATAAGCATTGATTAGTAGTACTGCCTCTGCTAGGGTATCTTCGCAGAATGAGCGAGAGCCGCTTTCTATACTTTTGATATCAAACCATGACGGCATTGCCATACCGTTATTTAGAGTGACTGGCTGACTTGGTGCGGACGGAAAACGAAATCTTGTTGTAGGCAGGGCGGGCTGGTATAATCTTGCTACGTCGGACCACCCCTGACCTGTGTCGCCTAGGCCGTGTAACCATATTATCGTTGAGGTTGCTGTATCTTTGCCTGTTTTTGGTTGGATTACATACTCCTTACCTGGCTCCGCACCGCTGGCAAATTTTACAGAAGATGAAAATGTCCTCGCCGACGACCTTTGCTGAGATGTCAAAAACGATCGCATGCCTCTAGCAAGAAATCCATTCATATTCAACTATTTTTAACTACTCAAATAACGATAGAATTCTACCAATCTTGTTCGTGAACCGTACGTACAATACTAAAAATTTACAAACGCAGCCAACAACAAGACAATTGTTTTCGAAAACATTTTGTGACGATGTGATTGGGATGGTAAATTTAATGCAAAATTAAAACTTGAAAACTGTAATAGTTATCTTAATAAAATCGTTTTGGTTTGGTTAGTCCTTGACGTAACAATCTAACAGGGTTTGCAGGGACTCCGCAGTAAGACGCTTGTAGTATTCTGTTTGCCGAACCTTCGTATGCATTTCCTTGGTGTGCATGATGAATCCAGCGATCGCCTTTTCTAATTCCTTCGCTTGGTAGGTGTGAGCAAAATGCAGAAATTCTGCAGCATTTTGACTGGTAAGGGCGCCGCGGATCACGGCCTGCATGTCTTTCATTAAGGAGGTAACTTCGTATTTGTGAGCTATGGCGAATAAATCCATCATGTTTCTAGTATCGCGATTGCTCAGGCGAGTTCCTGCTGACTGCATGTCTACGGACGCGTCAGATACGATCTGCATGTCAGATACAGATTGATTATCTAGTGGGGTCGTTTCCGCTTGCCCGTCATGATTCTGATCCTCTAGATGTTCGTGAGAACTGTTACTACTCGAAGAAGAAAAATTCCGCTCCTCATCTAATTCTGCCTGATGAAAGAGTTGATTGTGGGCCGGCGAAGGCGTGACACGATGTCCGCGCAGAAACCGGATGCCAGAATCATCACCGTAAATGTATCGTAGAAATCTGTCAAAACATTTCACAGATACATCTTTGAGGACTACCTCCGATGAATTTTCCGATTCTCGTAGGCCGCTTGAAAACATAACCTTGAAGACCGGTGACCGCACACTCAGAATAAACTTATGGGCAGCAAATCCTTTTTCTCGAGGCCCTACTTTGAACCTGTAAATTCATAACATCATGAGCATTAGTGTAAAACAGGAATTTTGATTTAAAATATTGAAAAATTATTGAAAAAGTCAAATGGGCATAAATTTCTTTAGGTTAAGGGCGTACGTCACATCTGGCGGAATGTCGTTTCGTGACCTCATCAGATCGGACATGACTCCGTCGGACACATTGGGTGAGGGAAGCGGCGTGCACCTTGTGCCCATACGTAATATTGACTCCTGACTCGCCTTACAACTAACTTTCACATTGATAGTAATCTTGATGTGGGGAATTTCAAATTTGTGCAGCACATCCAGCGATTCGTCGACTACGGAGCTGTCAAAGTCAATATCTTCAAAATCTACAGAGCGATTAAAACTTGAACCGCATTGAAAAGTATTGAATTCTGCACTCCAGATGGAACAACATACGTCAAAATGTATTTTGCCATTCACCACATCTTCTGCATAGAGAGAGCACGCATCAAGTACACGTAAGCACAACTCGCCGTGTTCGTCCCAGCCACACAGAAATGTGAGGTGGTGGTCAAGCAGGAAGATCTGGCCCAAACGCCAAGGATTGTCTGGGAAATTCTGTTCTGTCGAATTGTTGATATTGCGTAGCTCATACACTACAAGTTTACTGTCCTGGCGCTCCAAAGTTTGATTTTGAACTTGCGTGGCGAGATCTATCCTGGTCACTTCCGCCATGTTTAGTTGAATGTTACTAAATTGGTTTTACGTTTAAAAACAGTTTGGTTTTACTTTTTTAACTGGGTTCTTGGTTTTGAAGAAAAATACGTCATTTTGACGGGGGGTACCAAATTTTACCAGCAAGAATCAAAACAAAATTGAACAAGGCACGTGATTTTTTTTTATCTACCTGGCTACTTTTAAGAGATTGGATGAAAAACATTTACTACAGTCACAGACTATCGACAAACATACCGCTGCGTTGCAAAGGGAAACATGAATTTACGAAGGTAGCCAACGACGACGTTTGATTACGATGCGCATGATTGACGATGAGAATGGGATGAAAACAATCACAATTGCTAATCTAAAAGCCATCTAGCAGCATCCGCAAAGACGCATTATTGAGATAGGTATAATAGGGTGATTCTCGAACCTGCTCGAGATGATGCCGATCGCCCATTATGAAATTCGCAATCTCCTTTCGAAAAGACTCCTGCTCGCAGCGTTGTGATAGGTACATAAATTCCGCTACATTTTCCCCAGACAGATAGCTTGGTAATTTCGTTTTGATGGCCTCGAGTAGATCTGGCACCTGGTACTTTTGCCCCATGAAATAAAGATCCATGATCTGACCGACTTCGGGGTTAGCGCTAGTTTGCATTATTTTTTCCGTACTTTCGGTCGGCGCTTCGTTGTTTTCATCTCCATCGTTCTCTGTAGATTCTATATCCTTGACATGCTTGCCAGTAGGAAGAAAGAAAATACTATCGCGATCGCCATATAAAAAACGTAGAAATCGATCGAAACCGTTGGGCGTGGCGTCAGTGATCTCGATGGATCCAACGCCTTGTGATTCCTTAAAACCATGAGACGCGTCGAACATAGATTTGAACACAGGGGAGCGAGCACTTAGGATTAGCTTGTGGGCGCTGAATTTCGCACGGTCTTCCCCAACTAGAAAATGAACGTCTGACATAGTACCGCTTTTTAGTAGCGCGGTAAAATCTTGAGCAAGAACCTGTCCTAGGTCGTAATTAGGGATGCTCGCGCTTTGAAATACCGGTTCACCTCGATAAAAACTGATGGAAGTCTGGATTTCAATTTTTAAATGGCGCGAGTCTTTTGCTTCCTGGCTGGTTAGTATATCCTTTGTGAAGTGAGGCTCGCCTTTTGCCGCCATTTCGTGATTTTCACATGACGAATGGATGACTTCATGAGGTTCGTCTAGAAATCTACTGAACTTATCATCCCATAAGAATATCTTGATTACAAAACTAAGAGTGGCGCAGGTTAGATGCTCCTCTGGATAATGCTTTATTAACATCAAATCAATACCATGAAGCCTGTCACCAGGCTTAGTCGCGTCGCCAGTTAATAATCTACCGCTACTGTCCATGAAAATAAAATCCAGTTCAAAAGATAGCGATACATTATGACGAGTAAACCCCCCTAAATGGAAAAATTCGTCGATACAGTATAGATCATGTACGTTGAAGAGCTCAAACATCATATCTTTGCCGCGCGGTACCTCGCGTACTGGATACCGACAATCGAACTGAATCTTCGTGCATTTACTCATTCCGCCAAAGAAACCTTGTAATATCACCCGAATAATTACTTCGCAATTGTTTTGTTGTAATAATTTCCTAAATTACTTGCGCAATACTGACATTTTGATGTTGAAGAATGGTGGCGATTGTTTCAAAAATTATGGACGCGCGCATCAGGTGGAACGAACACACAAAATCATCTTACAAAACGAACATACTATCCAATGAATTCAAACATTTTTTTGATATTGCTGTTCGTACGATACTGTACAGTCTAACATTTTGTTGCAGATAAGGATTTAGTTGCATGTGCATTAATTTTGTACTTGAAATACTCATAACATGTAAAATACTAAAAATAGATAATTAAAATCGTAAATGCGGTTTCTAGGAAAAGTTCGTTATTTCTTCTTTTTGCCGCCCGTCTTGCCGCTTGCGCCCTTCTTCTTTTTCTTCTTTTTACCTCCCGCTGGAGAAACGTAAAACGGATCTATCATGAGACCAGGTACGGAATTCAAGTATCCTACGTTCGGCTTGAGCTCGTGGCGCCTTGTAACATTACAACAACCATACAAATTAATCCGTTTACAAAAAATATTGTTGTGGAATTTGGTTTTAACTTTTTTTTCAAAAAAATGTACGGAATAACAAGGGCGTTTTTCAAAACGCTGTTCGCGATGGGGACCTCTCCGGTCTTATCGTAAAAATACTGCTTGATTTTCATCACTCCATCAACCCTTATTTTTGCATAAAACAACAAGAATTGAAATAAATCCGTATTTTAATTGTGAACGGTTTTTGGTAAGAATGTACTGCTCAGCGCGTTGAGCCTCGTAGCTTAACTTAGGATCGGGCCTGCAGGAGAACTGGTTTTTCGTTTGCCATAGGGTGCATACCGACGCCAACACGTCAATTTCCGTTTCCGTACCTTAACAAAATTCACAAAACATTTACATCCACAAACGAAGATTTTGTGCAATTAAATGTTGAAAGTACCAGGGAAGGGACCACGTGCGTGTTTTTGAATGCCCGCGCCACCTAGCGAGGGGTCCTTCTGGCTATACGGGGACAATGTTACATCCCACTTCGTTTTGGTTTCCTGCGGTGTGTTCTTAATTTCTTCATCTTTATGCCTACATACAAAGCAAAACCATACAAAAAAATTACAAATTTGTAAAAACAATCATGTATGGTGGGATAAGATTGTGTACAAATATGGGGTGGCAAGGGCGCGAGCGCGGGCGATGCGATTAGAGCCGTGATCATCTTTCTTCAATTCCAAAGTCACAGACGCTTGAGGAGGTTTTCCATTTGTTGGATCTCTGGGGGGACATACCTACACAACAACAAAAATTAAAAACAACAAATCTTGAACCTCAACACAAAAATAATGCAAAAATTATCTTTTTGTAATGTAAATGATGGTGTACGACTTCTTGAGTGCGCGTGATGACATCCGTCACCGCTTCCTCTGTGGCCTCTTCTTGTCTAGTTATGGTACCACTAGGCTCGATGACGTTACCTTCTTCATCTATTTCGATATCTACGTCACAATCTTCTGGTTGGCGATACCTATCCCACAAAATATTAGCTTTTAACCAAGAAAAATATACTTTTTATATTTGGAGTGATAAACTTAAATTAAAAAAATGTTTGAGTTTTGGAAGTTTAGTATGGTACGCGCGGCGGTGGGTGATGGAAGCTACACGGCGCTGCTCTGCCATTCTTACCTGATCTTCTTCTACCTTGGTACGACCTTGTTTTTTCGACAAAAATGATAACTTGTTACATATTTTGTTATAAAATTTTGAAAAAATTATTTAAAAAATACGTTGCGTCCAAGTTTCCATAAAAACGCGTTGGTCCTCATTCCTCTCGTCCTCTGCTACTTTGGCGTGTCGCTCTTTTAACCAACCTTAAACACAACACATCAAAAAAGTTAAAAACAAAATTACAAAATACGTATAAATTTGTAGTAATTACCTTTCTAATTTATGATTTTGTTTGAGAATACGTTGTTCCATTTTAAATTGCGCGATAGACATGCCGCGGTCTTTAGCCATCCTCACCGTCCTGCCTTGTAAAGCTTTCTCCTTATCTTTCAGAAGTTCGACTTGTTCTTGTTCATGCCGGATGGCTGCGTTCCTATCGCTAAGAGCGCTCTCAGGCCTAGTAATAGCCGCGATGAGGGTTCGTGTCCGGAAAATAAATGACAACAAATGACAAATCAGTATTCAAAAATTTGATCGGAAATAATTTTTTAGCGCTCGAAATTTATTTTTTGGAAACGATTTTTGACGCCATCAAAATTTCAAAATTTCGGACCATGTCGTAAAACATGGCAAACAACATCGTTTTTGAGCTCTACACAAAATTTGATTTTCAGAAAAATTCGCTAGCGTCAAAATTTAATCAAGATCATGAAAAACTAATTTCGAAATCGACTTCAGCGTCAAAAACTACACCAGATTCTCTTTTTAAAATCTTTGAAACCGTTTCCGGACACTATTACTGAAGTTTTCTTAGTGAAGCCCCAACCTGGTAATAGCACTGCCCGGCCTCTGCGCCGTAGTTGGTCTAGAATCTACAAAAGACGATACCGTCCTGGCTGTGTCGGGTCGAGGGCCATATGCACTAGAAGGTCTAGCCGCTAACGAATATGCACTAGCAGGTCGAGAAGAGAACGGCGACCTTGCAGAAGAAGGCGGGGGTACCGCAGTAGAAGCTGTGTTAGGACGTAGATTATGTGCGCTGCTTTGTGCCATGCGTAATTTGCTAACATTCATACTAGTTCTATTACCACCGCATTGGATGTTTTTGTCGGCATTTCAAAAAACAAAAATGAGCAAAATCGATCATAAAAAAATGATTTGTTGAAATATTTTAGGCAAAATCGCTTTTTAGTATGTAACATATTGTTTTTTGAAGAAATTTTTGACGACATCGTTTTGCGAAAATTTTGTGTCGCGTCATGAAACATGTTAAAAGACATCGTTTTTGACGTTTTCATGAAAATCGAAATTCAGAAAATTGCGCTCACGTCAAAATACGATAGAAACCATTCAAAACTAATGCGAAAATCGACTTCAGCGTAAAATTCTGATTCGAAAAACGTTTTTTGAATTTTGAAAATGCTTAAAAATCGAATGCCGACATCCCTTAGTAAGTTTTATTAGTAAGCATCCATACCGATTACCACCTGACCCAGGGCGAGTGGTAGGGGGTTTTGCGGAGTGAGGTCTGTTCGGGGTAAACGCGGACGTCGGCCGTTTTCTTTCCGCATTCGGCATTCTATATCCATTTTACAACCAATTTAATCAAAAAAAAACAAGTTTAAAAAAGTCAATAAAAAATTAAAAAAATGTAGTTTTGTTGGTGAAAAGTATGTGTGTGGTGGTTTTACAAATCTTCATCGTACGCGGAGGTGGGACGCTGCTTCGCGGAGATCGGCCTACCCGCAGACGTGGGCCTAAACCTCCTTACAAATTGTACAAAAAAACATCAAAAACGTTTGTTTTACTCATACATTTTGTGGAATTCGGTTGGATTGTTATGAAATTTACGTGTAAGCAGAGCCAGGACGAGAGCCGTAGGACCCAGTGGCGTTGATCCAAGCTGCGTCATCAAAATCATCATCATCTATTTTTTTTGTTTACAATATCACAAACACGTTAAAACTCACAAAAAATGCATGATTATGTGAAATAAAGGTATAAAGCAAGAGCAAAAACAAGACCTATTGTGATGTCAAGAAAGTTTGTGTATTTTTCCCCTCTGGCCCTAGCGCTATCCGGCATCGAATATTTGTCATAGCTTGACATGCCAGGAAGGTTTAAGTGGAGTTTGTTACTCCAATACTTCAACCTCCCACTAAAAGTATTTTCTTGCCGTTCTTGTTCTGCATAATGTGCGTTTTCTCGCTCTATCAACCCCTTTTTTCGCATGTACTTTTCATACGTTTGTTCATCTACTCTAGAATCATGGCGAATAAGGCCTGGTTTCCAAGAATCCCCACAGACTATATTCCTAAAGGCTGCAGTTACTGAAATCCTCCTAGCGTTTTTGCCAAAACGGTTTTTCAATTCTTCGCTAGTTTTTGACGTTGGTATTTTACTACTACTCCCACTTAAACTAGTAGTACTTGTACTTTTAGAAGTACTGTTCGCAATACTTTTGTGTATATTTTTTGTACTACTAGGTGGTTTCTTAGTACTAGTTATGCTTTGGATTTTGGTGATTGTCTTCTTGTCCGGGGGAAGAGGAAGGGTTGGGATGGTGGGACCCAAATTTGTTGGAGGCCCTACCATCGTTTTATTGCTTAAAAACTAATAGTTTGTATTCGATTTCGAAAAATGAAAATAAAATGTTGTCTTCTTAGGGGCAGGATCGGATTTTGTTTGGTTGTGTTCGGAATCATTTTTTGAAATTTTTAAAAATCACACATACATAAATTTTTCATTCACAAAATGCTTGAAATATGGTCGTACCATCTTCGTAAACGTATTCTAGGTTGTCCTCGTTTTCTTCAATGTCACTATCCCTTTCCCTCCTAGCACTTCTTTTAACCTCAGGTTCATAAAAACTAGAACCGGGCAATGGTTTACCAAAGAACCCCGCTTGGCCGAGTACATTCTGTCCGCCGAACGCATTATTCTGCCTTTCTGTATTGTAACAAAGAATAACATAATTAGTACACATAATTAATTGAAAAAAATGTTATAAAAAATTGTAAGTGTACTTGTAGGTGTAGGAGGCTGAGGCCCAAGTGTAGGGGACCTCAGGGCGTCCATCTTCTTCCTAAACAAACTAGGCTTATTTGCTGGCTCCATCATCTCTTCCTTAATTTTACCGGGGATATGTCTCTGCTTACAATACCACCTAATCCACAATTTTCAAAAAAATGTTTGCCAACAAAATCTTGTAGCATTCGAAAAGAAAAAAGTTTTGTGGGCTAAAAAATGTACTCATAGACTTTGTCGAGATGATTTAGGCGGCCGTCGGGGTCGTCGGTAAGCATCACCTCACTTAAAAGCGAATTCAACGTGTTGCAGAAACCATACTTCCACAGGAGTGTACTCTTGTCTAACCCGCGCAGATTCCTACCTTGGAGGAGTGTTTCATGCTTTGGCATCTATATACAAAAACAAAAATTTTACAAACAAAAATTTATAAAACAAGAAACAAAACTTAGAAAACGTTTGTAAAAAGTTTAAAAATGGGTAATTACGTTTGCCTGGAGGTCTTGTTGCATCTGGCGGAATTTCGGATGTCTAGCGATATTCGCCGACTGGGCCTTCTTGCTACCAGCTAGCTGTCCTAGATTACGTAACCCTCTTGCGGCTTTTGCATTACGTAACCGCTTGGCCATTTCGTGCAACTGATCCCCCGCCCTATACCAACAAAACAACACTTTTCACGTACAAAAACTTACTTTTTGATCGTTTTGCTCAAGAAAATTTGTTGACTGTTTGTTGTATGTATGTTGGTTGAAAAACTACGGGCGGGACTGCTCCTCCAACGAGGGGTGAACATGTTGATCCATAGCTGCCATGTTCTTACCGTTGAAAAAAATACTGTTTTTGTAAGTAGATAGTAGTAGTTGTGTTGGTTGTACAATAGAAAGGTTTTTCTAAATAATGTTTGCACACAAAGTACAAAAAAAGAAAGTCGTTTTCTAGATTATTGAGAAGAAGAGGCGAGAAAAACATGGGGTCGTACACATCCAAAATACAAGGGGGGAGATTGCAAAACAAAAATCAATCTTACAACATTACTGCATCAACAATAAATCAAAATCACAGTATTACACGACCAATATGTATACGTTGTGGTTTTCAAAATTTGCAAATTTGCAAGGGGTCGTGAGTACTTATACATGTTTTCTTAATTCGCTGCAACTGAAATTTTTCTTCTACACAAAAAAGTTAGCTTACAAAACTGTTCAAACATCTATACTTCATAATATGATTTTAGTATTTTTTATTTCTTAAAGTAGTGGTTTAGTTAATGTACAAAAAATCGTTATAACCGGAATTCTATTTTCCCCGCTGAGGAAGTATACCGTGCGCCCTTGTATGGTGTGTAGTTAACGCCAGATAATTCAAGGCAGTCTAGTTTTAAACCAGTACATGACCAACCCTTAACGTGAAAATCCACCGTCGCGCTACACCTCTGCTCCATCGGATTCGGCATTGCGCTATTATACACCAACGTACCTTCGAAAGAACATTGGCTTGGCAGCCTACCAACTTGCCAGATAATCATTTTCCTCCTGTTTTACAACGAAAAACAAATGATTTGTAAACACAACAAAAAATGTGTCTACAAAATTTGTAAGTTTGAGAAGATTTTGTAGATTGTAAAAATGTACTTATTGTCGAAGCGAATGCTTCCGGTAGCTGTAGTCAAAGTAGCAGATACAATAGATTCCGGCACTCGTACCCTTACTAGAAATTTGTCTACGTACATGTTAGTGTTCTGGTTGAAAATCGATAGTTTTGGACTGGCTTCTATATTGATAGTAGCGCCGTCATCTCTCATGTTAAATTTACTTACCATGTGGAATGGTAGATTCACATTCCGATCACTCACCCAATATTCGGCCAACCTAAAATTTCAAAATTTGAAAACTTCAAACATACCAATTATACATGCTTTTGATGTATACTTCCATATGTATTAATTTTTGATTTTGTGATTGTAAAAATGTGGTTGTAAGAATTACTCAAAGATGCCGTCAGGGGGGACGAACGTCATGGTGTTGTTCTTTTCGTATTTTTCAATATCGACGCAAGGGTGGAACTGTACGCTATTTTGAAGTACGTCTGGGTTTAGGAGGGCCAGTGAACACCTTGGTACACCACTTAGCTTACTATTTACCTGACAAAATTTACAAAATCGTGCTTACGTATACAAAAACACGCACTACGTACAAATAATGTAGTAAAATAAAAATCTAAAAGTACCTCAACACAACCCATGACGCTGCCCTGGACAGTTTGGCCATTTTCGTCGACGATGGCGTTTATCGATTCCAAGATATCTACATATACTTCGTTTGCTGCGTACCTTAATGATCAACAGAATGAATGTGTTTCATCGATTTTTTGGAACGAAATTTCAATTTGTTGAAATGTTTGGTAAATACGTGATGTTGGGTCTCCTCCACCAGATCTCGCTGCTACTGCCAAGAATTGAACTATTTCCGCCACCTGCCATCGCGACGCTGGCCGTGCCAGCGATTGCTGCTGTGATTGCTCCAAGGCCTTTGGTGAAAGATTGACAAAACACAAACCAGTGAAGAAACGTTTTTGTAACAAAACGAAGAGAACAAAATGGAAACCGGAAATGTTAGTGCACAAATCATGTTGGAAAAAACTTTCGCCACGCGCAGCAATTCTACGAGCGACATTGAAATTCGTGCGCCTTTGCGTCCGGCGGATAGGTGAATTTACTACAACTGGCCCTCGGCGATGTCAAAGAAAATGGCGCGTCCGAGTGTGACGGAGGCAGCTGACAAAAGCATGAATATTAATTCGTGCTCCGATTTGAGCATAATTCTTATGGAACCGACCGTCTACCGCACCAAACACACAACTCAAAACCGCATTTGCAAAAAATAAAATCGTACCACCAGCTTGGGCGCCCTTCGCGTCTGGAGGAACATCCGAAAGAATCTGACTATTCGTGCCCGCGATGGTACTAACAATCCTATTCGCCAAACTAGGTGGTGCGATAATCCCCTCGATGATGTTCAATTCTGTATTGAACGGTATACCGTACTCGATCATTTCATCTAGCAACAAATACACCGTGGAAAACTGCCCATGCCTGTTTTACAACAACAAAAAACCATGATTACAGTAATCTTACCCCATCTTGAAATTGTAATTTTGATGTCAACTTGGTTTTGTTTGAATAATTAGTACAATGTGTCTTCGGTAACTTCGCCCAGATAGCGTTGAATGGTATCGTAAATCCTTTGCAAGAACCTAAACCAATAAAACATATGTTCAAACTATTCAAAATGATAACATGTGGATTTACTTTTGTTGACAGATGTGTACTCCATGACGACTAAGGGTGGGATTTCAGTGCTAACCACAGCTGTGAAGTAGAGGCCGTCGTGGAGGATGTGGACCAGGGCTAGGTTTTGGTTTGCTAGGACGGCGGGGACGGCCTTTTGTGAACAGGTGACAAAACACAAACCAGTGAGGGAAACAACTTTGTACTCAAAATCGTGAGGACAGCAGGGAGCCGGGTTAATAACAAAGGGAATGCGTTCGTTTGGCAAAAAAAGCGCGATGCGAACGCCCACTTCGGAGCCCCAGGCACCCGCTCGCAGCGAAGATTCATGATTTGATGCAAATGTTTCGTACGTAAACCTCGACTTTCGGCGCGATGAATTAAAGTAATTATTCCTAAAAATAACCATTCGCCGCCTCGCGCTATTGCGAGGATTGATCTTCATGTGCGCTGACCCGCTCCTGGAGTTGGCGCGGTACAGGACAACACACCACACAGAAAAACAATTTGGATTAGAAATCAAACATGAACGTTAAGTCATACCGGTCCATCAAGCTCCTGTGCCATATCCAGCGCGGCCATAAATCCATCTACAACCGACCTTGGATGCTTCGTCCTAAAATGCCTCTCCACGAGAAAATTCCCCTCGGAATTGATAATGTAGAATGTATCCAACATCTTGGCTATCCGCTGCTCGCCCTACCTTGCCCCCGTATGCTATTCCTCGACTTTCTTAGTAATGCCCCTATTACTGCTAGAAAATACTGCGCTCTACGAAAAATGCGTTGTAACGTTTTTGTAACTTCGATTGTCAATTTTGTATTGATTTTTGTTTTCGTACTGTTGAAATGGAAACTGTGAAATTATGATGTGTAAACTGGTGAACAATGTATGTATGAACCAACAAAAATTACCACAATTGTTATACACTAAACACTCTTCTACATCTCAAACGAAACAAAAGGCTACACAACACTGAATGGCAACAAAGGTGTGAGATCGCAAAATGATTGTGAATGTGTAAATTTCTTTTAAAAAACAGGAATTCGTAACTTGTTGTACAGTAAAATACAACAGCTTTTACACATTGAGCGTAAGTGACAGAATTTCTTAGTGCATAAGCTACTCCTTACCCTCCGTAAATTTGAGATGCATCTGGGTCACGTTGACATTCACCGACCATCGAAGATCCTTGGGAGACGTCTTCTCGACCGAATGACTTTCCATCCTTGCTGTCGCTCCCTATAAAAAAAAATCAAAAATACCCAAAAACATATTGCAACAATGAAGATTTTGATAGAAAAAAATTGCATACTGCAAGGTCCATGTCGTTCATGAGATTCGGATCAGATGCATCGATAACGGCTTTCGCAATGCCAGCGAAGATGTCGAAAGACTGCGCGAGGCCGATGAGGTTATTCTTCAAACACGCACGCCTTTAACAAAAGATAATACATTACTAATACATTACTACACAAATATCTACGTTCAGCCACATTTTGACAGCAAAAAACTTTGTAGATAGTAAAAATTGATTGAAAAGTACAAAAGTTTGGAACCGCCACGGAAAACAACGGCAGGTGTGTTGATACCATCCTTGGCCAAGGCCTTGGTAAGCGCCTCTCTCGGGCCCTTCTCGACGTCTGAGAACATCTTGAAGAAATTCTGGATATCCTTCGCGGAGACTGCTGTCTCTGCCAAATCTATTAACAAATCAACAAAATAACTCCACAAACCATTCACTTTGCTTTTTGCATTTTACTTTTTGATAATATTGTTGTTGTTGAGATCTTGTAAGAATCGTACTAGACATGAGGAACAAGCGAATGGCGGCGAAGCGTGATTTGTCCTTCCAAGGACCGTTGACAGTTTCGGAAACCTTCTCGAGGAATTTGTAATAGTGATCTGATACTTGCGTTGACTTACTGACTTCCTATATTTACACACAAAAACCAATACTTTTTACAACAAAATGTTGGTACAAAACAATATGTCGTGGGTTTTTGTAATGGGTGCGATATACAAAAATGCCACCAGAAAAGAAATTGAAAATTTGTTGCACCGACTCTGCGTCATTACTACTATTCCCCTGTACACAAAAATACTTATTTTAAACTAAAATCGTTGTTATTTTTGCTTGTGGTGACTTTGCATACTCGGCCTTGTTCATCGGTCTCACCAGCAATGCAGCAGATACCCACGATACAACCTATTTTTGACGAAATTACAAACATAAGATTTCATATGGTATGGGTGACAAAAAATGTTTGCGTGAGAAAATGTTGTTAAAAATGTACGAATCCCTGCAAGAATCAAGGGGAGCTGGCGTTCGTCCGTCGCTGCCATGGCGCGCTTGAAGGACTTATCGTGGAAGAAGGTGCCGAGACAGTAGGGCCACAACAGCGTCAAACCTATAATTGACATAAGAAGAAACATTTTTTCATTAACAAAAATATCCAAAACTTAATGTTTTGAAAGAATTTTGTAGTAGAATTTGTTACCTTGTTTGTATTGGCTCAATTCTTGGTAAGCGAGGTGAAGGTGGCCAGGGATAATCTCACCGCATAGGAGCATTGGTAGGGGCACACCAAACCTGTTTACCAATCATCAAAAATTTAAAATACAAAAATGAAAATGTTCAAAATCTTGTGAAAATAATGCAGTTTTTATGTATTTGTATGTACTCCCAAAGGGCAACGACGAGATCTTGCTTTTCGGAACTAATACGACGCCACGAAGGCAAAACGCGAGCGATTTCATCATCGATCTCAGGGACTGCCCAACCGCTAGCGGAACCCTTGGTAGAGGGGCTAAACCCGCACTTCTTTTGGACGACAGGCCAGACGTGTTGAAGCATGCACGCGACGAGAAGAACATCCAACGCTTCCGCCTATTTTCATAACATTTTAAAACCCAAAACCTTTCTTTTTGCATTGCAAAATGTATGTTTGCAAATTTTGTTGTGGCAAATTTTGTTTTGGCATAAATTTTAAATATGCAAAATACCGAAGGGTTGGCGATGTCTTCGAGGGGCTGCCCGTCAGAACGCAACAACGTACTCAACTCATCCATTTCTATTTCAACAAAATTCAAAATTGAAAAAACATCAACTATGTATGCATAAAACTAAACTTTTTTGTATTAGATATGTGTTGATTTTGAAATGTGTACTTGCGAGATCTCCCTGCTTCTTAATGAAGTCCGCGGCACCGGGCGATCGGAACAACAAATAGAAACATCTGAACATCCTCTTAACAGACCTTATGGAATCAACAAAAACCATACTTTCGCAACACAATATTGATTGATAAATTTGTGTCAAAACGTGTTTTGCGGCATGTACGCGTCATCATCGCGAATGTAGGAGAGCTCGGGGTAAGCGGCCTTGCAGTGGTGCCAGAAAGGAAGCTCACCCTCAGCGCAATTCTCATCAAATTGCATAACTTTTTCTGTGGGCTCCGAACTATTTTTTTACCACAAAAACCAATACAAAACAAGCATTTTACAACTTTTGAAAACTGTTTCAGAGTTTTGTAATAAATTTTTAAAAAGCACCTTCCAGAATATTCGTCGAGGTCGTTGCGTAACATGTGCTCGGCTAGGCTCTGTCCCAACTTGTTGATCGACTCAAACATCTTGGGGTCGGACTATTTTTATTACAATACACACAAAATTCTACATTTTTACAAAAACAATTCTCTACATTTGTAATTCTGACAAGAAAACATTTGTCAAAAGTACATATCGAGTGGGGACCCATTTGAAAGGGTCCTGGTTGGCGGGACAGAAATCTTCCAACACAATCTAAACAATTACGGAAAAACAAAATTACACAACTTTGATAAACAAAATTACTAGGAAATGGTTTTTATAACAGGTGTAGTAATTACTTCGCGATGTTCTGAGAGAGCGATCTCATATTCTTCCGCGAACTTTTGGGGGTCGAGATTACCTTAAAAACAATTCAAAAACAATTGGACGACTATGTTTTGATGGTTTTGAAAAAACGTTTTGTTAACAAATACTCTCTTTTTCAAGTTCTTCCGCCAGAAAAAGCACTACATTCTCTGGTTTTTCTTCAACACTCCTCCTCAACAGATTGTTGATACTATTTGTTAGCTCCTGACTGAGCTCCTGCATAATTATATACGTTTTTCTACTATAAAACGCACCAAAAACGTGTAGGTATGAACAAAATGTTGATGGAAAACAAAATTTGTGATTTATAATTTTGGGTACTTGTACTTTTTTTTTGTGAGTGTGGTGGGAAAATATTGTAATTGTAGGGGGGGCAGGGGATAGGAGGGATGACGGATAATAAATATTTTCACAATTTTTAAAAACAACAAATACACAAAACTTCACAAGAAACAACAACTTAAACTTACAAATTTATGTGTGCATGGTATGTCCTAAGTCAATTTTGTACAAAATTGTCCAAACGTTTGATATCTACACAAAATATTTATCTTGACCTAATGGCTTTCTGTACACAGCGTTCGTAAATTCCAACCAATTTTGAGCATGCGTCATGAGGGTCATCTGCACATAATTAACAAAAAACATCAAAATGTGTTAACAAACATATAAAAACGTGAAATTATGTAGTAGTTTAAAGTACTTGGTGTGAGGTTTCGGTAACATGCAGCAACAGCCTCTCCTTCAGCTTGACATGGTTCCTGTCCACTCCCAACCTTGTATAATGTAATTACATGCACAGAAACTTAATGCAAACATTGCAATAATTCGAAAATGCGTACGAAAATAAAGACATGATATGTTTTTCTACGTTTTTTGTTTTGTAAATTTACCTCTTGCATCTTCTTGGCGATGAGATCGGACTTTTCTTGAATGTTCTTTTTGTGTGCCCTCGCCCTTTCCTCTAGTTGCGCGTTTAGTTTGTCGTAATCAAAATTTGGCGGTGGATTTGATAACTTTTGTGCTAGTTGAGATAATGGCGGTGAGGGTTCACTGCTTGCTGACGTTGTTGGTGGAGATTCTGGGTGGGTCGGCGAGGCCTCGGTTTTGGGTGTTGCTCCATCGAATGGTGCTTTAGTTTAGCAGGAAGAAAGACAACGGATGGAACAAAGACAGTGCGACTTTTGCCAATGTGATGAGCTGACGGTAACCGTTGGTCCCGGGGCTTTGTTTGTTTTTGGAAAAAGGAGCCGGCGCCATCCAATATTGATGCGATTGCGCTCTTGACGCAGGAAGTAGTTTTCTTCAAAAAAAACTGTCGACTACCAGGAGATGTCGGTACTTCCGATCTTGGGGGTTGGATTCATTCACAGCGCGCCAGGAAGGCAATTCTGCTTGGCATCAATGCACGGACATGAACAATAAATGAATTCACAACAACACCACACGACACCACACCACACCACAATTTCGTCATACGAAAACTGCATTTTATAATTTTGCAGCAAAACGTACTGAAACTAGCCATCGACGCCGGTGGGGCATCCAACGGATAATCATCATCACTACCGGCTGTTGTACTCGCAGTTGAAAACGAACCCCCACCTACACTGTGCCTAGCATCATACAAACAAATTTACAAAATGTATACTACCACAAGAAAAAATAATCAATTTGTAATTATTTTATGTGTTTACGCTGCAAGAAATGCTTGTGAGTAGTGGATCCCATCGCCGCCAGGACCGGACGGGGCCGGCATTTCACTCATTCCTTGACCCATCTTCACTGTTTCGCTATTCTATTCTACTACACTTGCCCTCGCCGATCGACTGTACTCTGTCTGTAATTATTTCACAATTGTATGTACCAATATGGACTTTAAACTAAGAATGTTTCTGATGAACCAAAAGACACAAATAGTGACTGTACAAGAACAAAATTTCAACAACTGCTACAACAGGTACTTGGACGAAATGGATACGTATATTCTGTCGTGAAAAAGTTAAAATTCGTGTGACGAAAGTAACACTCTCACAACGCAAGTTCCATCTCTAGGCTGGAAATGACGTCCAACACAACATCGGCGTGGATGTCGAAATGAACCGCGATCTCGCTAGCCTTGCTCCCTAACAAATTGCGCACAAAAAGAAATGTTTGCGTACGTTTTATGTTGAAAAAAATTGTTTTGTTGAAAACAATACGGTTGTATTGGAACATTCGCTGCATTTCCACTTCGTCGTGGATCATCTTGCCCGATACGAGCTTTCTTACCAGGGTCAATTTTAACTGCTTTACAGGGTCGACCTTTTCATTACCTTTTAAAATGAAAGAAAAAGCAATGTTTTGTCATGCATTTGATGCAAAATTGTTTTTGAGTGAAAGAACTTTACCAGTTGGTTCGGTTCGCACAGGGCTTGGACTGCGGGTACGTGCGCTGCGAGGAGAGAAGTCCCTAGGCGTTTCCGGTTTGCCCCAATGTACACATACCATACGACCTTGCAATAGTACAAATCACAGCTAAAAAACATGGTGTATTTTGAAAATATGGTGTGCGATGATTTACAGTCCTCTTCTGATGGAGGCGTTTTGGAATTAGTACTCGTAGATGCGGAACGCTGCATGACTTGGGGCGGCTTGGCATGCGCGTGGAGACTCTTCCGGCTTGCTCGACAAATAGCCTGTACATACAAAATAGCACATATGCCAACACCAAAACCGTTTTGAGAAGTGTGTTGTTTGAAAAAGTACGTCAGCGAGGCCGAGGGATTGAGGGGGTCGTCTTTGGTTAGCGTTGGGGTTTGGATTGTGCCATATGTCAATAATCCTCCTTGGCGCCTGTACAAAACGAAACGATGGTTTGAAAACAAAAGGATAAGATCTGTTTTTGAATAGTGTTCTGCGTACTGGTCCTTGTGGCTTGGGGTTGGCCTTGCGCTTCACGGTGCGATCGCCAGTCGGCGTCTGTGAGCGTGGACGCCTTGGGACTGAAGAATCCGCCTTGTTTGCTGGTTTCGCCTATATCAACAACATTAATACATACTGTACAGCAATGATACGTTTTGAAAAATGAAAAAGCTAAGAAATTACCGTTGGTTTCTGTGGGCGGGAGGGGCCAGCTGATCGTGGTCGGTGGACCGAGGAAAACAAGCTCTCAGGTGTGATAGGTCGGGAACCGTGCGTGGTCTTGGGTCGAATGGGTGAGGTTGGGCACCCACCCGCATGGAACGGTGTGTCATGGACGAGAGGTTCGGACTTGATGGGCGACACGATACGTCGCTTGACACCCGACAAAACAACGTAAATCTCCGCATGGTCACCTTATTGAACGACAACAACAAACTGTATTGTGCAATCAAAACAACAAAAGCGAAATAGAAAAATGAAAAGGTACCTAATCGATGGGGGTCATCTGAGGTGGACTCGATGCGCTCGGCTGTGCCGGTCAGGATTTTCTCGATCTGGGGTTCGCCAGGAATCCGCTTCTTGGCCATCATCTGCACGCACCGCTTCCATAGCTCCTATATTTTGCCCACAAAACACAAAATGGTTGAACAAATAAAAAACTTGATGTCTGGATTGCAAAAACTTACCTTCTGAGAGGCGTTATCGGGGATGGTGATCGGGACCTTGGTACCATACTGGCGATCGTCTACAAGTAAACTAGCACCGATACGAATCTGTTTAGGTGGCGGCTTGGCAACAGGGATGTTCACCTTGACCAACGTCCTGTTGAACTCTGGTGAGGGTTGTTTGCTTGGGCCTGGGCTTTGCGTGGATTTCTTGCCAGCTGGTGGCTTCGATACGGACGCAACACCAACCTTGCTTTGCCTCTGCTGACTAGGAGCCTGCGGCCGGGAAGCTCGAGAAAACTGAGACTTCCTGCTTGGTGAGAACGTCTGTGCCCGCTTGTTCTTTGACTTTGCCGGTTCGTCACCTAGGATAATCTGCTCGTTTAGTAACGGTTTTTGAGCAGCTTCCCTCATGTGCGCTTTGATGTCTAGATCCGATTGTGATGACTCCTTCTTGACGTCGCTGTCGCTGGTATTTTGCTCAGGAATCACCACGACAGAAATCGTTGCTAGCTCGGTCAGACCGTGCTTGCTGGTCATGCCATGTCCATCCTTTCCTGGTAAAGCCACGCCCGAAGCGTTGACGATGCTGCTCAAGTGCCCTTTGATTTGTAGGCGATCACACTCCGCGCGCACAGCGTCCCATACCTGTTTGACTGATGCATCGCGCTCCAGAACAATCTTTGTAGCGTTCCCACCTATGTCTGCCTGGACTGTAATCTTGGAAGGACTTACCGGCGCGGCGGGCACGATGACTGCCTTTTCTTCTTCAACCACTGGTTTGGGGGTGGGAGTCAGGATGGGTGGCAGGTCCATGACCGGCGGCTTCAGCATTTCGACCACCGGAACAACAACCGGTTGCTGCGTAGGCGGGGGCGAGGCCGGTACAACCCGAGGCGCGACAATAGCAGGCGGCGCATCTTCTCGGGACGTGGAATTGTCCTGGTCCGTGTCGGTGACGGTCTGGCGGGATGCTTCTGCGCCGGACTGGATATCCACCGACTCGACGGACGACGACGGTACATCCGGTTTGACATCGGCCGGTGGCGCCGCTTCAACAGAGCTCTGGAGTACGGACACCGACTCCTGATTGTCCTCGCTAGAGTCTTGATTCTGCTGCTCCGAACTTCCGGTATCGACCACTACTGAAACTCTTGACTGATGCTGGCCGTCGGCTAGAGCATCCTTGACTAGAGACGTGGCCATGCTTTGCCTCTTGGGATTTGGCGAATCAACTACCCACGTATCGCTGTCCTCGGCGACGATCGAACAACGGGACTGCTCTTGGCCTGCGTCGAAAGCCTGCTCAACCAGATGGGTAGCGACGCTTTGCCGCGCCGACTTCGGACTGTTGTTGTCATCCTCGATGACGACCGAATCCCGAGCATGTACCTGGCCGGTAGAAAAAGCAGTCTCCACAAGTGCCGTGGCAGTACTCTTACGGGCAGGACTAGCCGGCTTTTCTTCATTTTCAAGTACCACAGACTCGCGGCCAGGCTGCTGCCCACCAGAAAATGCATTCGTAACTAGCGCCGTGGCCATACTCTGACGTTTTGTAGTCGTATCATCCTCGATGAGGATCTTACTATAACCATCCTCTTGCTGAACTAAGTCCGGTACAGCGTTAGCACGGTTACCGACAGCACGCGTGGCCGTAGTGGTAGTAACAAACGTAGATTCGTGCTCTAGCAGGGCCGAAGCCGTTGGCTCACTCACAGCAGCAGCGGCAGCGGCGGTGTGTGTAAACTTCTCATCAGTCTGCTCCCGTATTTGCCGTAACGACAAATCCGATCCGAGACTAGACCCTTGACCATCGTTCGATAGCAGACCTATCAACAAAAAAAGACTTCATGTCGATTGAAACCCCGAACATTTAAATTTGATTATACAAAAAATGTTTTAGACGTACCTTGTTTCTGAGGAGAATCGGTCATGACGTTGCAGCCACTGCTGTCTATATCTGAGCTCGCATCCATGGTGCCCTACCTGCCTAAGATTTGTTACTTGTTAGGTGTTTTTTGTATTGGGTTAGGAAATTTCTACGCTATCGGAAAAAATAAAATCAAAAAAGACTTTGACGCTTTGGAAAAAAGTTGTGAAAATGTTATAACGTTTTTGACGGAATCGAAAAATCTGTTTTGTTTTGCATGGTTGTTGGACGATTGTCATTGTTGAGTTATTTTGAGTTATACATTCATTTTGTTGTTGGGGTTTACAAAACATTTTTTATCACAGGGGCGTGGGGTCAGGTTGGGTTGCAAGGTAGAGGTTACATTATGATACATGATTTGATCCATTGATTACGAACACATTTGGATTTCTGTACGCGTAAACAAAATGACAGCTGTTAAAAACAATGACAAATTAGAAAGAATGTATCATGACTAAGCTAAAGAAATGTTTGATATTGCTGTTTTTCGTAGAATGGTAAATCTTGGTTGCAAGGTAGAGGTTAAATTATGATTTATGTTGTGGCCCATTGATTACGAACACATTTGGCTTTATGTACGCGTCAACGAATGGGCACTTATCAAAAACCACCACAAATTAGAAAGAATGTGTGACTAAGCTACAGGTTTTTATGGTATTGCTGATTTTGGTAGAACGGTAAAAGAAATCTAAACTAAAACAATGTTAATAAATGTACGGTAAAATAGTAGATCTTAGCTAAAAAATGCTATTGGAAATTGTTTTTGGTATGGTTTGGCATTAGTTCCCCCGCTGCTGCGCACTAACAAAAGTATTTACAATAATTGAACACTTATATATTTGAAAGAAAAGAAAACAACGTATTGTTGTCCAAACCGTTTGGATGTCTGCGCATAAAATGTTTGTTTGTAAAAATCACTATCGTAGTCACTGATGTGTTGGATGCAAGATGTGATGCTGTACATATCGTACGCAATGCACGGAACGTAAATTGCGCTGTTGCCTTCTTGACATTAACAACCTGCTCTATTGAACACGTTGAAATGTAAAAAGCGACAATGAAATTCAGAAATCCATATATTCGCTCATTTCTTCAGACGTAGTCATCATATCGTTCCATGCTTAGAATAGGGTAGGTTCTGGCTGAGCAGCGTAGCGGATGAGTGTGTTTTCGTGTGATGTATTGTGACGTGTGGATTACTATGGTGGTACTTACATGGTTGCGCGTGATAGTGTCTCAGAGGAATTTGAAGACTTGGTAGATATAGTTTGTCGATAATTAAACTTTATTTAGCCTCTCGATGTTGTTGAGAGGGATATTGTAAGAGATGGTATGTTTAAGAGCGATGATCTTGAAAATTTGATCAATGACATGATGGCACATACACAAACGAATACGATATATTGTAGATCAAATGTTATATTTTGCACCTAAATCACCTTGTGCTTACATATGTCTCTGTGCATAGCTGTTGTTTCGATGATTCGAACTCCTTGGTGAAAATATTTTGGCAGTTTTTGTGCGAAACGAAACTATCTTAAAGTTGTTTTTAATCTTATTTTTGTGTAAATTTGTTTTACCTGGTGGCAACATATGTAAAGGGTGCGCGTATGGGAAGCTGTGGCGGCTTGTTTCTCCGGGTCTGTTCTGTTGATTGCTCCTTGTGCTGTCAGCTTGCACTCCGGCGTTTCTAGAATTCCTGCATTGTGCCCACTCCTGTACTGCGTTGTCTTCAGCTTCTTGGACAACACAATGACAACAGAAAAATATTGTTATCAAAAATTACAACTGAAACATTGTCTTGCGATCATTAATTGTGGTCAAATTGTTTCATAGTAATATATTGTAAATGAAAACGAATATGGTAAAAAAATCAAAACGCACCTTGACGTCTTTGTCTTGTAGAATTCACCCCTTTCTTCAAAACAAATGTTTGAACCTCTGCTTTGCATTCTGTCAAAAACAATTTAATAAAACAGACATCTTTTCCGACACCTTGAAAAATACTATAAGAATCAAATGCTTGAAAAAATCTTAACATCCAAATAATTGAAAATGTTCCAAATCGAAAAATCCCAAGACAAATGTCTGGTGGGTCTGAACTCTCACGCAAAATTCTTTCATAAAAAAGCGAAAATTCTTAGGTTCTCTTTGAAACAAAATACACAAGAATATTTTAGCAATATAAATTATATGTACGAAGGTCGTGCTCGTTGAGGTCTGCTTTGTGACGAGGACTCATTTGTTTGTACAAACATCCCACCTAAAAAAAACACGAAATTGGAATTATATTATCTTACATTAAAATAATTGTTATTTTAAATACGTAAATAAAGATGATACACAAATGTCGAAAAAAAATACTGTCGAATTTTTGGCAGGCGGTTTAAAGGCGTTGTCCAAGGCTGAGGAAAACCTTTCACGGAATTCCATATCTATCTTCAATTTTGATTTGTCCGTCTTCGCCCCCCTACTATGTCCTATCCTTTCCGTTCCGCTGCTACTAGACAAGCGATGACATTTAGTTTCACTTCCCCGGACCAAACCTCGGAAACAACTACATCCATACCTAATATATTTAGTTGAAAAGAAACGTTGAACCAAACAAAGTCTTGCCGTGTGCATTTTTGATTGATGAAAACAATGTTGTTGCGTGATAATGGTAAGCTAACCACAGAAAACAGGCCAGCGTGAAAAAATTAACGTAGTCGCATGCAAAATCCTGTAAATGACCTTCAGAATAATCGCAAAAACAAATTGAGTGAATTGAATAATGTTTGAAATTCTCGTTTGTGAAATGAATTGTTTTGAAAATACCGAACGCCGAAAAGATCAATAAATTTAAGAAGAGAAATAAATATGATCCTAGTAATGCGCCAAAGACCCACAATCTACATTTGTACATATAATTACAAACAGACATCAACAAAAAATTAGAACATATATCAAAACGTTGAAAATATAAAAATTAAAATCATTTCAAAATTGTACAGATTTGACAAGACCCAATATGTGCAGCTCCAATCACTGTCCCCATCAATCTCAGTAACCTCAGGGAGGAGAGAAGGTGGGTGCGCAAAAAAAGTAACATAATGTTTCTGAACATGCTCAATCGGGTTATCACCAGTTCTGTCAAATACCTACACAAATGTTGTAAAACAAAATTCAGGCATCCTGGAAAACTATGAGCTGAGTGAGAAGACATCATCACTATTGAAAAAACCTAAAATTGAAAATAAAATAAAAATATTTAAACAACCTCGATATCTCGCTTGCGTAGGCTTGTGACGGAAGCTGGAGGTCCGTCCTCAGGCACGGATACGATTGGCGGCGGAGGAGCTGTGAACTTATGTGGATGTACTTTCCGAGGTGTTGCGTGGTCTATGAAAACGCACAGGGCTTCTTCACTCCCTTCTAATTTTTGACAGAATCCAAACTACAAACTACAAAACTTTTCGTTGAATTGTTTTGAAAATGTTGTAACTGTTAAAAGAAACGCATACTAAGTCCATGCGGTTTTAAACTGTCTTGCAAAGTAAAGAAATCAAATTTCTTTTGGACAACGACCCTATTCACCTTATATGTTGAATACGCAATGTTCAGTCTGTGATGAATATGGCTCATTAAAGTCCTTTCAGTGCTGCTTTCAGGCAAAACTATTTCTAAATTCAAATTAGAAATCTTGTTTGCAACAAACACAGTTGCACGCAATGTCAGAAGTTCTGGAAGAAGTGTTCTGTACTGAGAAAACTTCTTGCCAGCTTCCGGCTTGGATACGGATGCAGAAACAGCGCTTTGCCTTTGTTGACTACGAGCCTGTGGTCGGGAAGCTCGAGAAAATTGATGAGACTTCCTGCTTGGGGGGAATATCTGTGTGCGCTTGCTTTTGGACTGTGCCGGGTCGTCACCTAGGATGATGTGCTCATTTAGTGAATGCTTTTGGGCAGCTTTCCCCAGCTGGACTTCGGCTAGCGCATCCTTGACTAGGGACGAGGCAATGTTTTGCCGCTTGGAATTTGTCGATTTAGCTACCCCTGTATCGCTGTCCTCGACGACAATCGAACAACGGGACTGCTCTTGGCCTGCATCGAAAGCTCGCTCAACCAGCTTGGTAGCAGAAATTGTAGGAAGCTTAGACTTCCTTCTTGGGGAGAACGTCTGTACACGCTTGCTCCTGGACTGTGCCGGTTCGTCACCTAGGATGATCTGCTCGTTTAGTAACGGCCTGTAAGCAGCTTCCCTCATGTGCGCTTTGATGTCTAGATCCGATTGTGATGACTCCTGCTTGACGTCATTGTCGCTGGTGTTTGGCTCGGGAATAACCACGACAGAAATCGTCGCTAGCTCGGTCAGACCGTGCTTGCCGGTCATGCCCTGTCCATCCTTTCCTGGTAAAGCAACGCCCGAAGCATTGACAATGCTGCTCAGGTGCCCCTTGATTTGTAGACGATCACACTCCACACGCACGGCATCCCATACCTGCTGGACTGACGCATCGCGCTCCAAAACAATCTTAGTGGCGTTCCCACCTATGTCGGCCTGAGCTGTGATCATAACAGGACTTACCGGCGCGGCGGGTACGATGACTGCCTTTTCTTCTGCAACCACTGGTTTAGGTGTGGGAGTGAAGATGGGTGGCAGGTCCATGACCGGCGGCTTCGGCATTTCGACCATCGGAACAACAATAGATTGCTGCGCGGGCGGGGGCGTAGGCGAGACCGGTACAATCTGCGGCGCGATGACAACAGGCGTCGCATCTTCTTGGGACGTGGAATTGTCTTGATCCGTGTCGGTGACGGTTTGGCGGGATGCTTCTGCGCCGGATTGGATATCCACCGACTCGACGGATGACGAGGGTACATCCGGTTTGGGAACAGAATCCTGTCCGAAATGGATGAGCTCCAGGGCAGTTGTCATGTTGGACTTGTGCTCAGCGGGCGTTGCATACCCTTTGTAGTTATGAGGATCCCAGATTGTAGGACTACAAGTTCTGGCAGGGAAGTCCAAAAAACCATGCGTCCTCCGAACCCTTTTAGGGGTTCGGGATCGTTCCCGAGGGTTCGTTCCTGAAGGTGTCTCTCGCCGGGCGCCCGCATGCCCAGCAGTTAACATCAGTGTTGCCATGGAACCTCATAAAACAAAAAAATTATCTGCCGAAATATTCATGTTTACAATATTAATTACTAATTGATTATCTTGCATCTGTGAATTTTTGTGTGCATCATGGGTGCAAAAGCTTAAATTGACTGAATACCGTAAGGAGCACGATCCTTGGTCATCACTCCCTTACCACAGATTCGTCTAATTTTGGAGTCCACGTCTGTTTTATCCGTAACCGCGCAAATATCTGCTATGGTGCCATCCGTGGACAAGAGCTGGACAAGAGCTCGGCTTGGCGGAGAAGGAGGCGCGGGCCGAGGCGCACCAATCTCGACTCGGATGGAGTCGAGGTTTTGTATACAATGCATTTTGCCATTTGGCGGTATCGGATCACCATGCTGATTAATGATTTTTCGAATGGGACCACGGCGGAAAAAATTGGTCTGGCTTTCCACAGCGTCAAAGACAGATTTGTTTGACGCACGGCCATCCAACACAATCTTTGTGGCGTTACCACCTATGTCGGCCTGAATTGTAATCTTAGAAGGAATTACCTTGGCGATGGGGGTGGTGAATGCCTTTTCTCTCTCAACCACTGGTTTGGGGGTTGGAGTCAGGATGGGTGGCAGGTCCATGACGGGCGGCTTCATCTTTTTAACCACCGGAATAACAACAAGTTGCTGCGCGGGCGGTGGAGAGACCGGTACAACCGTGTTGCCCTCGCCGGAGTCGTGATTCTGCTGCTCTGAACTCTCGGTATCGACCACTACTGAAACTCGAGACAAATGCTGGCCGTCGGCTAGCGCATCCTTGACTAGGGACGTGGCCATGCTTTGCCTCTTGGGATTGGGATTTGGCGATTCAAGTAACCTTTCCTCGGCAACGATCGAACAACGGGACTGCTCTTGGCCTGCATCGAAAGCTCGCTCAACCAAGGAAAACTTAGACTTCCTACTTGGTGAGAATGTCTGTGCCCGCTTGCTCTTGGACTGTGCCGGTTCGTCACCTAGAATGATCTGCTCATTTAGTAGCGGTTTTTGAGCAGCTTCCCTCATGTGCGCTTTGATGTCTAGGTCCGATTGTGATGACTCCTTCTTGACGTCACCGTCGCTGGTGTTTGGCTCGGGAATAACCACGACAGAAATCGTCGCTAGCTCGGTCAGACCGTGCTTGCCGGTCATGCCCTGTCCATCCTTTCCTGGTAAAGCCAAGCCCGAAGCGTTGACAATGCTGCTCAGGTGCCCTTTGATTTGTAGGCGATCACACTCCACACGCACGGCGTCCCATACCTGCTGGACTGTTGCATCGCGCTCCAACACAATCGTTGTGGCGTTACCACCTATGTCGGCCTGAACTGTGATCATAACAGGACTTACCGGCGCGGCGGGTACGATGACTGCCTTTTCTTCTGCAACCACTGGTTTGGGGGTGGGAGTAAGGATGGGTGGCAGGTCCATGACCGGCGGCTTCGGCATTTCGACCACCGGAACAACAATAGGTTGCTGTGCGGGCGGGGCCGAGACCGGTACAATCTGCGGCGCGATGACAGCAGGCGTCGCATGTTCTTGGAACGTGGAATTGTCTGGATCCGTGTCGGTGACGGTCTGGCGGGATGTTTCGGCGCCGGATTGGATATCCACCGACTCGACGGAAGACGACGGTACATCCGGTTTGGGATCGGCCGGTGGCGCCGCTTCAACAGAGCTCTGGAGTACGGACACCGACTCCTGGTTGTCCTCGCTAGAGTGCGTGGCGGCGGTGTGTGTAAACTTCTCATCCGTCTGCTCCCGTATTTGCCGTAACGACAAATCCGATCCTAGACTAGACCCCTGACCATCGTTCGATAGCAGACCTATAAACAAAAAATAACTTTCATGTTTACTAAAAATGAAACATTTCGAATATAAAAAATGTTTGAGACTTACCTTGGTTTTGAGGAGAATCGGTCATGACGTTGCAGCCACTGCTATCTGTATCTAACCTCGCATCCATGGTGCCCTACCTGCCTAAGATTTGTTACTTGTTGAATATTCTTTTTTTTTTGGGTTAGGAAATGTCTACGCTATCGGAAAAATTAAAATCAAAAAATTATGAATGTTTTAGCAAATTAGTGTATATTTTCTAGATTTGAACGTAAAAGAAGAATGTGCAAAACAATGAAAGTTGTTAGTTGTACGAATCATAAAAATTGTTTCTGGTATATCGCGGGGTTAAAAAATTTTTGGTGGGTGTATGGGGTAGGGTTGGAGGGGAGAAGATGACAAAAAATTAATTGGTTCCTAATACACTGTTTGGTTTTTTATTTCTATTTTCAAAACACTACGCAATAAACTTTTACTACACAACAACTTTTTCCAAACAATGCATACATGATCTTAATTTCTACTTCTTTTACTGACTTCTTGTAGATCAAAACTTCATCCGAACTTTTACATTCGCTAATAGAAAAAATTAGAAACAGTAATAGTGCAAAATGTAATTAAGGCATTCAGTAATCGAAATTCAACGTTCAGAAATCTTTACATAAAGGTAGGTAATTTGATTTTGGGTCGGAACAACTTCTCCGTAAATTTAGGCGGCTCAATGGGGTCAAGCTCATCCGGTCTGTAAAACAACATAATTACACATATATCTTGAGATTGAAAACGAATACAAAAATGTAGATGGTAAAATGAAAAATAAAATCGTACAAACTTCCATTGTGGAGGGAGCCGCGAGATCGGGCAGGTGCGTTCTTCAAAGTCAGCTCTTCTTCGCACTTCGGAGGGGACCACGGATCAAGTCGGGACATAGCCTCACCTTTTCCCAATGAGGAAATCGCCTTGTTGAGATCGCTGTACTGTGTTGGCAACCTTACAACATAAATATGCTATCTTACGTATGTTTTCGTATAGTTTGTTATGACGAAAAATGTTTGATGTACAATGTTGGACTTTGCGCCCTTGGGCCATCCATCAGCTTTTGACTACGAATCGATGCTGCTAGTTGGCTGACGCGATCACTTTCTCCGGCTAGATATTCTTCATTTCGCGACTTTTCCTGTAGTAACACAAATCACAAATCCCACATCACATAACACACAGAAACTTACGAAGTTTTGTTTTGGAGGTGTACGTTTATTCGTTCAGCCTGAAAAACAGCCTCGTTAGCAGCGCGCCGGACCTGTAGTAAATCCCCCTTGTTTTTCAGCTCCAACTTCATTCGTAACTCATCACGTTCTTTTGTTAAGTCCTCATTCGCCCGTTGAAGCCTGTCCCGTTCGGATTCTACATTACGGATCTGTCGCATATACCTCATTTTGCAATCACTATCCGAGGGAACCTTCCGATGTACATCACCTACCTTGGAGTTCACAAAATGACTAATTGTGAATGCACAACATTGAAAACATGTACGTTTTTTAGTTAGAAAATACCATAGCTTCTAATTTGTCATAATCGCTTTGCAACACGGCCACCTGCTCGATCAAGTGCCGCGACCTTAAGGCATGATAACACTATGGACCAGAAAAGCGTACGCGAATACACAAGAAATAATTGTTGCAATATGGACTTGAGACAAAAACACAGTTCATTTTCAAACATGGTATTGATGGAATGTCTGAGGGCAAAGCATAAAAAATTAGATTGTTCCATTCGGAGCATTGTGTATGGTACCTTACAGACTATGTTAATGTACAGTGGTACAAAATTGTATGTTTTCAATCGATTATGTTGCACAAAGATTTTTATAGGTTAGCAAACGGTTTTCAAATTCAATGCCGGGATGTGCCGTTTGGAGCGGATGATGCGGTTGCCATTGCGCCACTCATTTTGGAATTCACGAACCATGGATCACAACCTAAAACAAATTCAAAAATCAATATAATTTTCGCGAATTGATGACATAATTAGTAGTAGAATGTGATATTGTTGTGGTGTACCTGCAAGGTTGGGGCCCTGGGAGCTAGGCATGCCCTCTCGGATCACTTCCTCTTTCCAGTCTAGGAGCTCGATGAGCACGGCCTGGAGGTCTTCCGGGGCGGCCTTTCCTTGGTCCATCCGCTGTAGTAGCTCCCTTTTACGCAATATGAACAACAAAGGATGAAAAAGAAAAACCAATGTATGCTTTGAACAACAAGGTTGAAAGACCTAAATTCAGAAACGGCTTTCGAAATTTGGAAAAAGCCAACGGAGGAACATCAGCGACGCGAACAGCGATTCAAAACTTTCGAGAGTGTACGTGACGCCACATGGCTCTTTCACCCGAATAGCCACTGCGTCACCACTTCGGCCTATTGGGAATTGTTTGCCAATTACGTCTGACCAAAGGTCTTTGGATTCGTGGCGGACCTGGTTCGCAGCGATTCCAAGTAAAAGCAACACGACCAACTTCAACCAAAAGGAAAAAACATGTTTTGATGAGAAGATCGTACACGCACGGAAACATCACCAGCTTGTTCGTCCTGACGAAACTAACCGCGTCTAAATAGTGCCCCTTATGTACTAAAATCGCCGCTACAACCTGTGGTAACTTACACCTCATGGCCATATCTAGACATATTTGTGTAGCCCAGCAATGACCCCCACTCAAATCCCCAGCCCTTTCCGCTTCCGACGCCTCTTTCAACAACACCTTAAAACATTTAAAAAATATATCACAAACAAGAAATTATCATTGTATGTTTTTGGACAAATTGAGTAAGCATGTACCTCAAACAATCTATAAGCAATCTCAACGCTGTCTAGCAAAACATGGTAATGCAAAAGCTGCTGTAGTACATGCTGCTGGTTGAAGAAGAGACACATATCAAACCTGACAACAAAACAAATGAGTAAAAACAAGAAACATGTGTTTTGAGATGATGAAAAATTCTGAAAATATACGTAAATATCTGCAGAATCTTGTGCGGCAAGATCTGGAAGTTCAACAACGATCGTAGGTAGCTGATGGTGGCGCAGAAAATATACGGCGTTTTTCTTTGTGGTTTCATTTTCCTAGAAACAATTTTGACAAACATGTTCCATACAAAATCTAAAAAAAAGATCTATTTTGAATGTTGGAAAGTACCTTTTAGGCATGTTGATTTTGGTCTTTTCCATTTCTCCAGACGGGTCCGGCTCAGGTGGAGGAACCATAGTTCGCAAACTGTCCGCTATTTTTCCCTTAGGTAACGTCCAACTATTTGCATTTTTGTTTGCTATCAACTCACCATACAACCCCATAAAAATTGGGTGCAGCACTTGGATTACCATGTCCTTTTCTGACAGGAGACTTCGCCCACCCATGTAGGAAGCTAACTGCGCTAGGGAGACTGTTGCCCTACCCCCTTGTCCACTAGGTGGTTGAGGAATGGATTCTATAGCCTGGCGGTACGTTGAATTTAGTACTTTGAAAACACTCATCATTTCCCCGGAATACGACACCTCCTTTGATAAGACACGTTTGAGTGCGTCAACCAATCTAGTTTTACAACCCGCACGGCGTAGTAGGAATCTTATCAGTTCTGCAGTACCGCCTTTTATAACACTAGTAAGTCCCTTGTTGTAGATATCTCGTAGGATAGCGTCCATGTCTAGTTTTATAGCGTACATTTGACCGTTTACGTAATCAAAAATATGCTCACCACATAGGAACGTCCACTCTCGTGCTATGGCATTTACAGGTCGGTTACGATCCCCATCAGGGGGCATGGGCAACGCCACTGGACTTACCAACGGCGGTGGGGGTGTATCTTGTTTGACAGGTGGTAGTGCTTGCCGTATGTCAAAAATCCACGTAATGCCCCTATCTACGCAATTGATTAAAATAAGGTTGTCTATGATCGATAAGCGTTGTAAACCTGGATGCTGCACATCCAAAACAATATCTTCCGGTTCCATGGAAGGAGGTCGTGAACCTGGTACAGGTGGTCCGGCCCCTACAGCATTCGCACCAACTAATTCGCGTAATGACACCCTCCCTAGTGAGCCATCTAGATGTACACAATATACAGAGTTGTAGAGTTGGACAACTGCTACTTCATCTTGTCCGATGTCGCCAGACTCATCGACCACTAGATCAAATTTAGGCATTTTTGTGGCACCGTCATGTATTAGAGAAAAGGGTTGTAAGGTTGTAGGTGCTATTTGACATATAACCGCTGCGCATGTATGCTGTACCCAACATTTTAGAATCGGTGTTTGGAATCTATTTCTACTGTTACATGCTGTAGATTCAAAATGAAACTTAAACACTTCTATACCTAGGGTAGTGATAATCGCCAATTCACCAAATTCTGGAGCTACTTGAGGGAGCCATAGCATATCATGTATGTGGAAATCTTGTTTATCTTTCTTCCATTTTAGCCGTATGCCTTGTACTCCCCTAGAAGGTTGCATAGTCTCGCTAATCCCAACTTCATTTTTACCACTAACATGCGCAAAAAAGTGCTTGTCATGACTAAAACGTACACACCGTAGGCTGTCCATTTGGAATTTCACAAAGAGTGCTTCGCGCACCCCAGCTCCTTTGGACATATCGATGGCGAAGAAGCCTGCTGGTTGATGGTGAATTACTCTACTTTGCGCCATATCAAATGCTACTTGTTTGTCCTGCCCGCCATTTGGGTCCCATGTATGTAAGGGTTGCGACAGCGACAGCCCCTGGTACGCCGAAAGCTTGCAGTTTTCCCCTGAGATAATCATGATGTTTAACCTTACTGCCCCTTGCTACTGACCGATTGATTCTATTAGTTGCTTACAATGTTTCAAGATTTGTAAATTACTGTTAAAGACTTGAACTTGATATTTGGAAAGAAATATGGTGGTCGTGTATTTTTATTTTTCAAACTGTTGATGGAACTGTGATCGATGAACCAGGTGTTACACACATTTTTCTAAAACAAGAAATTTTGAATTGTACTAAACTAGACAACAATACATACCTTGCTTGCTCTTTACTGAGCGCTTCAGCTAGAGGCGTAACAGGCAAGATAGGCTCCCGCGTGGCGCCAGCTGCTATCAGGGACACTACCCAAACATCGCGATCTTTGGACGAGGTGGTCGAAAATGTAAATGTACCGTTCGAACCTACAAAACAACACATTATAGTTAACAAAAGCATGTGAAAATGTTGTGGTTTGTAGGCGTACAGTGAGTCTCGAAGATGCCGTCTCTGCCTTGTTTGAAATTCGCTGCGGGAATGTGAGCGTTTACGACTACGTCGCAATACAACAACTCCCCCGCTTCTTTGTCAAAGATGAGCAACCAATGACCTGATAGGGTTACGAATCTAGGAATCCATTGTTGGTCTTCGGGCACGAACAGCCACAAGGGCGATGCTACTTCTACAAAACGTTGAAAACATAATCTTGCAAAACCATTTGAAAACGTATGTCAAAAGAGAACTTAGTACATCATTTTATAGAAGACATTCACATGCGCAATGCTTGAGACGAACTCAAAACAGACTTGATGACAAAATCAAATTATCGCCATTGTGTTTGTGTACAGGATGTAAGGATTTGCTTGTGCCAATGCAAAAACAGGTGCTTTCACAAAATTCTATAGATAGGTTGTAGTAGTAATTACTTCAATAATTGATGCATTAGCTGTCTGATGTGCTCGTATGAATCGTGACAATAAAAAATAGTTGTGGCTAGATAGAATGTGTTGGATGAGACCGTAGTAATGCTTGCGAAATAATGTGTAAATACGTGGTATAGTGTAACGTGTATCACCTGATCAACATAGCTCTGTACAATATTTCTGAGGATTGTTTGCTGTGCATCCTCAAAGTAGTACTATACGTTTTCTGTTGTGCTAAAACAGCCCAATGTAGGTACCATTGAGCTAGTGTGTATATTTTTTGCAAGATTGGAGATTACTTGCAATAGGTTTTAAGCGATTCGATTCATACGAGGTGATGATCGGTATTTTGTTTTAGACCTGCCATTTGTCATGGGGGTTTTGAGGCGCTCGATGGAGAGGGTCGTTGGCTGGAGGCATATCTGCCCACGAAGTAGCGTAGACGGGATCTGAAACAATAATATCAACATTCATACATCAACAATCAAAAACATTTGAATAACCTAATTGTAATTTGTTTGGGTATAATACCATTTGGATCGCGAGTTTCAACTGGTGGGGGCTGATCCGTTGTCGCACCCCATCCGCCTACAGATTGTGGTACTTGCCGTGTGTTTGTGGGCGCTCAACAATTATACAGACAGGCACGGTAAAATTTAATTACCTAATTGGGGGTGATTGCAGGAAAACTTTGGAAAAACCATGTTTCTTCTAAGAGGACGAATGGATTTGGAAAAACGTAGAACCCCAGCCGGAGAGCCAAATTCACCGTGGCACGAACTGCCACCTTGCGTTTTACGAACCCTTGTAATGGTTCCGGAACGATCCCGACCACGTATTAAAATTGTTGTGCTTTCAGATAACATCAGTGTTGCCATGGATCCTGAGTTGCCATCCTCAGTGATGACTTCAAACGTTACCAAACCAAACTTTCCTACAAGATGAAAAATGTTTAAGATCGATTATCGTACGTGGTGCCTGGTACTGCGGCGGCGGCGCCTGCTGCACTGGCGGAGACTGACCAAACGGCTGGCTCCAACCTGCTGGCGGCGTGTCGTTAAGAGGTGCCTATTCAAACATACATTACACACCGAAATCACAACAAAAAGTTGAAAAGAAATTGAAATTGTAAGAAATGTATGTACTCGAGGATCAAAACGATCTTGGGGCTGCGCGGCGTACGGTCGACTCTCTCGGGTGACCGGCGTACATGGTATCTATATTTACAAGAAAGAAACCAAACTTCCACAAAGAAAATGTTTGGATTTAACAATTGTTTCAAGAAGAAATAGTAACTTACGTCGTCGTAATCACGAGCTGATGGGTGGGCGGAGGAGGAAGGAGTGTGCTGTGCCTTGGGTCTCCTGCGACGACTTTCCTGACGACTTTCCCCACTAGATGAACTAGGACTAACCGGACGACGACGGTTCTCTTTCCTAGGATCCCTGCGTTTAGGGGAAGGTTCGCTACTGGAACGACTGTCAGAGCGGCGATGGGCATGTCGATGGTCATCACGGCGCTCACGAGGGCGGACGTGGTGGGAACGATGGGATCGGTGCGTTGAACGACGACGATCGGGTGATTCTTCATCACTACTGTGCTGGCGATGCCGATGACGTCTTTCTCGATCACGGTCATGACTAGGTGACTTTCGTTGGCGATCGCGATCACGATCACGTTCTCGAGGGGATGAGCGGCGCCGGTCACGATCGCGATCTCGGTCCCGATCACGCGGTCTTTCTCGTTCACGGTCTCGATGTCGATCCCTATCTCTGTCGCGATCCCTATCCCGGTCACGGTCCCTGCCTTTCTCCTTGTGGCGTCGCGCACGTTCCCTCCTCTCCCGTTCATCTTGTTCTTCCTGCTCGCGTCGCTGTCTTTCAAGTCTTTCCCTTTCTTTTTCCTTCTCGCGTGCCTCCCTCTTCTTACGACGTGCTCGTTCTTCTTCCTTCTCTCGTTGCCTTTCTTCTTGCTCTCGCCTCTCTTGCTCTTTGCGTCGTTCACGATCTCTCTTTTCTCTTTCCTTTCGCTCGCGCAAGGATTCCGCGTCTTCTTCTTCACGCCTCCTGCGCTCTTCTTGCTCACGGCGGGCAGAATCTGACATTCGGAGCGGTGGTACAAAACGTTGGCGATCATGTGAATCGGGAGGCGATGGTGGTAGAGGGGGCGGCGAGCGATCGTAAGCGGATGCGCGTTGTTCGAACGGATCTGGTAACTGTTGCACTGGTGGAACGGGGTTAGGTCGGTACTGCTGTTCGGGAGTATGGAACGATTGTGTAGACTCCGACGGCGTCGAGTCCGGCCAACCACGTAATGGTGATCGATGCGGCAACTGAGTTGGTGTTTGCTCTAGCGGTTGCGCAGACATAGCTTTGGGTCTAGGTGGCTCGGGTTCGTTCCACTCATTCCAATTGTCACGTCGGTCATGCTCATCACCGCGCTCCCAATTTCGATTCCAATCTGTGCGGTTGTTGCCTCGATCCCACCCGTTGTCCCAATTATTATGACCAGCGCCTCTATCCCACTGTTGACTTTGCTGAACGGGTTTCTGCGGTTTCTGCGGGGCCTTGCCCTTACCTTTTCCTTTCGCGGGGCCAGCGGCAGTGGTTCCCTTGTTCCCTTTACCATTGCCCTTCTGGCCTTTCTTGGCGGAAGGAGGGATCAACTTTGGCAATGGTTCTCGCTTGACCTTGGGTTTGGGTTTGGCTGCGGCAACAGGCGGTGGTGGCTGTACAACATTTTGAACTGGAGTCTTCGGGGTTGGCGCCGCAACAGGTTTGGGCTGGGTATCCGACCTCTCAGAAATACTTCTATCCAATGCAGATGGTGGTTGTTCTTGGTTTTGTTTTTCAGAAACGACACTCCTAGCACTCTTGGGGGACACAGATCCAGCCGGAGAAGGCTGCTTCTCGGATTCCTCCGGCAGCCAGCATTCGGACCACTGCACGGACACACCTGCGCTTCCTTGACCAGAACTCTGAGCTGCCGGGGCCGACGCCAGATCTTCCAGTTCCACCACCGGCGGTGGACAGGCTGCAGGTGTTGGAGACGCAGGCGCTGGCGAAACTGGATCAGCAAACTTTTCAGAAACGTCCGCACTAGAAGAAGCACTTTCTGTATCTTCCTCGACAACTTCTTCAACCACCTGTTGTATCGGTACAGGCGCAACTTCATGCTGGACCTCAACAGACCCATCCTTGGTGATACCTTCTTCTGCTACCGATTGTGCAAGCTTTGCCCTTTTCTCTTCTTCTTTTCGAGCGTTTTCTTCCAGTACTTTCTCCCATTCCGGATCATTCTCCTCATTCTCCTGTTGCTGTCTACGTTCCAACCTAAGCTGTTCCTGATGCGCCAACCACTCTGGTCCGTATCTTTGGGCCTGCTGTTCAAGTTCTTGTTGGGTATACACACGCTCCGGGTGCGCATCTCGCTTGTATCCGTCATTTTCCCATTCATCTTCGGCACAAGTGAGGTCCTTGTGTGACGCGCCTTCAGGCAAGGATGGCACCTCCGTGATCTCAGGCTCTTCTACTGGTTCCAATTTTGGAGAGTCGTACTCGACGATGTTATCATCATCTCGATGAGGGAAGACGTACGTGACCTGCGGGTTGAATTCTCGTTTGGGGGGCACACGTTCTACATCAATCACCGAATAGTTGATGACCGCTAGGGGTAGGATCTGATCTGTGTTGAAGACGCAGAACTCAGGTAGGGACATGCGCTCGGTGCTGAAACAAGAATCCCAGGTGCCTGAACAGAAACCGGGTCGGCGGGGTGCATCTTCACAGCCGTAACGGTTTTGTACAACGCCGCAAGAACCAAGGACAACACGACATACAATCATGGTCATGTCAACCTCCACATCTTCTTCGGATGCGTGACGTCCTAGTTTACGTAAATCAAATGACAGCTGATCTAGATGCGCTGCCACAGCATAAGGCGTGAAATAGTAACCAACGCCACAAGGGCCATCGCGAGTTTCGATATCGCTGAAATCGTAAAAAACCTGCTCTGTACGCGACCGGTCCTTGATGGGATACAACATCAACACTTCATTTACCTTGCGCATTTCAGGAAACCATGATGAGAGGCGTGGGGCTGGGTTCTCCGGAGGAGTTATTGGCTTGACTTCGCGGTAGTGAGATTCCACTCTCAAAACGCCGGTCGTATAGTGACATTCCCAGAAAGTAGGGGTGCCGGGCATCTTCAACCCCATTTGAGTGATGGCCCTGACACTCATACGAACAACACTATCCTGGTTCAAAGGTTTCTCAAACCACTTCTTGATGCGTCGCCAGAGAGTCTTGGACACGTCCAAATCCATTGGTTGACGTCGTAACGGATACTTGTCAGGACAATCCGTATGCGTTTTGATTTCATACCGTGGAAAATGCGTACGATAAGCTGAAGAGTGTGGATTGCTTACACTAGGTACAAATATATGACCACGGTAAGGGCGCGGGTAGATCCTCATACGTAAAATCTTGTGCTCGAACCACTTACGATATCTATTTCTACGCCAGATAAACTCAAGAATCTTGTCGAGTGCAGTCCCCTTCCACTTCTTGAGCGCGCGTTCTTGTTCCGGAGTAAGAGTAGGCTGCTTTTTCACAACGACAACAGGATCTGCCTTCTTCTCTTCTACCTTCACCTTAGTTTCCTGCTCCTTTTCTTCTTTGACTTCTTCGCCTTCCTTGCCTTCTTCGCCTTCCTTGCCTTCTGTGCCTGCTTCCTTGTTGCCCTGCCAACCACTAGTGTTGCCATCATCAGTAGGCAGTAACTTAACAGGCTTTTTCAAGTTCAACACCGCGATCTCGGAAGGCGTGAGTTCGTCAAAATCGACTTCCTTATCGGCTTCTGGGATTTGGCCGTTTTGGAGGGCGTTTGCTTTTTGCTCGTACATACCTACCTGGTCTATTATCCGGCCGTCGTCCTTTTGTAAGATAGGGTCTAGTAACTGGAAGAAGGCGCTCGTAACCTCGGGTCCGCCGTCGACCATGACCTTACCATACCGCTCAATGAAGATAAGGCGGGCGTTTCCTTCAACATCTTCGTGAAAGCAACCACCTCTGTGAGGGCATACGGGATTGTAGTTTTTCATGTTGAAAGGTTTTACACGCCAGATGCAGAACTCTTGGCCGCTTGGGAAATGGTTCATGATCATGGAACCTCGTGTGAGTGCCAATAATAAACGGTGATCGATGCCCTCCTTGGCGAACAACCAGGGAAAAGCGACTGCCTCATGCATAATTACTGAAAACTGTCTAAGAAATTCTTCAATAGGTCCATTGAAGATACGCATGTCATCACAAGGCAGACCCTTGCGTCGAAGGGACCTACCGACGCGTTTGCTAGTCTTACGCTTTGCTTGCGGCCATTGGTGTTCGCCTTGTTGTACAAACTCTTCTGCCTCTTCTTCGTCTTCATCGCTACCCGAATATTCACTCTCTGCACCTTCCTCCTTCCATACTTTAGGATTCATCTTGACAAATGGAGGATTCGGTTGACGACGAATCGTCGCAGCCCACAACCATTGGTGAGGCGTACGTTCTTGATTTGGCGTAGTCAGGCGACCGGTAGTGCCGGAGATGCGCGTCTCAGGAGTGGGGCCGGGCCAGAAGGTATATTCTCCTTCGGGAATGAGCTGACGACCCTCGACCTCGCGGTAGGTAAATCCGTTGTCTGCCTTGAGAATCGCTGCCTTATCGGAATAGGGCATACGCGAACCACAACCCATATTGACGCACGTTTTATCAAACACTGCCTCCCATCGATTTTGGTTGTCACCATCATCAAACGCACGGATGTACTTTTCCATGAAGCGTAAGTTGGTGTTGCGCTTGGAGGTCCAATTTTCGAAGAGCTCGACGGTTGTGTTGCGGATCTGTTGTGCGCGAGGGGCATCAACAATCACATTGACCCAAATGAAATGGTACGACACTTTCCATTTTTTCTTTGATTTAGCCCAGCCATGTGCCTTGTTGACGATCACACGTACGTCTTTCAACTCTGGACAGGTGTAGAAGATACAAGCGGCGCGATGTTGCATGAAGGAACGTAGACGGGACAATTCTGGCGGCCCGCGTTTAGGATCGCCGAGCACATCGATATCCTCTACGTAGGGGAAACGGGGTGTCTGACGCTCGACCATGATGAAGATGCAGTTGTGGTTGTAGAGCCACTCCATTTTTCTGTACAATTCATCTAACCTAGTACGTTGACAAACACACCAGCATGACGACAACAAGAAGATTTGGGATGGCACCGCCACAAGAGGAATAGCCGCGCATACAGGATCACAAAATTTGTGGAAAAGAGCCCGCCACAAGCCATTCAGGGGGGCCTTTAGTTTCCATCAAGTTGACAGATCAAAACGACCTGCGCCCGCAGGTATCAGCATTTTACCATACCGATGTCCGTCTACAAGCAGAAGATCATTGTACCAACGGGTATGATGATTTTTAAATCCACAGCAGAAATACGGTCGTCGACAAACACACTAGCCCTCGATATCAACGTTTCTCCTCAACTGCGCTACACAAAAGCAGACAACCTTCACACTTGAAGTAAACTTAAAAAAACAAAATCACCCCTTTTATCGTACTCTTGATGCTTGAAATACCACTTGCCCGTCCTACTATAGTACTGCTCTCGTGGCCCAATCTGTGACAAATGCGTTTGATTACTACCCTCACAATCGTGGGAAAAGAACCAATCCGCTATCTCTCTAGACGTTTGACAATCATGTACTTTCACAATCATCTTCTTACTCATCTCTCTGTTATTACCGCGGCTATGATCAAAATCGTAATGCTTCCTGCCGCCCTTTCCTTTGCCCTTATTGCCTTTTTGCTTGCCATTACCTAGT